>Ga0116227_10006550_pt1 | contig 23496 bp, 18 predicted proteins | sample S1TSphgellanicum_FD_89693 | JGI IMG/M metagenome (GOLD analysis project Ga0116227, IMG submission 89693) | Host-associated microbial communities from peat moss isolated from Minnesota, USA - S1T2_Fb - Sphagnum magellanicum MG | ecosystem: Host-associated > Plants > Peat moss > Unclassified...
TCTTTCATCACATGCACATGTGGTTTTTTTTTAGCATTTTGGTTTTTATACCAGTATTTTAAAATTATTGTCTTTTGTTGGGGTGTTTGCAATCATGGTTGTTAGAATACTAGGATGGGCCAAAAAAAATAGTTGAGAGTTCATTTCAAAAGTCCATATAACCAAAGTATTTTGAATATATTTTAAGTTTGATAAATTGGTTTGAATCTCAAATTGATTCAATGATGTTAAATTTAACATCTTTTTTTAAAATTTGAATTTGGGCCATGATTTTTAAGTCCCTTCTAAATACTTTTATTAAAGATTGATCTTGAAAAACATCAATTTAAATATCAAATGGACTTTGCCATTGTGAAATTTTTTGAACAAATTATGATTCATTATATTCACAAATAGAATATTATTGCACTTGATTTTTTTACCTAAAATGTTACTAACCTTCAATGTGTAATGCTCCAAAGTTTCAAAAAATTATACAAACACATTTGAGATGAAAGTACATATTCAATTTAAAAGGACTAACACAATACATTTAGGATTGACCATTCCTCATTTTGTTGTGTTTTCTTCATTCTTGAATTTTTTTGTGTTGACTTTAAATGAATCTCTATTTGTGATATCCAATACAAGCTTAAAATTATATGCAATAATGATTGAAAGTTGCCAAATTAATAATTGATATGGTCTATAGTATTTTGCAAGAACCTTTAACGGCCCCATTATGGCGAAATTAATGACTTGCTCAAGCCTCAATCTTTTAATGCAAGTTTTTTTTTGTTTCACTTTTGCTATAATATTTTAGTGATGAAATGGGTAGAACCTAACACATGACCTTATGGTCTTTTCTTAAGAAACGTAATTACTAGGAAAAAAAGGCCAACTAAAATAGTAGACATAATGCATATAACATAATTAATTTAAGGATATTAACTAGAAATATCTCAAAATAGACTACCAAAAAATGATAGTCAAAGGATCCTTGCCAAGCTTGGAAGATAATTGCCTTAGCATAATTTTTTCAAATTCAAAGAATAAAAAAGGGGTGGAACTAATGAAAGAGGGGTTTTTTCTTCAATAGTGTATTATGGTTACTTATATAAATGATTCATTGGAATTGTGTATGTGTGTGTGTGGGTTCATTATGAAAAATAAAGTGATTTTCTATTAGCCTTCCAATTGGGTTTTGACCTTTTGCAATGTTATTGCAACTCAACATAATTTTACAACATGAGTTGCGACATATGCAACTCACCACATGTGGAACCATATACATATGAAATTCATGCAACTCGATTGCAACTATGCAAAAATAACTATTATGCCACTTTAATGTAACTAGTTTGCAACTATTGTTGTAATGTCATGACAATGTTGACTTTCATCCATCCATCAATGATGAACTTTATTGATTCTATTGCAACTTATTTGCAACCTACAAGTGTAGTGGAAACCCATTACTGGTTGCAACTAATTGGCAACTATGTGACAACTCACATCAACACAAGGTTGTACTTGTGTGTAATTGCAATGTACCCAATTTGCAAAGGGCAACTAGGTAATTACTATGGAATTACTACTAGGCAAGTTCATCCATTGACAACCCTAATGTTTGTGCGATTTTTTATTCATTCATCAACAAACCTAAGTTGCATGATTTTTCATTTGTCCATTAATTAACCTAATGTTTATGTGACTTTTCATTCATCCATTGACAAACAAAATCTATTGATATCCTTTGCAACTAAATGTATGGGTTCCAATGTAATTGTATGGCAATTGATTATATAAATAATTGACCCACTTGTCATTCATCCTAGTTCCCATCCTGGAATTCTAGCACATCCCTCTTACCCCCCAAATGTTACGAACTAAGGAGTGTACCCCAACTATTTCTTCTTTCGTTGTTTTCACTTTTGGACTCACATGTGAGTTTTTAAAAAAAATTGGGGGTGCGTCAAATGGGGTGTCATGGATTTTGGATTCAGGAGCCACGCACTTGTTTGTGAGCCCAAGTGCGATAACACAACTCGAATGGGTGGCCACAAAGGTGGCCAAACCCATCAAGGTCCAGTTAACACAAGGAGCCATAACATGAGTAAATGAGGTGGTATCAGGGACTGTTTTGGAATGCAACAAAATGAAATTCATGAAATTTTTCATAGTTTATGCTTTAGATGGCATTGATGCCATCTTAGGGAATATTTTTTTAGATGCTTATCGTGTAAATGTTTTAAGAGGGGTTTCCAATTTAAGAATCATTGCCAAACTAAAAGATATGTTTGTTAATTTAGAAGTGGAATTATAGGCTAGTTTAATTAAGGTCTCCTTGCATTCATTTGGTCTCCTTGCAAAAATTGTAGGAAACTTCGTTTTTAATTATGCATGTGGATGAATCTAGTGCCAAGTCTAAAGCCAAAGGGGTTAAGCTTTGGCCTATTTATATTTCCAGCATAATTAATAAATTTTTGGACATCCTAATGGACGAGCTCCCTAAACATCTACCTCATTTTCGCAATGTGGACTATAAAATTGAGGTGGTGTTTGGGTCAGTGCCACCTTCCAATTCACCTTACATGCTTAATAAAAAAGAACTACAAGAGCTCATGGTTCAAATAAATAACTTAATGGACCAAGGATACATTAAGCCAAACAAATCGCCTTATGGTTCACCTGTTTCATTTGTAGATAAAAAGGACGAAAAATTACACATTTGCATAGATTATTGCACTTAGAACAAAATTATCATTAAAAACAATTACCCTTTGCTCTGACTTGACGATCCTTTTTATTGTCTAAATGGGGTTTCTTATTTTAGTCGCATCAACTTGAAGTTAGGCTATTATCAAATCCATGTGGAAGATGCAAACGTGGAAAATATGACCATGAGGACAAGATATGGCTCTTATGACTTCTTGGTCATGTTGTTTGGGTTGTGTAAGGCCCCATCCACTTTCACAACTTTGATGAACTCAATATTCCACAAGAAGTTAGATGAGTTCGTGATCATCTACATAGATGACATTTTGATGTATTCCAAGTTTGCGGAGGAACATGCGACACATTTAGAGTTTGTGTTCTAAAAGCCCAAAGAGAACAAGTTGTATGCCAATTAGGCAAAGAGTGAATTTGCAAGTCCAGAAATGGACTTTTTGGGACATGTGTTGTCCTAGGAAAAGGTGAAGCCTAACCCAAGGAAAGCTGAATCAATTATGGAATGGCAAAGTTTGGTTTCAACAAAAGGGGTTACATCATTCTTATGATTAGCTAATTTTTACACAAAGTTCATAAAAGATTTTTTGCATTGGCAAAACCGTTCATGGACCTCTGGAAGAAAAATGGATCATTTAAATGGAAGGACGAACAACAAAATGTGTTCAACTTGTTGAAGGCAAAGTTGTTGTCACCATTAGTGTTGTAATTCTTGAATTTTGTGAAGCCATTTGAGGTGCACACAAATGTAAGTGGCTTTACAATAAGTGGGGTCATGATGTAAGAATGACACTTAATTGCCTTTGAAAATAAAAAGCTGGTGAAGGTTTAGTTGAAATGACCAACTCATGAAAAGGAATTGTTTGTGGTAATGAATTGCTTAAAGGCATGGTAGCATTACTTGGGCTTTCATAAAACCAAAATCTTAACGGATAGTGTATCTTTAAAATATCTTGAGACTCAGCCAAGGGCCACAATGAAACAATTGCGGTGGCATGATACCTTGGCCCTTATGGACATCATGTTGATCCATAACCCTGGCAAATACATTGTAGTGCCAAATGCGTTAAGTCACAAAAAGGAATACCAAAAGGAGATGCCTTGGGAAATTATTCAAATTTTTTGAACTATATTCATCAAAGAAAACAATCTAGAGATAAATATGTGAAAAATGTATGTGAAAAATCGTTTGGTGCAAAGTTATTTTAATGACCTGCACCAAAAAAAAAAGGTGGGAGGGATCACCCTTTTAGACATATTGTTCAGATGGAAACAATCATGAGTCTATGTGCCAGAAGGAAAATTACGCACAACGGTTATGCAAGAAGTTCATGATGTGCCCATGGCGGGACACTGTGGTGAAAAATCAACGAGGGAGTTTTTGGGGAAGATTTTCTATTGGCTTGAGATGAAGGAAGACGAAAATCATTACATTCGCACATGCATAAAATGCCAAAGTACCAAGTTGGTACATAAGAAAAATTTCGAGTTGTATAAGCCCTTCCCCATCCCTTCAAGTCCATTTGAGACTGTCCCAATGGATTTTATGACATGTCTTTCGGAATGGGAGGGGATGGATGCCACAATGTGGTGGTAGACATGTTCTCAAAATTGGTTAAATTTGCACTAACCCAAACAAACGCCACGGTGATGAGGTAACAAAGTTATTTTTCAACATGTGGGTCCGGCATAATGGTATGCCGAAGGTCATAATAAGTGACCAAGATGTGAAATTCATGTTAGAATTTTGGACACTGTTAATGAAGAAAATGGGAACCAAGTTAAAATTTAGCATTGATTTCCATTCGTTAACCAATGGACAAACATAAATAGTGAACAAGATATTGAATCAATATCTTGGAAATTATATTGTTGATGATCATAAGGATTGGGGTGACCATCTAGGTTTGGCGGAGTTTTGTTACAACTCCACAAAATATTCGACCACAAAAATGAATCCTTTTCAATTGGCCTCGGGAATTAAAGTGAAACAACCCATGGATTTAACCATTCCTAGAAAAAGAAGCACTTGCCACGAAGGCGACAAGGAGGCCGAAAAGATGGCCAAAGAACATGAAGAAAAGAAAACATGGGCCATCAAACTTTTAGAAAAGGTGCAAACTAGTTATGAGAAACAAACCAACAAGTCGCAAAGGCACATTGAATTCAAAGTGGGGGACCTAATGTGGTGGAACATAAAAGATTTCAAGATGCTTGAAATTTTTGCGAATAGGTTTATTCCAAAAGGACGCGGGCCTTTATAAAATCATTTATAAATCCCACCCCAATGTGTACACTTTGCAATTCCCAATGACATTGGTAGCCCACCTCACTTTCCATGTGTCCAAGTTGAAGCCAATTCATGAAAACAAGAAAAAGAAGGATTAGAAACAAGCCTATAACCTAGGATTTAATTTTATTGAACATAAGTTCGTAGGGGAAGTCAAGTGCATCCTAGCCGCAAGGTAAACTAGACAAATTGGCAAACAATACCTGGTCAAGTGGAAAGGATGTCATTCGAAAAAATCATAGTGGGTGAAACTCGTTCATCTAAACCATTTGCCATAAATTATTGAAAAGTTCGAGGGAGAATAAGACTACGAAATGGGCAATAGGAAAATACATAAAAATAAGTCCAACACATCAACATAACATTGATGAAGACATTGATTTCTAGAAGGCGAGGGGTGAGAGCAAAACCTAAAAGAATGGACGTATATCTGAATTGAAGTTAAGGCAAGATGATAGTTAATTTGAAGTCGAAATGTACAAAATAGGCAAACCATGGAAGAAGTAAATGAAGGTTGAGTTGAGGTGATGATAACTAATAGAAATGGACTTAAGGAGTTGAAATCAAAAAAAAAACTTCTAAGGGCTCAATTAGGTGAGATTAGGGTAGTGATGCATGTGCATTAAATGGCATGCCCTTAAACTAAGAATAAGTTTATGGGAGCAAGGTTTCCAGTGCATGGGATTGCAAACCATGTCCTTTTAAGGCAAAGGGGTACGGCTTGGCTAAACCCAAATTGGCATTATTTGTTGGCGCGTTTTATAGTCATATTCTAACGTGGTTGCCTAGGGTCACTGAGAGAACAAGCCTAAGCATGAAACTTAACCTTCAAATGTTTCAAGGGGCCAAAAGAAGGGGAATGTCACTTGGTAAGAAAAGCGAGCCCAAGAGGGGTGTGGTGTAGTTTAGGGGACCAACATAGAGATGGATAGGAAAATTGTTTAAAATTTTTTTTGCATCTAAAAGGGTGGAGCCTAGGATGCGAACTATACATAAGTCGAAAATTAACTACTTTCCTAAAGGCTTGAAATCAGAGGGTGGCAAAAGAGGTTGCTTGCCATGACAAGGGTGACATGTTATTTGTGTCTACGAAAACATAGACCTCCCAAAAGTGGGGGTGAATGACATGCCCTTCCATTTAAGAGATGTCTTAAGTAGATGTGGGCTTCATATCGGGACCACCTTAATGGGGCACTAAAGCAATATGAAAGTTAAGCCAGAAATGGCTCTATGAGGTTTGACTCTTTTAAGAGTTAAGATGCATTTATACTTTGAGGTTGGATGGGTTAAGGTGGGAGTTTGGGCTCTTATCGGCCAAAGAAGATGATTAGGGGTTGTTTTCGGGACTATAGTGCGAAACATTATCCCCTTAAAACCCTCAACAAACGATCAAGCATTGTCCTGGGTTGCCCAAGGGGGCGAGCCCACTAAATTACTTAGGACGATCAGGAGTTGTCCTTTTAAAGGTTCAAGGTTGCCGAAAGAAGGTTGGCCCTGAATTAAGTCCTTTGGATCAACTCTAGGAGTTGGTCACAAAAGGCCTTTGAGTCAACCGAGGGTTGATTTGGCTTAAGGCCATGTGGACCACTTTGGGAGTTGGGCCCTGGTTGGCTCCAAGTTAGACTAAGACTTAGCCTCAATAACATGGTCTAGTGAGTATGAGTAACGAATCTAAGTCCATCCTAAGTGGTCGAGACTTGGGACTAAACAAGTGTGTCATGGGTGCGTAGGTAGTTAGGAGTTAAGGGAGTTGACGCAAGAGGAGCTTGGTGAGGTGCGTGCAGCGCAAGGCGACAAACGGGAAAATGTGTGTAAGCTTCATTTTTCCACATTAAAATGACGTGCTTTAGTTGAGTAATATGGGAATATGACATGACCTAGCACCCACTAGTACACCATCCATTAGATTACTGGTATGTGTTATGGAATGGGTTTAGGACCAAATGAAGTCCGGTAGGGTGAACGTTTGTTTGTGGGTTGGTAATTGGTTCTAAGGTAGAATAGCCCGTGAACGATCACTTAAGTGCTCAAGGTAAGCCAAATCCAAGGGGAGGGTTTCGTTGTTTTTGGTGTCCAAACAAAACTTGAACCCCTTCTATTGGCACAATTGGCGCATTAAAAATTGTCAAAAACAGATTAGAATTGAGAAAGTTACGACCCCCCAAGGAGAGGGGGCCAAGAACTCAGAAAAACAAACCTTTAAATACTACAAAGCCCATTCCTGATCACCCAAAAAGTTCCTTGTATGTTGCTATGTTGCTATTAGAATGCAAATAACTGAAGGTGTTGCTCCTATAGCACTTTAAATTGTTTGAAATGAATAAGAAATGAGAAAGTTAGATGCTTTGAAAGTAGGAGGGGTCCAAAGAGAAGAAAAAAAGGAAAATAATGTGTGTTTTGAGTTAAAAAGCTTATTTTTCTTCTTGTTATTTTTTCATTACTCATTTTGCTTTGCACTTCAAAGATGATTTCTCAAGCTAGAGGTAATGCTCCCATAACATTTTAAATCATTCAAAATGAAGCACAGATGACAAAGATCTAAAGAAGTGATCAGTGATAGGGTAGTGATTGGTGATGGACAGTTCTACCCTACCTGGGCCTGTTCCAAAGAATAACTGGTTTCCCCACTGTCAATTCACATTTCATGTTCTCCACCGTCATTTACATTACAGGTCAAATTTGACACTACAAGCAGAACTAGCAGGTGAATGTCTATCCCACCAGGGCAACCCTTGAAAAGATGCCTAAATAGGAAACTACAATCCGGTGAGATTCTGTTGTCAATGAACTACAACTGAGTCACCAAGGTTCCACCTTCCTAACCTAAATTCTCCTAACATATTCTGTAAACCCTCCTCCTTTCCCCTCACACTAACTACATAAATTACTTTATGTTAGTGGGTAAGTATCTGAGGTAAGTAGGCAAAGAAACTTGAGTAACTACTAGGTAGGTAGATGGTTAATAAGTGGTTGACCACTGTGGTAAACTATGGGACACATATATGTACAACGAAAAAGTGTTTCCTATCCATACATCATCCATCTTGCATGGTGTGCTGGTGGGTGCTGATTTACTCTGGCTGTGCAATGCTGATCCTTTTATGCTGTAGAAAAGGATCAGCAATGTGGCGCCACGAAAGGATCAACAGTTGCAAAAAGGTGTTGTATATTCATCAACATGCATTTAGTCCAGAGCTGGGGGTTTCAGGACTCATGACCCCGGAGGAGCTATATATCTTGCTGGAGCAAAACATCAAGGGCTGATCTAATTGCTGTCAAACAGCATCATCGAGTAAGTCATGATGCAGGGTGACCAAAGGGCAGCAGCAGCAGCTGGCCCAAGTTACAAAAACCGTAACTTTGAACAAAGACTGTTTTTGATCGACAGCCGACTGCTGCTATCTACACTGATGCAGTAGTGATCTGACTCATGATGCAGCATTACTCACACTGTTCCACTTTCTCCGAGGGACAAATTGAATGTTTCGAAGTCCGGCTGGCAGGAGAACTACAATGCAGCAGCTGAGACGACCCTCCAGGTTTCCAGGCCTTAAGTACATGAAGAAGGACCTGTTAATTGTGACACAGCACTCATGTTGCATGCTAGTAGTACTAGTGTTAGACTGGATCAGACCAAATCGATCAGCTCTATATTACCGCACGTTTGATTTCAGTCTGACAACCGCGGCTCACTTGCAGTCTAATCATAGTCGCTAAAGTTGCTTTTGATGCTACAATATTATCAGCGCCCATGACGTTTACTATAGATTTTCTACAGAACTTTTGGAAGCCCGTTAAAAACTTAAACCTCCTACTACTATATAATTTAACCCGGTATTCTTTGCGATTAAATATCTAGCGTTACTCTACAGTGTGCAGACAATATACATTGTCCACATGACTCACTGGGTAACCTGCTTTAGAGGCAAAGTTTTACAACTTATTGCATTGTGTCAAAGGTTTGCTCATATATTGTAGACTCCAAAGAGCATGTTGAAGCAGGTTCTAACTTTGAAGAACCTTAAATCATCATGCAAATTGTACAAAAAATGTATTATACAGAGCTTGTGATGAATTTTGAGATCTCACCTACCCTCTCCATAATAAATCATGAACAGTATGGACATCTAACATCAAAGACAATTTTTCCATTCTGTATGAACAAATCCCTCTCACAATGAACCATAATCAAGATCCAATACAAATGCCACCGACAATGTTTGTTTGGCCAGCATAAACATTTTTGACTCTTTAGAGTTCTCTGTCTGCACTTTTGACAGTCAAATCAGGTTGATCATTTTATCTATATTCCTGGAGTGCTATAAATCAAAAGAGTGTTTCCAGTGGACCAATAGTATCAGTAGGATCGATGCAAAAGGAGAGGGACATTGAAGGCCAAAAGCAAGGTTGACTTCTAACCTCCACTGGCATTGTAACTGCCAAGCCTATTCAGTCCAAGAGTGGGCGAAAATTGGGCTAGAGCCCATCTGGCTAAGATTGGCTGGTCGACCTGTTAGTGTTGGCAATGTTAAGGGGTTGCTGATACCAATCCATGTTGACAAAGGGTTAGAATCATAACTAGGGTTCATTTTCACTGTGCTTGTGGTCGTTGCAGAAGCTGAGAACAAAAGGTTTTGGGATAAGTCGCCTGACAGGACCCGGTCAAAAGCTGAGTTCTTGGAGCTAGCCTCCTCACTTTCTCCTACAGAGTTCCTGGGACTCTCCATATTCATATCTGCCAAAAAGGAAAAAAGAAAAAAACTTTGTGAGTACACACACACTGTCTGCTGTCATATCACAGATTGATAATGTTGAACTAACTACCAAGCTCTGGACTGCATGCTACATAGTCAGTTCTAGGTTCCAGTTCAGGATCTAGCAGCACAAACAGTAAGCCAATTAAAGACTGCACATCAGACAGGACTCCCCATATATCAGTACATATTATTTCCATGTATGTCAAATCTGGAGGTAAAATGAATTAGATTCCAAGCTCAGCTCCTGGTAAATTAACCGACTTATATTAGGCACTAGTTCAATACTCAACTGATGTGTGTTTTGATAACAAGATGCAGATGATCACAATGAGTCAAGCAACAACTACTTAGCACTAGATGGTATGTACATAATTCTACACAAGCTGACCACGCCCAGCATGCACATGGAAAATTTAACCTGAGATATTACTATTCCCATGATTGTCTAGTTATTTTCCTAAATCAAGTGGCACCTTCATATGCCAGATCGTAAAATATGCTACTAAACTGGCAGCTCTACAGCATTTGTCATATATTTTCTTCTGCAATTGATACAACAGAGTTCATTAGTCTGCTTCTTCTGTGCTCAAACATCAAAGAACATTACTGTATGTCAACTACACAATGGAAGACTCAATTTTCATCTTAGTAGAGAAACATGAATGGTTTGAGGTGCACATCAATACAGTACCTGATCTGTCATGGCTCCCTTGGTTGTAAGTCAAGCCTGAATTGCTAATTGCTCGAGTCTCACTAGTCTGGAGCTGCTGATCACTAGCTGCTGTACCCACATGATCATAACCTGCAGGCTGCTGCATGGCTGGCTGATCAGGCCTTCCTTGATACACATGAGAGCTGCTCAGCAAGCTAGCAGCTGGGTTTGGCAACCCATGATGGTGCCTCATCAATCCTGAGCTTCCAGCTGAGCAAGAGCTCTCTCCACCTCCATGGTCTTGAGGCAGCACCTCCAGACCCATCAAATTCCTTAGCAGCATCCCATTACTTGGTACACTGCTAGTATTGTACCTGCTGGAAGCCTGGGTAGCTGGTGCCCGCATAGTGTCTGATCCAAAGTTCAGAGGGGCACAGGTAGATGATCTATGTGCACCTGCACCATCTACTTCATGAGGACAAGAACAATTGTCTTGTCCTCCTGCATGTCCCCAGGTATTCCTTTCATTTTTATGCTGGGCTGCAGCTTGTTGATGGTATAGTGTCTGCCATTCAAGCAAATTCTTGGAAAGGCCACATGAGGCTACACCAGCTGAGACAAGGTGATCCTGTTCAGTGTTCATGAGTTCTAATCTTGAGCCAGCTGTTCCTGTAGGCAAGTTTGACGTCACAATCTGGAGCTGGTTCTCATCTTGGATTCGAAATACTCCATCAGAACTAGGGGTATTGGAAAGCTCTGTGATCAGTTTCTGATCTGTTGGCTTACATTTGAAACTTAAGTCTTGTCCATGCTGTCCATTCACAGCTGCAGCATGAATCTTCTGAGGATCATACTTAGACATGTCAAAGTTTGTCACAGCATTGACTCCACGAAACTTGATTGCCGCTATGTCGTAAGCCTCAGCTGCTTCTTCTTGTGTACCTAAAATTTAGTCACAGGTCTGGGACTTAATACTGATCACATGTTTCTGGGTGACCATTTTGGATGAAACATGGATCATAATACAAAAATCTTCACCTCAAATTTCTAGAACAGCAAATAAATTTCTAAGTCTAGGATTGGAGCTTAGTGATGAAAGAAACATGACCTAGAGGACTCTTAGTTCAGTTGAGGCCTAACATATTCAAGGGGTCACCATCAAAACATTACTTCGATAGCTTTTAAGAACTGCACAGGACAGACTACTTCAACTGAAAGCTTCAGCATAGACATCTCCTGTGAAAATTCTGGATGGAAGTTTTTAAACACTTTTTTGACAAATCCTATTACTGAAATTTTCATGGCTTGCTCAGTAATCGACTTGTTCAAATACTTGTCAGATACAAGAGCTTAGCTCACTAAACCCAGCTACGTTAAGCTTAAGATGAAAGACGGTGATAAAAGGAGGTCTAACACTTGGACCTTGTCCAGTGTAGATTTTTCAGGATCTACAAACCCACTGACAAGTCTCCTCTTTCTGTTTTCGAAGTTCATCTATGAAGAAAATAAGGCTCTGCCAACCCCAAAAATATGTCACCACTTGCACTGGAGAAGGTGCCACTATAGCACCACAGACTCAGAGTCTATGATTTGAGACAGGATATTAGAAAAGCTGTAGTTACACAAGAAATTTTCATTCAATGTACTTAGCACTCTAAAAACTCTGGCAAAGAATAGTTGGAAGTAGAAAACACAGGGGAACCTCATAAATAACCCTGTGAAACAGAGAAATCAATGTTTTCTCACCAATCTGAAACAATAACTTTCATCTTTTCATAGGAAAAATTCAAGATTCTCTTGATGGAATTCTCACATGAAATCAGAAAAAAAAAGGTTTTTGTGATAACCTATTGTGGTTTGACCCCAATGTGCATAAGGCCCCCAACACCTATGGAAAACCATGCATATATTTAAGACATGAAAGGGTTTGGAAAAAAGCCTCACTGTAAGTGCCAAGGTACAGATCTTTGTTGCCAGCAACTCTGCCAATCCGAGCCTGCCACCTCCCATGCTGGTGATGTCTTGTCACACCCCTGTACACTGATGCTCCTCTTGAGAATCCACTACTCTTCCTGTTGCACAAAAACATGTTCCAGTCATGTATTGCACACTCTTAACACTTACTTGTGATGTGTTTGTGTAAGCCACAATTATTTCTTGCAAGTGAAAAGAACCAGAGTTGCAGTAAAACATATTGGCTACAGCTACATATACCAGTTTACCAAATTCTCTAGCCTGATTGCAACTTCAACTTTCCATCCTGCTGGCTCTTTAAAATCTCATTCACAATTTCAGTGCATTACCTCCGCAAGGAAGCAACATATTCTTGGCGTGTCATATTCTTCATCACTTCCAGTTCTGCCTCATAAGTGCTCAACTGTTTGACCACAGAACTGTCAAACTCATCAGGAAACGGAAGGCCAACCAGTCCACAAGCTAAACCATCTAGAATGGTGGTTAAAGATGGAATAAAAGAGTCAATACAATAAATCAAAGATAGGATCATAACCCCACTTTGCATTAAAGTACTAGAGTTGTATTTATTTATGAGTGTGAGAGAGTGAATGAAGATAGGAGGAGGAGCAAGGTAGTACAGGAAAGTTGATGGTAGTGCTAGGTCCCCAATACTTGAGGGCTGCCAAGTCATAAGCTCTGGCTGCTTTATCTTCCTTGTCATACCCTCCTGAAAGTAGGCCAAGTAACCAATTAAATAATTAGCAAAGATCAACAGCTATTCATATGTCATGCAATTATTGATATTAGGCATCCATTTCATCATTCAGCACAATTGCAAGAAGAAAGTTCCAAATTTTGAATGTCTCAAAATTACAGTGAGTCATTTTCTGGCAAGCCATAAATATACAGGGAAGCAAAGGAAATTATTTAGCATGCCATAGAACTGAGCTTTAACTTCATGAGGTCAGGTCAGTAAAAATCACATACCTAAGTAAACTGTGAGAAAAAAATGCGCCAACAACAAAATGCCAACCATGCACAAACCATAGTTATCATCAGTCAGTGCTCTAACATTGCAGCTTAGGATCCACAAATAGCCAAATAATCTAGAACAGATGTAAAACAATCTGTCCTTCAAGTTCAGACATTTCATGCTGCATTCCATTGAAAATTTCCATTAAAGGACAATCAAAGGATAAAACCACTGTAATATCAATTGAACCTGACTAGACAGTGACTGAAGGCAATGAGTTATAAGCTATCAAGGGGATACACAACACACCTTGACGTCCTTTTCTTGTCTGTCCCTCTTTCCTACAGCTATTGTCCCACAAGTGTGCCTCATACCGTCCTGTCCAACGGTGCCTAAATCACACCCAAGATCCCCACTTCAATACTTCAATGAAGGAAACTGCATGCTTGCCAAGTGTACATGAAGAATGACAAAAATAACTAAGGTCACCTAGTTAAGCATGGATAGAACTGCTTGCAATAACAGGAACTCATACCAGATAAAGAGTCACAGAGTCATGGACATTTCCCTTGAATGGATAGAAACTAGAGGATTGAAAACTTTACTTGATTGAGGTGATCTCATAAGCAAACAATGCAGATCATGAGTACACTTGCTATCCAGAAAAACATTATACAGGTTTGAACAGTTCATTCCATCTGAAACATAGGAAAAATAGGTCACAAAGCAACACGTCACATGGACATGTCTGGTCCAAAAGAAGATGGGATACAATACTGCAATTGTGTACTGACGACTCATTTGCTATGATGATGGACAAAGGAGTTCTCAAATAGTGGATGTTCCATATATTGAGTTTCAACACTGGTTGGTCTAAACACACAGTTTCATAAGCACTTCCACCGCACAAACAACCAACAGATCATTATGTTTCCAATTGGAATAACAGGATTTTTTGGACTTTGGCTAATTTCAGTCTTGTAACTTGGAGAATAGTTGAGATCCTTTCTTGTATGTAACCATAGAATTTACTGCTAAAATTAAAAGCAATAACATTAGTTATATTGGGATAAAGAGTCCAACCCATGTCCCATTTGAGTTCATCACTGATGAGTCCAATCAAGAGCTCTAATCAGCAAGGCAGATTTCTCTTGAATCTGACAAGGAATGATTGATTGTTCTGGCAAGGTGTTGATGCACTTTTAATTGTAATGAAGATGCAAGGGCCTTAAGGGTTCACCTTTCCAATTTCACAAACATAACCACTGTAAGCTGATTGCTGAGATGCAATTACATTTGTAGTGGGCACGTCTGACGAAAGATATTACAATACCACATGAGAGATTAGGATGGCCACAATGAAGACATTGGCCTGCAGGACAATGAAACTTGACTGTACATTTTGGCTTACTTATCTTCATCATTAAGCTATCACATTAATTTGAGGAGTGGAGTCTAGATCAGCCTGGGAAACAAGTGATGTAAGAAATGAACCATCTTGCTGAGTTGATCACAAAGAAATAAGGGGATCGAATAAGTAGACTCTAACATGAGAAGTTTAGAACTGAGTCCATACAGCTGCACAAGCTGTCATGAAGAAGACTAGATGTACAATCTGCACACTGTGTGTAACTGTGTTCACAGCATCCTGATGGAACGAGACCCTAGTGGATTACTAGCTCCACGATGGACCCATGGAAGGGAAAGCACAGAGTTGTAATTAGAGCAATGAGCATGATCACAGGTCAAAAGATAAAGCTTTAAGGTTGCTGACCTAGTGATAATTTTGGTGTTTTTTGCAGACTCTTGAGAAATGGGTTTGAAACAAAATGGATTCTTAGAAGGAATCGATTTGCAGAAATAGCTGGTGATTAGAGGATATAAGTAAGAGATAGTACTGCACGTGCGCCTCACTAGACTAGTTCAAGAAATACCTGGTCACGCCTCGGTACACTGAAGTTCTTTGGCCAAAAGTGTCTATAGACTTTCGTGGGGACGGCCCCCCGTCTTTGCTTGCAGCTCCTGCACCCATCCGCCCGGCTCCTCGCTTGCGGGGCTCTGGGATGGCTGCAGCCTGCGGACTCGACTCGGCCAAATGGTGGCCGGGGAGCACAAGCTGGTGGTCTACTGCATGATCGGTGACATGTGACGAGCCAGCGCTCATGGAGAGGGAGAGCGGCTGCCAACTTGCCAAAGCCGCGCTAAAGCTGCTGCTGCTGTGTCGCGTTTGTGGTCCCAGGTGGTCTGCAGCCGCCTTCGAGTCTGTGTCGGCTTGATGGTGCAACCATGACTTGAGCCCCGCCGATGAGCTCTGCGGCATCTGCAAACTGCAGTCGGATCGCTGCTGGTCGAGTGCACTTTGTAACAAGTTCTGTGCGTGAAGATGCGATCGACTTTGTGCGAGCAAATTATTCTCCTGAAGCTGTTGCTGCTGCTGCTGCTCATGAGCTTCGTAACAATGATTAAGGTGGTTCAATGCAAGACTGGACTGCTCTTGTTGTGGCATTGCACTTCCGTATGCGAGGTGGAACGTGGAGCTCGGTGCCATGTCTCTTAGTGATCCTGATCCTCCAGGAGCTGAGTGCGTCGTGTATGGAAGGTTGACATTGATTCTCGTCTGGCCCTCTTGGTAGTTAGCAGCAGCTCCGTGCGCTGCTGCTGCATTGTAGTACAGACCCTCCAATTGCTGGTGTTGATGAGAGTGGTGATGGTCGCGATCTGTGCAGTACTGACCTCCAAGAGACTTGCCCCCCAGAAAGTCCTCCAACTTGGGCCCATCTCTACTGGTCTCGGCTGACGAGCTGGATGGCCTTTGCTGCATGTGATCATAGTGCGCTGCACCCGCTGTGCATCCCTGCTGCTGTTGCAACTGGTGATCCACTGCACCTCTGTTAACGGTCAGCCTTGAGAGCTGATCCACAGAGATGAGATGGTGAGCCTGCGACTCATGGATTCCGTGAGATACATCTGCCGCTTGCATTGCGTGCTCTTGAAGTTGCCAATGGTCAACTGCGTTCATAACACACCAAAGCAACCATGATAATATGCTTGTTTGTTCAGAAAATTTTATCGACGCAGTTCAAAAGAATTCATCGACGACCAAGTATGGCACAGACTACAAAAACCGAAAAGCGAGTGTCGTAAACCGAAGTGAAGATAATGGCTTTTTTCTCTCTTTTTTTTGCAGAAGCCACCACATAAGAATCTTACTAGAACGACCAGCTCTCGAGAAGTAGTCTCTTAAAATTCGTCCAACCCTTGAAGAACATCGCACCCACCTGCGTTTTGTGACCTCCTAAGCAGCGTCTCCATGTGGACTAGAGATCACATGTGCATTACAGCAGGATAGAGATCTTAGGCAGCCTAGCACATAGTTACTTCTGGACACACAGTTTTACAGCATCTGGTTTGCGCATGATGTCTTTGGGAAGAGACAGGAGACCATCTGTTGGCATCTCGTCCCTCCCAGATTGTATATGATTTACGCTCAGTAAACGGAGTTTTCCCCTCCGCGCATGCGGTTCACCTCCATGTGGACTAGAATTGGAAGGCAGTTGTGTGAGACTAAAACTAAAGCACATGGACATGAGCTTCTTCTCGCCTACAGCAACTTGCTGGCTTAAGCTAGCCGTCCACTCCAAGTAAACTAGCTCCGAGAACAAAGCTCACCAAGTCCATAACGAAGAACATGTAATAGTTTCAACCCGTCTAGTGACACACACACCCACAAAGAAGGCTCGCATGATGACGCACCTGAGTTTTGTGACCTGCTAAGCGCCTCCATAATACAAAGAGATTCATGATCATCAGAAGACCTCATATTGTCAAGACGTAGTCCTAGAGGGAGAATCATCAGACTGCAAATTCACTCCCCCAAAGAACCTAAAATATATATGTATATATACGGAACAAGTCTTGTAAGAAAAATGACCACCACTAAACAAACCCCAGTAGGTATATCTTCAACCACCGCCACCACCACAACTTCGACTTCTTCTTCTCCTTATTGTTGTTTTTCTTCTAATTCCTACAGACCACGGGGGAGATTCTGGTAGGAAGAATAGTGGCGAGGACATGAAGGCCGACTGAATTACAAGAGTTGAGAACACGCAAGACTCGAAGCCGCATCACAACATGGGAGCTTACTGCTGGTACACGTGAAACAAGCCGAGAAAAGGAAGGTATGCTCGCTGGAGCTTGAACGAAGGGAGCAGAGTGCGTACTAGTGAGACGAGAGAAAGAAAGAGCAAGGGAGCGAGCGCCAAGGAAGAAAAGAAAGTGGCAGTGGACAACGCTATTGAACATTGCGCACTCCCGAGGAAAAAATGAGCGAGCGAGCGAGCGGGCGAGCGAACGAACGGGGGTGGGGTTGAAAGAGTCCACAGCCCGTTCCGGGAGGTTGGTCCACTTCGAGTGGCCACTAAATTTGTCTGAAAGGAGGAAACGTTTTGTCCTTGTCGCTTTGTTTTGTCTATTTTGTGCGGTCATGGTTCATGGCCCTTTTTTCGCTTCATTTTTTCAGCTCAAGTCGGGGCAGCCAGGGCGGGGGAGAAATGGATTGAAACTACTAGGCTACTTACGATAGTCCCCATCAGGGGTGTTTTTTTTTGGCAATTTCATGAGGTAGGTGGACTCGAGATCCTCCACACGAGAGGACTTAGCCAAATCTGGCTACAGAAAAGTAGAAATTTTCTGAAGTCTTGCTATGTGCTGGCGACTTGCAAGAAGTCGAAATATGGCGATTTAAGCCTTCTTTTCCTCGAAATGTGGCGAATTTAAGGCTACAATATTCCCCATTAACAGCGCCAAGGATGGCTGCTATTCCCTATTAAGTAGGAATGTGGAGTAAGTTATGGCTACGAAGTTGTTCCGTGGAGGCCGATGGGTACTATTCACAATTTCACCGGCGTATGGAGTTTTGACTCTTCTTAACTGGTTTTTTTTTAACTCTTTTTGTTGTACAGGGTAGCTGGAATGCCAGGGCCCACAATTGGAAAGAACCCAGGTTCCTTGCACAAATTAATCAAAGCCTCTACCCCCTTCCCCCCTCCCAAACTTTCCCACTCCCCCAAATTCAGGTTCATGATTGGACCATCCTAGAATATTCCAAATAGAAAATATATTAGATCTCCATTGAAACCAACCCTTCCTTCCTTCCTTCCTTCATTAAAAGGACACTAATGTTTGCAAAGTGTCCAAGAGTCCCTATGACTTACCACAAGTCCTCCAGCATTGTCAACACTAAACATGTAAGAAACCCTTTTGTTGACCACCTCTTTCTGCAATGGATTTGCTCCATTTGCTTCACACACAAAAAACCGTGAAGAATCAAAGTGGAGATGGGTTGAAAGTTGAAGGTCCATACAACAAGTGAAAGATACTCCTAGGACAAAACATAGAGTATACTGAGTAACTTAGATCTCCACCCAGCCATAAATTCCACAGCTTCAAACGTGTGACAACCTTGAGCTCCTTGTATTAATTTTTACATGAGGTGCTAAGTTCCTAAATAATTTGTAGGGTGAAAGCATTCAAAGTATTCCTTCCTAACATTTAAGTCATATACTATACATTTAAAGATTTCTTTGAGATGACAAAGTATCATTTGCATGCCAAGATTATAATATAGTACTCAAGTATTAGATAGATTCTAATAACTTGACAAGGAATTGATTCTAGACACTCCAACTCAAAAGTTATCATGGACAAGGAATTGATTCTGGACACTCCAACTCAAAAGTTATCAAGGTATGTCACAGAGTTATTATTTTTGTCAAATTTCTATAATATTCATATTTTGTTAATAGACCCAAGTTTACAGAAGGTGCGTTCACACTTGGTATTTGGGACTTTAGTGTTAAGTCCCTTAACACCATACTAGTCATTTAAGACTTAAACTTACTTATCGTGAAATTTTTTTCTTAAACTAACATTCACTTAAACTTAAACTAACATTAAGCTGTTGCCCATTTAACATTGGGTGTCACCTAGGATGCCAGCTAGATTTTCAATTAACATTCATATAACATCAAGTGTGAATGCACCATGAGATGTCTAGGTTGTTGTTGTGTATACGAAAATTGTGGAAAAGGACAAAATTCATATTATCTATTTTGTAAATTGAATTTACTTAGCTGTAAAGAAAAGACATCATAATCAAAGATTATTTCTTCTACTTATTGTTCACTATTATGTTTTCCAATATAAATGTGTAGTTAATCATTTGATGTATGGTATGAACATTACACCCCAATCAACAGTTACATTCAATAACCATACAACTTTGTGTTACAAGAAATAATAGTATCATCTGCATTGAACTTTGAATTAGTGTGGTTTTGGTAAATGCTTTGAATAAAGCACACATAGCCCACATCAATAGTGCTTTGATCTAAGTGGTGGCTTATGTAGATATTTTCAAGAAAGCCCACTTTGGCCCATACCGATAGTGCTTCCATCAAATTGATTGAGTTTGGCATGTATTCTTGTCAAAAAGACACAATCTAATTTTAACCATGTTCATATCATGGAGCACCCATTTCATTATAGCCTCTTGTGCTAACACGAGATTAACAAAGAAAACATAATTCACCTCTTTACTTACATGGATAACATCTTCATATTATAGAGACCATCGCATACATTAAATCTTTGCACAACACTACTATAAGGAACCACTATCATAACTTTTATGTCCTTAACAAATTCAAAACATATTTTCTTGTTGACTTTCATTTTAAGAACAAATTGAGCAACAAACAATATTTTAATTTACCTTCAATGCATTCAACAACCTAAGTCAAATTTGTTGTCTAAACACAATTTATTTGTAGAATTTTCAAAAAAAAATCTTAATATATTTCCAAAAAAACCATTTGGAGAAGAATATATGATAAAGTAAAAACATGTTAAAGTAAACTGAAAAAGTAAACATTGTAAAATCTTACTTAAAAATAATACAATTTTGATATAAACATAAGATAATATAATTTTTTTTTTTGTAAATAGAAATATGAAATCATGGGCATACTCATATTAAGTTTATGGTAAGTTAAATATAAAATTTGAAAAAAAATAATCTTAAAAGTAGATTAATAGTATCTCAAAAAATGTAGGTGTAAATAAATTTGATTTTGGGATATTTTGTATATTTATAAAGGATTTTTTTAAAAAATTATATTCAACTCACCATAAATTCAATGGAGGTGCCCATGATATTAAAAGTTTTAAAGAATCAATATTTCATTTACTTTCAACCTTTTTAAAGTAATGTGCACATCTCTTGCAAGTAAATGCATTAAAAAAAATCTACTCGAATAATATCAAACAAATGATTCTTCAATATTATTGTCATAAATTTTTTTAATCATATTAATCATTGAATAAAATTATATTTTTACTTTCAATATGTACCAAAATTAATTTCTGACTACTTGTCATATTTTTGATAGGATAAGTTATTTGTACAAACTATCTTGCTTTGACCCATCATGAACATATAATTTTTTCATCACAAAAGAATTATCATGAGTTTTACTTGAAATAATTATTATAATCAATAAAATGCATCTTAAACTTTTTGTATACCATTTGATGTAGTTCAAACCATCAATTATTAAATTAAATATAATGTAATAAAATGAATAATTTCTAGTTATGAAGCAAGGATAATGTTTAGAAGGTTCATTAAAACTTTCAATGCATGAATATCCATTGCCACCAAATGAAACCTTTCATGATATTACTATCAACGTCATATTTTATCTTCAACACAATTTTGACCCAACAAACTAACAAATAAATGGTAGGTCATGTCTAGAACCTTATTTCTTTTTATCTTGAAGAATCTAATTTACCACAAACATCATATTCAACCATTTTATAATAAACCCCTTGTTACATACAAAAAATCAATTAACATAAGACCACCTAAATCTATATGTACAAATTCAAAAATATTTTTTGTGTGAAAACCTTTAGATGTGTTGGGAAAGGAACCCTACAATGATGTTTTCCATGTTCATCCTTGTCATTTAAAAACTCATGACACAAGCCATTCATATCCATGTTTTTAATATGAGGATTAATTGACATCATTGCCCAATTATGCATTGAAAGATACTCACATCTTTTATGGCACAAATCACATTTCTTGATATTTGTGTTGTAATATTCAAAAAGGTTTAACAACATCAACCAAATTATATCACACTCCAATATAGTGGTGTTATTTGAATTGATAGATACCAACAAAGAGTGATTGGTTTGAAACTTGGCTTTAAATCATAATATATATTATTTATGAATTAATGGAATATAGATTTATTATTCTTGGAACAAGACTTAAATTTCTATTTTCTTAAGAAATAGACTTTAACATAATTCACACATTTTTGTATGGCATATTTGTTATTATCACTAATCATTTTTTATGGCATTGCAATGATGATGATTCCACATGGAATGAGAAATGTTGCAAAGCTTCAAAATTAATGTAATTGAAAAACAATTATGTAATGCAAAGGTCAATATAATAATGTCTTTCATTTGTGACATTTCTTAGGTTAGAAATGTCACCTAAAACTTATATATATATATTTCAATGCATTTCACTAGTAAATTCTTCATTTGATGATTTAAAAAATAATAATAATTGACACTACTTTGAAATTTTTTGTGTTCACATTTTTCATTTTTTCTGTGTGACAAACAAAATGTTGTCATTTCAAAAGTCCATTATGAATCCATAATCTTTTTAGAAGTCATCCAAATAAATTATAATGATTCCCATTAAAGTCTATGACAACATGAATAATTTAAAAATTGACAATGTTAATTTTGAATATGGCTTTAAATTTTACATTTGTATATAATCCAGAAAAATTATAGGTGTGATAATCCAAATTGTTCACCTATTTATGTTTTCACCCTTTTTCCCTATTCTCATGATCAACTTTGTTATTATTTATTGTGATTACATCTTCTAATCCATATCCAATATTTTTGAAAATATACTTGTCACTAATGCAAGAATCTATTCCACTATCACACACACAATCTTTTTATAAATGACAAAATTATTGACCAAGTACATAGAAAGAAAGAACACATCTGAATCATGATCAATTGATAATATAATTGGTTTGATGGGGTCATAAGATTATTCTACATGTCTTATGGGGTCATAAGGTATGTAGAATTTCCAAAGTACACTGACAACAACTTGCCACTTATTATAGAACTCGTAGCTCCAATTAACAAGGAATCAATGTGGTGTTCTCTTACTCCAATACTACCAATTACATGTAATTCTTTTTTACAATCCTACCTAGGTGACATATTGTTTCCAAATTATTGCCAACAATAAAGGTTATAAAACACTTCATATGATAATTTATGTAATATGACTTATGGTTCATGGATGCAATTTATCCATGAACATCCAAATATAAAATCAACAAGTTTTATCAATTGTTATTTGTGTTTGATCCAATGTGAATAATTAAAAATACTCAAATGGTGGGCCTTTCAAAAGTATCTATATAAACTTTCAACATGATTTGGCCATCCAACAAAATGCAAATACATGTAATGTAACTTACCTTCTTTAACCAATTGACATTAGTTTAAAGTATGATTTCATATTATATATCTATTCATTGCATTTGAAGTCTAGTCATATTGTGTATGTATGAAATTTTATTTGAATATTTGTTTGTGTATTCTATTTCCTTGTTCGTAATAATGTTTTTATTTATAAATAGTTGAGGTTGTGCTTAAGTTTGTAAGGTTATGGTATGACATTGTAGTAGAATTTTGGTTTGTGCTAATTGGAAAATGTTCTTTACAAGGATTGTTTGGAAATGATTACTTAGATAAAAATTAGAAAATCACATCTATTGGGTTAGCAAATCCATGATGAAGCTTGGTTTGTGGCCAATAACATACTTAATAAACATTCAAATGTAAAACATTAACTCTCAATCTATGTTATTATCTAAGAAATCTCAACTACCAAAGGACTTTAGTAGTTAAAGGATTATTGCTAGACCCCCCCCCCCCCCAAAGAAAAAAAAAAAAAAAAAAAAAAAAAAAAAAACATACAAAAAATAAAAAAAAAAAGAAATACAACAAAAAAGAAACAACAGAAAAAAAAAAA
>Ga0116227_10006551_pt1 | contig 23496 bp, 22 predicted proteins | sample S1TSphgellanicum_FD_89693 | JGI IMG/M metagenome (GOLD analysis project Ga0116227, IMG submission 89693) | Host-associated microbial communities from peat moss isolated from Minnesota, USA - S1T2_Fb - Sphagnum magellanicum MG | ecosystem: Host-associated > Plants > Peat moss > Unclassified...
ATCCGCGAAACCGACGCCATCACGCACGTGGTGCGCTGCTTCGAAGACGACAACGTGATTCACGTCGCCGGCAAGGTCGATCCGCTGTCGGACATCGAAGTCATCAACACCGAACTGGCGCTCGCCGACCTGGCCACGGTCGAAAAGTCGCTCACGCGTTACTCGAAGGCCGCCAAGTCGGGCAACGACAAGGAAGCCATCAAGCTCGCCGCCGTGCTGGAAAAGGTCCGTGCGCAGCTCGACCAGGCGAAGCCGGTGCGTGCGCTCGACCTGTCCGATGAAGAGAAGGTGCTGCTGAAGCCGTTCTGTCTGATCACCGCCAAGCCGACCATGTACGTCGCCAACGTGAAGGAAAACGGCTTCGAGAACAACCCCCATCTGGATGCGGTGCGCAAGTTCGCGGACGCCGAGAAGGCGCCGGTCGTCGCGGTGTGCGCGGCTATCGAAGCGGAAATCGCCGATCTGGACGACGAAGACAAGCAGGTGTTCCTCGCCGACCTCGGCATGGAAGAGCCGGGCCTGAACCGCGTGATCCGCGCGGGCTTCAAGCTGCTCGGCCTGCAGACGTACTTCACCGCAGGGGTGAAGGAAGTGCGCGCGTGGACGATCCATATTGGCGACACGGCACCGCAGGCTGCGGGCGCGATTCACACCGACTTCGAGCGCGGCTTCATCCGTGCGCAAACCATTGCGTTCAATGACTTCGTGACCTACAAGGGCGAACAGGGCGCGAAGGAAGCCGGCAAGATGCGCGCGGAAGGTAAGGAGTACGTCGTGCACGACGGGGATGTGATGAATTTCCTGTTCAACGTTTAACGGCCAGCCCGGGCTGATTCGTCACGCCATGGTGTAGAAAACCCCGTAGTGCCTTGCGCACTTACGGGGTTTTTCTTTGAAGGCGCACGCTAGCAAGCGAATAGTGCGCGTCATCGGTACTCCTTGAGTATCAGTAGGTGGCACACCGCAACGGCAACCTGATCCCCGCCCGAATCGCCGTCATCTTCGCCGGCGAATCCGCCAGCACCGCGTCCATCCCGAGACACGCCGCCGCGCGATAGTCGTCCGCGTTGTTCACCGCAATCGCGACGAGATGCACATCCGGCCGCTGCCGGAAGCACGCCACAGTCGCGGGCGTCCAAAGCGTCGCGTTCACCTCCGAGCGCCCCTCGCCCAGCGTGAATGCCTCCACCACTGTCACTGTTCGATGCAACTCGAACGCGGCCCTTGCATGTGCAGCCGGCGCGTCGACACAGCCCTCGTTGAGTAGCACGCGCACCAGACGGGTGCGCGTGGCGTCGCGCGATTCGAACAACTGCGCCTGCGGATAAGCCGCAAAGCTGCGCTGATACTCGGCCTCAGTCGAATAAAGCCTCACGCGCGACCACGCGTTTTCCTCGCTCAACACTCGCGCGACCGCCTGCGCCTGTGGCTCGGCGGGCAGCGCCTTCATATCGAGGATGACCGGCATCGTCACCGGAATGGCGCGCAACGCTTCACGCAATGTAGGAATGCCAACTGGCCGGTCGCGATACGGATAGACCTGGACCCCGTCGGCGCCAGTCTGACTGAAACTCCACCCGGCGTTGACGTGGGCAAGCTCCGCCGCGGTATGCGCGGACACCGGTCCGCTGGCATTTGTCAGCGCCGACAGATCCGCCGGCCGGTACAGCACCGGCACGCCATCCTTAGTTAGTTGTACGCTCAACCACATCGCGTCGGCGTGATGCCCGAGCGCAAGGCGAATCGCCTCCAGCGTGTTCTCGGGTGCATCGCCCGTGCCGGCGCGATGGGCGACGATCTCCGGCAATGAGGTCACCACTGCGCCTCTGGACGCGGCAGACGGCGCTGCGCAACCGCTCAGCAACGCGGAACAGAAAGCAAAAACTAACCCAACGCAAATTGAACGTGGCATCTGGACTCCTGACTAGAACGGGTGGGACTGGGACATCCATCTTAAGGTTCGCCCATCTCAAAACAAGACGGCACCCGCATCCGCTCAGCTTCGGCGGCGTCCTCCGCCGGCTCGCTTCTGTTTCAAATTGGCCAGTGTTACATTGCGGCTTCCAGCGCCGCTGCAGCCGGCCGCGGCCAATCCGGCGCGACCGTCCTGCACGAAACGTCAGGCACGGTGCGAAGAGAACAAAACACTACTTCTGGCTGTCATCGAGCCCAACTAGAATCGCGCAACCCTAGGCTAAGTGCCTTCCGACCAAGGAGACCATAGATGAGTTGCAAACCCCTGTTCCGTACGCTCGCCGTGGCGGCAGTTTTCGCCGTCGGCGCCAATCAGGCCGCTCAGGCCGCGACGGAAATCCAGTTCTGGCACGCCATGGAAGCCGCCCTCGGCGAGCGCCTGAACGTCATTGCCAATGATTTCAACGCCTCGCAGAGCGACTACAAGATCGTGCCGGTCTTCAAAGGCTCGTACGACCAGACGCTCGCGGCCGGCATTGCCGCCTATCGCAGCGGCAACGCGCCGGCAATCCTGCAGGTGTACGAAGTGGGCACCGCCACGATGATCCAGGCCAAGAAGGCGGTCATTCCGGTGTCCGAGGTATTCAAGCAGGCCGGCGTGCCGCTCGACGAAAAGGCATTCGTGCCGACCATCGCGAGCTACTACAGCGACTCCAAAACGGACGCGCTGATCTCCATGCCGTTCAACAGCTCGACGCCGGTCCTGTACTACAACAAGGACGCGTTCAAGAAGGCCGGGCTCGATCCGAACCAGCCGCCGCGCACGTGGGACGAACTGCGCAAGGACGCGCAGAAGCTGAAGGCGTCGGGCATGTCGTGCGGCTATTCGTCGGGCTGGCAGAGCTGGATCCAGCTCGAGAACTACAGTGCCTGGCATGGCCTGCCGTTCGCGACGGAGAACAACGGTTTCGACGGCGCCGACGCCCAACTCGAATTCAACAAGCCGCAGCAGATCGCGCACATCCAGTTCCTGCAGGACATGGCGAAGGAAGGCACGTTCAGCTATGTCGGCCGCAAGGACGAACCGGTGTCGAAGTTCTATAGCGGCGACTGCGGCATCATCACGAACTCGTCGGGTTCGCTTGCCAACATCAAGAAGTACGCCAAGTTCGACTTCGGCACCGGCATGATGCCCTACGACGCCAGCGTGAAAGGCGCGCCGCAGAACGCCATCATCGGTGGCGCGAGCCTGTGGGTGCTGTCCGGCAAAGATCCGGAAGTCTACAAGGGCGTAGCGAAATTCCTCGCCTACCTGGCCACGCCGCAAGTGGCGGCCAAGTGGCATCAGGACACCGGCTATCTGCCCATCACCACCGCAGCCTATCAGTTGACGCAGCAGCAGGGCTTCTACGCGAAGAATCCGGGCAGCGACACCGCCATCAAGCAGATGCTCAACAAACCGCCGCTGCCGTTCACCAAGGGTCTGCGTCTGGGCAACATGCCGCAGATCCGCACGATCATCGACGAGGAACTCGAGCAGGTCTGGGCGGAGAAGAAGACGCCTAAGGAAGCCCTCGACTCCGCGGTCTCGCGCGGTGACGAATTGCTGCGGCGTTTCGAGAAAGCCGGTAGTTAAGCATATCGGGCGGCCCAACCTGGCGCGTCGCGCCAGGTCCCCAAGGGGACGCGACGTTCTGGGGGCCGCCCGCCGCTTTTTTAAGAGAGATGTCCTAATGGAAAAGCGCTCCCGCTTCGGCACAGGCGTGCTGCCGTATCTGCTGGTCGGCCCGCAACTCGCGATCACGTTCGTGTTCTTTCTGTGGCCGGCCGGCGTGGCCCTGTGGCAGTCCACGCAAAGCCAGGACGCGTTCGGCACGTCGAGCGAATTCGTCGGCCTCGCCAACTTCAAGCAAATCTTCGCCGATCCGCTGTATCTGGCGTCGTTCGAGACCACGCTGATCTTTAGCGCGCTCGTCACCGTCAGCGGACTCGTGATTTCGCTGCTGCTCGCCGTCTGCGCCGACCGCGTGACGCGCGGCGCCAAGGCCTATCAAACGCTGCTGATCTGGCCGTATGCGGTCGCGCCCGCGATTGCGGCCGTGCTGTGGTCGTTCCTTTTCAATCCGAGCATCGGGCTCGTGACCTACGCGCTCGCCAAATGCGGCATCGTCTGGAATCACGCGCTCAACCCGGGCCAGGCCATGTTCCTCGTCGTGCTCGCGTCCGTCTGGAAACAGGTCAGCTACAACTTCCTGTTCTTCTACGCCGGCTTGCAGGCAATTCCGCGCTCGCTGATCGAGGCGGCCGCCATCGACGGCGCCGGGCCGGTGCGGCGCTTCTTCGGCATTGCCTTGCCGCTGCTGTCGCCGACGAGCTTCTTCCTGCTCGTCATCAATCTGGTCTACGCGTTCTTCGACACCTTTCCGATTATCGATGCGGCCACCGGCGGCGGCCCCGGCCAGGCGACGCGCACGCTGATCTACCGGATCTTCGCCGAGGGCTTCCAGGGCCTCGACATCGGCAGTTCGGGCGCGCAATCGGTCGTGCTCATGCTGATCGTCGTTGGGCTGACGGTGGTGCAATTCCGTTTCGTCGAGCGGAGGGTTCAATACTCATGATCGAAAATCGCCGCGGTTTCGACCTGTTCTGCCACGCCGTGCTGATTCTCGGCGTCGTGCTGGTGGTGTTTCCGGTGTACGTCGCGTTCTGCGCGGCCACCATGAGCGAGCACGAAGTCTTCACCGTGCCGCTGTCGCTGGTGCCGAGCACCCATCTGTTTGAAAACATCGCGAACGTGTGGGCCCACGGCAGCGGCAATGCCGCAGCGCCGTTCGGCAGCATGTTGCTGAATAGCCTCGTGATGGCGCTGGTGATTTCCATCGGCAAGATCGCCATTTCAATGATCTCCGCCTACGCGATCGTGTTCTTCCGCTTCCCGTTCAGGAACCTCGCGTTCTGGCTGATCTTCGTCACGCTGATGCTGCCCGTCGAAGTGCGTATCTTCCCGACCGTGCAGGTCGTGTCGTCGATGCATCTGTCCAACACGTACGCCGGCCTCACGCTGCCGCTGATTGCGTCGGCCACCGCCACGTTCCTGTTCCGGCAGTTCTTCATGACGCTGCCCGATGAGCTGATGGAGGCTGCGCGCATCGACGGCGCCGGCGCGCTGCGGTTCTTCTGGGACATCGTATTGCCGCTGTCGAAGACCAATATTGCCGCGCTCTTCGTGATCACCTTCATCTACGGCTGGAACCAGTATCTGTGGCCGATCCTGATCACCAGCCAGCAATCGCTGACCACCGCCGTGGTGGGCATCAAGAGCATGATCGCGTCGGGCGACACGGCCACCGAATGGCATCTCGTGATGACCGCGACGCTGCTCGCCATGCTGCCGCCGCTCGCCGTCGTACTGACGATGCAGCGCTGGTTCGTGCGCGGTCTCGTGGACTCCGAAAAGTAACCCGGCCAGACAACCGGCCGATGAACTGAACAACCTCGCGACGACACGCGGCCTTCGGGCCAAGCGTGAGCGCAGAAGCAAACAAAGGTGGATGGAATGGCTGCATTGACGCTAAAGGGCGTAAAGAAAAGCTACGACAGCAAACAGTTCGTACTGCACGGCATCGACGTGGACGTTGCCGACGGCGAATTCGTCGTGATGGTCGGCCCGTCGGGCTGCGGCAAGTCGACCTTGCTGCGGATGGTGGCAGGACTCGAGAGCATCTCCGAAGGCACGATCTCGATCAACGACACGGTGGTCAACCGCCTCGAGCCGAAAGACCGCAACATCGCGATGGTGTTCCAGAACTACGCGCTGTATCCGCACATGAGCGTCGCGGAAAACATGGGCTACGCACTGAAGATCAGCGGCGTGGACCGTGCCGCAATCGACCGGCGCGTGCAGGCCGCCGCGCAGATTCTCGAACTCGAAGCGCTGCTCCAGCGCAAGCCGCGCGAGTTGTCCGGCGGGCAACGGCAACGGGTGGCAATGGGCCGTGCGATTGTGCGCGAACCGGCCGTATTTCTGTTCGACGAACCGCTGTCGAACCTCGACGCCCGGCTGCGCGTGCAGATGCGCCTCGAAATCCAGCGCCTTCATGCGCGTCTGGCGACGACGAGCCTCTACGTCACCCACGACCAGATCGAAGCGATGACGCTGGCGCAGCGCGTGATCGTGATGAACCGCGGCCACGCCGAGCAGATCGGCGCGCCCACCGAGGTCTACGAGCGGCCGGCTACGGTGTTCGTCGCCAGCTTTATCGGCTCGCCCGGGATGAACCTGCTGGAAGGCCGCGTCTCCGATGACGGCGCCGCGTTCGAAGTCGCCGGCAACGGCCCGAAGCTGCCGCTCGCGGGCGTGGCGTGCGTCGGTCGCGAAGTGGCGGCCGGGCGCGAGTGGGTCCTCGGCATCCGGCCGGAACATATGTCGCCGGGGCAACCCGAGGCCGCCCATGCGACCCTCACGGTCGACTCGTGCGAACTGCTCGGCGCGGACAACCTGGTTCACGGGCGCTGGGGCAAGCACGATGTAACGGTGCGGCTGCCGCACACGCACCGTCCCGGCAACGGCGAAGCGTTGCAGGTGGCCTTGCCTGCGGCGCATCTGCATTTCTTCGACCCGGCGAGCGGCAAGCGGGCCAACTGAGCGGGTCAAGCCAGAACGGATCTCTCCCGCACCATGACAGGCATCGCCTCGAACCGCCGCCTTCGTTCCGCTACCGCAGTGGTCGCGAGTCTCGCCGCGACCTTCCTGTTCGGGCTCACACCCGCCTTCGCTTACGTCGGGGCCGCCTCGGCGCCCGACGAAGCGAACCTCAGCAATCACAACACGTATACGAACCGCGACGGCCAGACGGTGCATTCGCCTGCCCGCTCGCTGTCCGGCCAGGCGCCCGAAGGCGCTACCGCGCGCTGCCGCGACGGTACGTACAGTTTCAGCCGCCACCACAGCGGCACCTGCTCACGGCACGGTGGCGTGGTCGGGTGGCTTTGAGCCTCACGCTTCCCGCGCAATCAAGCCTGCGGCGACGCCACGTGCCTATGCCATTCGGCTGAGTGACTCCCGCGCCGCGCCCCGAAGTACAATGACACCTCTTCCGCCATGCGCGGCGTCGCGTCGAGCGCTTAAGCCACTTCGGCCGCTTAAGCCACTTCGGCCTCACGCCCGCGCCGGCCGGAAACCGGCAACACCGAATTCCCATCCACCCCACGACCGCCCGCCCCCAGCGCGGCCGGCGGCGTCAACACCCTATTGCAAGCAAAATGGCCCAATACGTCTTCACCATGAACCGGGTCGGCAAGATCGTGCCGCCCAAGCGTCAGATTCTCAAAGACATCTCCCTGTCGTTCTTCCCCGGCGCGAAGATCGGCCTGCTCGGCCTGAACGGCTCGGGCAAGTCCACGCTGATCCGCATCATGGCGGGCGTCGACAAGGACATCGAAGGCGAAGCCACGCCAATGCCGAACCTGAACATCGGCTACCTGCCGCAGGAACCGCAACTCGACCCGAACAAGACGGTGCGTGAAGCGGTCGAAGAAGGCTTGGGCGAAGTGTTCGGCGCGCAGAAAAAGCTCGACGAGATCTACGCCGCCTACGCCGAGCCGGACGCGGATTTCGACGCGCTTGCCGCCGAGCAGGCCAAGTACGAAGCGATCCTCGCCACCGCCGACGGCAGCGCGGAACAGCAGATTGAAATCGCCGCCGACGCCCTGCGCCTGCCGGCATGGGACGCGAAGATCGAGCACCTGTCGGGCGGCGAAAAGCGCCGCGTGGCGCTGTGCAAGCTGCTGCTCGAAAAGCCGGACATGCTGCTGCTCGACGAACCGACCAACCACCTGGACGCCGAATCGGTCGACTGGCTCGAGCAGTTCCTGACGCGCTTCCCGGGCACTGTCGTCGCCGTCACCCACGATCGCTATTTCCTCGACAACGCCGCCGAGTGGATTCTCGAACTCGACCGCGGCCACGGCATTCCGTGGAAGGGCAACTACAGCAGTTGGCTCGACCAGAAGGAAGAGCGCCTGAAGCAGGAAGAGGCGTCGGAATCGGCACGCCAGAAGGCGATCAAGAAGGAACTGGAGTGGGTGCGCCAGAACCCGAAGGGCCGCCAGGCCAAGTCGAAGGCGCGTATCGCCCGCTTCGAGGAGCTGAACAGCCAGGACTACCAGAAGCGTAACGAAACCTCGGAAATCTTCATCCCGGTCGGCGACCGCCTCGGCAATGAAGTGATCGAGTTCAAGAACGTTTCGAAGGCGTATGGCGACCGTCTGCTGCTCGACAACGTCAGCTTCAAGATTCCGGCGGGCGCGATCGTCGGCATCATCGGGCCGAACGGCGCGGGTAAGTCCACGCTGTTCCGCATGCTGACCGGCAAGGAACAGCCGGATTCGGGCGAAATCGTGCAAGGACCGACGGTCAAGCTCGCCTACGTGGACCAGAGCCGCGACGCGCTCGACGGTTCGAAGACCGTGTTCGAAGAAATTTCCGGCGGCGCCGACGTGCTGACCGTGGGCCGCTACGAGACGCCGTCGCGGGCGTACATTGGCCGCTTCAACTTCAAGGGCGGCGACCAGCAGAAGATCGTCTCGAACCTCTCGGGCGGTGAACGCGGCCGTCTGCATCTGGCCAAGACGCTGATCGCCGGCGGCAACGTCCTGCTGCTCGACGAACCGTCGAACGACCTCGACGTCGAAACGCTGCGCGCGCTCGAAGACGCCCTGCTCGAATTCGCCGGCTCGGTGATGGTGATCTCGCACGATCGCTGGTTCCTCGACCGTATCGCCACGCACATCCTCGCCTTCGAAGGCGACTCGCAAGTGACGTTCTTCGACGGCAACTACCAGGAATACGAAGCGGACAAGCGCAACCGCCTCGGCGAAGAAGCCGCCCGGCCGAAGCGTCTGCGCTACAAGCCGATCGCGCGTTAAGCGCGTTTACCGGACGGGCCGCGCCGCCTGTGACGCGGCGCGCCCGGCCGCCGCTTGCGCGGCACGGCGTTTGCTCAGCTACCAACGGCCAGCCGCGCTTCGCGCGGCCACGAGGAGGCAAGCATGGCGATGTCGACGGGAAGACGTGTGGTCATTGCCGTCGCCGGCATTGTGCTGGTGCTGATCGTCGTCGCCCTCGGCGGTCTCTACTTCGCGCAATACGAAGCCAAGCAACGCGTGATCGCCGCACTCGGGCCGCTCGGCAGCGCGGAAAGCATCGACGTCGGCCTGACCTCCGTGCGCCTCACGCACGTTCGCCTCAAAGGACCACCCGGCTGGCCCGCCACCGACGCGCTGCGCGCCGACCAGATCACGATTACCCCCGACGTGCGCGAACTGCTGCAAAAGCGCGTGCATATCCGTTCGGTGGTGGTGAGCGGGTTCGATCTTTCGGTGGTGCGCGAGGCGGACGGCACGCTCAATCTGCTCCCCAATCTGCGGGAATCGCTGAACCGACCGGATGCCGGCGCGAGCGCCGGCGCTAGCGAGCCGACGCTGCCGCGAGAGAAGCGCGTCGATCACATTGCTTTTGAGCAAGGCACCTTCGAGTTCTACGATTACACGGTGCGCAAGCCGGCATATAAGGTGGCTGTCACGCAGGCCAGTGCAACCGTCGACAACCTGCATCTGCCCGCGCTCAGCGACCCGACCACCGTCGCCGTCAATGGCGCCATCGTCGGTCCGTCGCATACCGGCACGGTGTCGTTCGGCGGCTGGATCAAGATCGCCAGCAAGGATTCGCAGACCACCAGCACGCTGCACGGCGTCGACGTGGTGATGCTCGACCCGTACCTCCTGAAGAAGGCCGGCGCCAAAGCCCAGGTCACGGGCGGGACGGTCGATATGACGGTCGAATCGACGGTGAGCAACTATCACCTGCATGCGCCGGGCACGCTGACGCTGCATCAACTGCAACTGGCCGATAGCGGCAATCCGCTCGACACGTTCCTGTCGATTCCGACCAAAGCCGCCGTCGCGGCACTGAAGAGCCGCAACGGCGACATCACCGTGCACTTCGTGCTGGACGGCAATCTGCGCGATCCGAAATTCTCGGTGAACGAAAACCTGCTGAACAAACTCGGCACCGGCTTCGCGCAAGTGATGGGCGTAAGCGTCGAAGGCGTTGCCAAGGGCGCCGGCGAAACCGTCAAGGGTTTGGGCAACGCGCTAAAAAACCTGCTCGGGCAGTAGCGGCATGGCGGCGCGCAGACGCCGCTGCAGTAACCTAAGAACATTGGAGGAGACAACCATGCAGGCAAAGACACCGCGCCTACGGCGCATCCAGTGGGTCGCCATCACGTTCCTGACGCTCGCGGGCATCGTCAATTATCTCGACCGCAGCACGCTGTCCATCGCCAATCACTCGGTGAGCGGCGAACTGGGCCTCTCTGCCTCGCAGATGGGTCTGCTGCTGTCCGCGTTCTCGTTTTCGTACGCGTTCGCGCAATTGCCGATGGGCGCGCTGCTCGACCGCTTCGGCGCACGGCTGATGCTCGGCGTGGGGATGTTCGTCTGGTCGGTGGCGCAGTTGTTCGGCGGCTTCGTGCAGACCTTGCAGCAATTCCTGGTTGCGCGGATCTTTCTCGGCATCGGCGAAGCACCGCAGTTTCCCGCGGGTGCGAAAGTCGTTAGCGAGTGGTATTCGCTGCGCGAGCGCGGACGGCCCACCGGCATCTTCATCACCTCTTCGACTATCGGCCCCGCCCTCGCGCCGCCCATTCTGACGGGGCTGCTGCTCGCGTTCGGCTGGCGCTGGATGTTCATCGTGATGGGCGTGATGGGGATTGCGGTGGCGGTCAGTTGGTACCTCGTGTATCGCAACCGGCGCGAAGTCACGCTCGCCCCCGCAGAGGTCGCGCATCTGACCGAAGAGGAGCCGCACGCGCGCGCCGAGCGCCGCATGACCGGCGCCGAATGGCGCGGCCTGTTTGCCTCGCGGACCACGTGGGGCATGATCTTCGGCTTCATGGGCGTGATCTACATGGTCTGGCTGTATCTCACCTGGCTGCCGGCGTATCTCGAACACGAACGGCATCTGTCAATCGCGAAGACCGGCTGGGTCGTTTCGATTCCGTATCTGTTCGGCACGCTCGGCATGCTGTCGAGCGGCTTCGTCGCCGACGGACTGATGGCACGCGGCATCGCCCCGATCCGCAGCCGCAAGTGGCCGATCTGCACCGGCCTGATTTTCGCGGCGGTGTTCACAGTGCCCGCCGCCTACACGCCGAATACCACGCTCGCGATCGTCTATCTCTCGCTGGCGATGTACTTCATCAACATGGCAAGCGGCGGCGCGTGGGCGCTCGTCAGTGTGGCCGCGCCGCGGCACCTGGTGGCGTCGCTCGGGAGCATCCAGAATTTCGGTGGGTATTTCGGCGGGTCGTTCGCGCCGTTCATCACGGGTGTGGTGGTCGAGCAGACGCACTCGTTCGTGGACGCCTTCCTGATCAGCGCGGGCGTGTCGTTCGCGGCGGCGCTTGTCTACATCTTCGTGGTGCGCGCGCCGATCGCCGAACGCCCGGACAGCGCCGCGGCCGCCACACTGGCGTGAGGGTGCGATGGTCCGGGCCGACCGGCCCGGACTAGCGGAATCCAACCAGAATCAGACCGGCAGACCCAGTTCGCGCAGCTTCGCTTCGGTCTGCGCCGCGGACGTGTGATGCACGCCGTGCCAGCCGAGCGCGGTCGCGGCCTCGGCGTTCTTGAGGTTATCGTCGATGAACACGAGTTCGTGCGCTTCGATGCCGGGCAGTTGCGCCTCGATACGCCGGCGCATCTCAGCGAAGATCGCCGGATCCGGCTTCACGAGCTTCACGCGGCCGGACACCACGATGTCGCGAAACCGCCGCAGCACCGGGAAATGCTCCCACGCATAGGGAAACGTCTCGTCCGACCAGTTGGTGAGACCGAACAGCGGCACGCCTGCCGCGTCGAGCTTGTCGAGCGTCGCCACGCCGCCCTCGAGCACGCCGCCGATCATCTCGTGCCAGCGCTCATAGAAGGCGCGAATCAGCAGCTCGTGATCGGGAAACCGGGCAACCAGTTCAGCGGTACCTTCCGCAATCGGCTGGCCCCCATCCTGACGGATCACCCACTCCATCGAGCAGACGTGCGTCAGAAACCAGCGACGCTCCGTCTCGTCCAGAATCAGTTCGCGAAACAGATATTCCGGGCTCCAGTCGATCAGCACCCCGCCGAAATCGAACACCACGGCTTTGATGCTCATGCGAGCTCCGTTGCCAGGACCTCGGCGAGCGGCCTCACCGAAACCCGGTTGCCCGACAGGGAGGAATGCGTCCACACGAGGTTGTAGTGCGCGACGATCTGTTCAGGGGTGAGTTCGGAGGTGTGCTGGGTGGTATGGAGATCGGAGACGATCGTAGTCCGATACCCCAGCAGGGCGGCTCGGCGCGCGCCGGTATTGACGCAAAATTCGGTCGCATACCCGCAGATCAGCAGACGGTCGACGCCCAGCCGATCGAGATGCGCCTTGAGCGGCGTTTCGTGAAACGAATCGCCGACCGATTTGCGCACGAGGATATCGTCATCGGTACGCACGAGGGAGGCGGGCAGTTGCCAGCCCGCGCTGCCGTGCTCGACTTCCGGGTCACCCTCTTCGTCGTGCTGGACGATGAAAACCGGCGCCCCGGCGGCGCGCGCCGCGGCGGTCAGACGGTTGATTCCGTCGATCACCTCCGCGCCGCGATACGCTGCGTTCGGCCCGGAGAAGAATGCCTCTTGCACATCGATCACCACCACCGCCACGCCTGGCATCGCTCGCCCTCCCCGGCTTAAATCGCTTGCGTCCGCGTTTCGAGCCAGGCCTTCGCCTCGCCCGACACATGCGGCGCAATGCGTGCGCGCACCGTCTCGTGATACGCGTTGAGCCACGCACGCTCGTCCTCGCGCAGCATCGACAGGTCGAAGCAGCGCGTATCGATCGGGCACATCGTGAGCGTCTCGAACTTCAGGAAATCGCCGAACTCGGTCTTTTCCGCCGCGCGGTTGAGCACCAGGTTCTCGATCCGCACGCCCCATTTACCCGGCCGGTAAATGCCCGGCTCGACCGAGGTGATCATGCCCTCTTCCATGGCCGTCCACGGTTCAGCCGGCGCGTAGTGAGAAATGATCTGCGGGCCCTCGTGCACGTTCAGGAAATAGCCGACGCCATGACCCGTGCCGTGACCGTAGTCCGCGCCCGCTTCCCAGATCGGCGCACGCGCGATCGAGTCCAGCATCGGCGAGCGGATGCCGCGCGGAAACCGCGCCCGCGAGAGCGCCATCATGCCTTTCAGCACCAGCGTGCAATCGCGCCGCTGCGCGTCGCTCAGCGTGCCGATAGGCAGGACGCGCGTGATGTCGGTCGTGCCGCTCAAATATTGGGCGCCCGAATCGATCAGCAGCAGACCGTTGCCTTCGAGGATCGAGTGCGACGCGGCGGTGGCGCGATAGTGCGGCATCGCGCCGTTCGCGTTGAAGCCGGCGATGGTCGCAAAGCTCAGCGAGATGTAGTCCGGACGCCGCGCGCGTGCCGCCGTGAGGCGTTCGTCGACGGTGAGTTCGGTCATCGTCTCGCGGCCCAGTGCGCCTTCGAACCAGGCGAAGAATTCGGCCAGCGCCGCGCCGTCCTGGTCCATGGTGGCGCGCACGTGTTCGGCGTCCGCCTCGGTCTTGCGCGACTTGAGGAAGGTGGACGGATTCACCGACTCGACGATCTTCACCGTGGAAGGCACCGATTGCAGCAGACCGAACGTGATCCGGCGCGGGTCGATCAGCAGCGTGGTGCCGCCCGGCAGCGCAGCGAGCGCATCGGCCGTCTTGTCATACGATTCGACATGGATGCCGTCGCGCGCGAGCGCTTCAGCCAGCGCGCGCGGCACCTTGCCTTCGGCGACGAACAGCGAGACGCGCTCCAGCCCGATCAGCGCATGCGCGACAAACACCGGGTTGTAGCTGACGTCGGCGCCGCGCAGGTTGAACAGCCACGCGAGGTCGTCGAGCGTCGAAACGAAGTGCCATTGCGCGCCTTTTTCCTGCATCGCGCGGCGAATCTGCTCGAGCTTGTCCGAGCGCGCGACCGTCGCATGCGGCGCAGCGTGCTCGAACACCGTTTCGGTGGGCAACGTCGGACGCTGGAGCCAGATTGCGTCGAACAGATCGACATCCGTGCGCAGCTTCACGCCGCGCGCGCTCAACGCCGAGGTCAGCGCGCGGGCCGCGGCGAGACCCAGCACCGCGCCGTCGACACCAACGGTGCTGCCGGCCGGCAGGTTCTGCGCCAGCCATTCGAAGTGCGGTTGCGACTGCTGTCCGGCCATCATTTTCATCAATTCGACGCCGGTGCCGGCCAATTGCGCGTCGGCCTGCTCCCAATAACGGCTGTCGGTCCAGACGCCGGCAAAGCCGTCCGTAACGACCAGCGTGCCGGCCGAGCCGGTAAAACCCGATAACCATTGCCGGCCTTGCCAGCGTCCGGGCAAATATTCGGACAGGTGCGGATCGGCGGATGGAACCAGATAGGCCGCGAGGCCTTCGCGCGCCATCGCGCCGCGCAGGTGAGCAATACGCTCAGGAATAGAGGAGGTTTCGGGAAGTCGGGCATTCATCGGATTCACCTGCATATGTTCATCGACGGGAGAACAAGCCGACCGTCACGGCAACGGCAATCAGCGCAACAGCCGTACATACCGGCCATTCGAGCGTATCACCATCATGGAAGAGACCCACTACGTTGCCGGCCAGGCGGGCCAACGCTGCGCCCAGCACACCGGCCAGCAGCGCCACCCAGACACGTGCGCGGCTTGTCCGCCGCAGCGGATGCAGCCACCAGCCCGCGAGGCCGATCACCACACCCAATAACACGATACCTGGCCATCCCATCAGTGGGGAACCTCACTCACTTTCGGACTCTTCTCATAGGCTTCAAGCGTTCGGGCAGCTAGCATTTTTGTCTCGTTAACTATAAAGGTCAGCACGGCGCTTTCCGCGTAGCGGTTGAGTTTAGGGGCCGGGGTCACATTTAGGCAAGCCGTAAGGTTTGCCACCCTCGCCCGCCACGCTGAAAGCGCGTTCTATGCGAATCGCCCTCATCGAGCCGGACGTGCGGCACGCGGAACTGGTCGACCGGCTCATCTTCGCCGGCGGCCATACCTGTCAGCATTTCATTGCCAGCACGCCGTTTCTCGCCAGCGCGTCCAGCCACTTCTTCGATCTCCTGCTGACCGATAGTTGGGCAGGCGACCGCCCCGCCGAAGACGTCATTCCCCGCGCCCGCGGCATTCTCCCCAGCCTTCCCGTCATCATGCTGATGTCGTCGCCACGCGAAAGCGAGATTGTCGCAGCATTGCACGCCGGTGCCGACGATTGTCTGACGAAACCGGTACGCGGTCCGGAAATGCTGGCCCGCGTCGAGGCCCTGCTGCGCCGCGCCGGTCTGCGCCGCCCGCCCAACCGCAGGCGCGACGTGTTCGGCGGCTACGTATTCGACGCCGCGCACTTTACCGTTACATTCCACGGACAGACAGTGGCACTAACCCCCAAGGAATTCCGTTTCGCGCTGCTACTATTCAATAATGTGTCGCGACCGGTGTCGCGCGTCCACATCCTCGAGACAATATGGACGCGTCAGCGCGACGTAAGGTCGCGCACGCTCGACACGCACGCGTCGCGGGTGCGGACCAAATTGCAGCTGCGACCCGAGCACGGCTATTGCCTGACGCCGCTCTACGGCTACGGCTACCAGCTTGACGCGGTCCCGCCGGAGGGCGGCGCGGGCGGCTAAAGTGGTAGGCAGAATGAAGAAATTGCGAAAACGCTATAATATTGGGCTAAACCATAGCCCCGCATATGCAGCTTCTAACGATCGGAATCAATCACCACACCGCGCCCGTCGCCTTGCGCGAACGCGTGGCGTTTCCGCTCGAACAGATCAAGCCTGCGCTCGCGACCTTCAAGGACATCTGGCTCGGCGCCACCGCCCGGACCGCGCCTGAAGCGGCAATCCTCTCCACCTGCAACCGCACCGAGCTCTACTGCGCCACCGACGACCATGCGGTCCGCGAAGCGGCCATCCAGTGGTTCTCGCGCTATCACAACCTGCCGGTCAGCGAACTCGCGCCGCATGTGTACGCCTTGCCGCAGTCGGAAGCGGTGCGCCACGCGTTTCGGGTTGCGTCGGGGCTCGATTCCATGGTGCTCGGCGAGACGCAGATCGTCGGACAAATGAAGGATGCGGTGCGTACCGCGTCCGAAGCCGGCGCGCTCGGCACCTATCTGAACCAGTTGTTCCAGCGCACCTTCGCGGTGGCGAAGGAAGTGCGCAGTACCACGGAGATCGGGGCCCAATCGGTTTCCATGGCCGCCGCGGCCGTGCGGCTCGCGCAGCGCATTTTCGACAAGGTGGCCAACCAGCGCGTGCTGTTCATCGGCGCGGGCGAGATGATCGAGCTGTGCGCGACCCACTTCGCGGCCCAGCAGCCGCGCGAACTGGTGGTGGCAAACCGCACCGCCGAGCGCGGCGCGCGGCTCGCCGAACGCTTCAACGGCCGGGCCATCCCCCTGGCGGATTTGCCGGCACGCATGCACGAGTTCGACATCATCGTCTCGTGCACGGCGTCCACCTTGCCGATCATCGGCCTCGGCGCAGTCGAACGTGCTGTGAAAGCGCGCCGCCACCGGCCCATTTTCATGGTCGATCTGGCCGTGCCGCGCGACATCGAACCCGAAGTCGGCAAGCTCGAAGACGTGTTTCTCTATACCGTCGACGACCTCGGCGCCATCGTGCGCGAAGGCAATGCCTCGCGCCAGGCGGCCGTCGCCCAGGCCGAAGCGATCATCGAAACGCGCGTGCAGAACTTCATGCAGTGGCTCGACGCGCGCAGCATCGTGCCGGTGATCCGCCATATGCACACCCAGGCCGACCTGCTGCGCCGCGCCGAAGTCGAACGCGCGCAAAAGGCGCTCGCCCGCGGCGACGATCCGGCCGCCGTGATCGAAGCCCTTTCGCAAGCGCTGACCAACAAGCTGATCCATGGTCCGACGCACGCACTCAATCGCGCCAGCAGCGAGAATCGCGATAAGCTCATCGAACTGATGGGCGGTTTCTACAAACACTCCGACTCTTCGGAACGTTAGCGGCGCTGCCGCTGCGCGCAGCCTTGCCAGGTGGTTTCGGCAGGCCGGCGCCGACTTCCAGGGCCTGCGCCCGCCTCCCCAGTTACGCCGTCCTTTCCGGAGCCCGCTCCGTACCGTCCGATGAAAACGAGCATGCAAAGCAAGCTCGACCAGCTCACTACCCGGCTGGCCGAACTGAACGACCTGTTGAGCCGCGAAGACATCACCGCGAATCTCGACCAATACCGCAAGCTCACGCGTGAGCACGCGGAGCTGGGGCCGGTGGTCGAACATTACGCGCTATGGCGCCAGGCCAGCAACGACGCGCTCACCGCGCAGGAACTGCTGGCCGACGCGTCGATGCGCGACTTCGCCGAAGACGAGATCCGCGCGGCACGCGAACGGATGGACAAGCTCGGCGCCGAACTGCAGAAAATGCTGCTGCCGAAAGACCCCAACGACGACCGCAACATCTTCCTCGAAATCCGCGCGGGCACCGGCGGCGACGAATCGGCGCTGTTTGCGGGCGATCTGCTGCGGATGTATCTGCGCTTCGCCGAACGCAACCGCTGGACGGTCGAAATGATGTCGGCGAGCGAATCGGATCTGGGCGGCTACAAGGAAGCGATCGTGCGAATCGCCGGCGAAGCGGCGTATTCGAAGCTCAAGTTCGAGTCCGGCGGCCACCGCGTGCAGCGCGTGCCGGCCACTGAAACCCAGGGCCGGATTCACACGTCCGCCTGCACGGTTGCGGTGATGCCCGAAGCGGATGAAATCGGCGAAGTCGAGATCAATCCCGCCGACTTGCGCATCGATACGTTCCGCGCCTCCGGCGCGGGCGGCCAGCACATCAACAAGACCGATTCGGCCGTGCGGGTCACGCACTTGCCCACCGGCATCGTCGTCGAATGTCAGGACGACCGCTCGCAGCACAAGAACAAGGACCGCGCGCTGAAGGTCCTCGCCGCGCGCATCAAGGACAAGCAGTACCACGAGCAGCACGCCAAGGAAGCCGCGACCCGCAAGAGCCTGATCGGCTCGGGTGACCGCTCGGAGCGCATTCGCACCTATAACTTCCCGCAGGGGCGGCTCACGGATCACCGTATCAACCTGACGCTGTATCGCCTCGAATCGATCATGGACGGCGATCTCGACGAACTGATCGCCGCCCTGGTCAGCGAGCATCAGGCCGAGCTGCTGGCCTCGCTCGGCGACGCGGACTAAGCGCCACCGTACGCCGCTCGCACGCACCCATCACGCCGCCATGGACAACGCCGCCGCCCTGTTACGCGCCTCCGCTTTGCCGCTGCTCGAAGCGCGCATCCTGCTCGGGCACGTGCTGGGCTGGCGCCGCACGGAGCTGATCACGCGCAGCGACGAGCCGATCGACGCCGCGCTCGTGGCCCGCTATCAGGCGCTGGCAGCGCGGCGTCTGGCAGGCGAGCCCGTCGCGCAACTGATCGGCGCGCGGGAGTTCTTCGGGCTCGAGTTCGAAGTCACGCCGGATGTGCTGATCCCGCGGCCGGAAACCGAATTGCTGGTCGAGACCGCGCTCGCCGCGCTCGAGGGCCTGACGCGGCCGCGGGTACTCGACCTCGGCACCGGCACCGGCGCGATTGCGGTCGCCCTTGCCTCGGTCAGGCCCGACGCGCAGGTCTGGGCCGTAGACCGCTCGGCCGAAGCGCTGGCCGTCGCGACCCGCAACGCCGCGCGGCTGCTGGATGCGACACGTCACGGCGGCCCGCTGCAGTTGGCGCGCAGCGACTGGTACGACGCGCTCGATCCCGCCCTGCACTTTGACGTGATCGTCAGCAATCCGCCATATATCGCCAGTGGCGACCCGCATCTGTCCGAAGGCGATCTGCGCTTCGAACCGCGCGGCGCGTTGACCGACGAAGCCGACGGCTTAAGCGCGATCCGCGCCATCGTCGCCGGTGCGCCCGCGCGCTTCGCGGAGCGCGGCGGCGTGCTCTGGCTCGAACACGGCTACGATCAGGCCGCCGCGGTACGCGCCCTGCTCGACGAGGCAGGCTTCGCCGACGTGCGCTCGGAGCGCGATCTTGCCGGCATCGAACGGATCAGCGGCGGTTCGTGGCACGCGAACGTGTGACGCCGGAGCGCCGCCCGCCTGTCCGGGCGAAATCCGCTATCATTTCAATCTATCTCCCCCTTATTCCGGAACCGCAAGGTCAGTCATGGATACGCAACAACGCATCAAGCAAATCGTCGACGAAAATGCCGTCGTCCTCTTCATGAAGGGTACTGCGCAGTTTCCGATGTGCGGCTTTTCGGGCCGCGCCATTCAGATCCTGAAGGCGTGCGGCGTCGACACGATCAAGACCGTCAACGTCCTCGAAGACGACGAAGTCCGCCAGGGCATCAAGGAATTCTCCAACTGGCCGACCATTCCGCAGCTCTACGTGAAGGGCGAGTTCATCGGCGGCTCGGACATCATGATGGAGATGTATCAGAACGGCGAACTGCAGCAACTGTTTGCTGCAGCCTGATCGTTCAGCCCGTTCAGTAGACGCAACCCGGTGCCGCGAGCCATGGAAACACGCGCTGCGGCGCCTCGCCGGCTGATCATCGCGATCACCGGCGCAACGGGCGCCATCTACGGCGTCCGTTTGCTTGAAACGCTGCGCAAACTGGGCGGCGTGGAAAGCCACCTGCTGATCTCCAGCGCCGGCTGGCTCAACATCCAGCACGAACTCCAGCTCAGCAAAGAAGACCTGCATGCGCTCGCGGATGTCGTCCATTCGGTGCGCGACGTGGGTGCGAGCATCGCATCCGGCTCGTTTACGACCGACGGCATGATCGTCGCGCCCTGCTCGATGAAAACCTTGGCCAGCGTTGCACACGGCCTGTCGGACAATCTGATCACCCGCGCCGCCGACGTCACGCTCAAGGAGCGCCGCCGCCTCGTGCTGATGGTGCGCGAAACACCGTTTAACCTCGCGCATCTGCGCAACATGACCGCCGTCACCGAAATGGGCGGCATCGTCTTTCCGCCGCTACCCGCCTTCTACAACCAGCCGGCCTCGATCGACGAAATGGTCGATCACACCGTCGAGCGCGTGCTGGACCTGTTCGCGCTGGGACCGGCGCTCGCCGCAGCATGGCCGGGACTGCGCGACGCGTCAGCCGAATAAGGCCTGGCGCCGGCCGCCGCAAACCGCGGATTAACAACACCGGCGACACAATCAAATCCGGTTTCAGCCGTTTATCAAACGGCAGTACGCCCGTATATTGGTAGCAACCCAACTTACGAGCCGCACCCGCTGCGGACTTCGCTGCCATGACCCGCTTGCCGTCGCTGTTCCTGTCTCACGGCGCTCCCACGCTGCCGATCGATCCGTCCATGCCACGAGCCGAATTCGCTGCGCTCTCCACCCAGGTGCCGCGTCCTGAAGCCATCCTGATGCTGTCGGCTCATTGGGGCACCGCCCAGCCGCTGGCGAGCACGGCCGACCAGCCGGAGACGATTCACGACTTTTACGGCTTTCCCCGCCAGTTGTATGAGATCCAGTACCCGGCGCCGGGTGCGCCGGATGTCGCGCGACGGGCCGCCGTGCTGCTCAACGAGCACGGGCTGGTGGCCGACACCCAGTCGCACGGTCTCGATCACGGCGCGTGGGTGCCCATGCTGCTGATGTTTCCGCACGCGGATGTGCCGGTGGCTCAGTTGTCGATCCAGCCGCAGAGGGACGCCGCTCATCACTTTCGCGTCGGTCGTGCCTTGCGGGCGCTGAAGGATGACGGCGTAATGGTGATCGGCTCCGGCCAGATCACGCACAATCTGCGCGCCGCCGACTTCTCCGCCCGGCCGGAAGACGCCGACCCGCGCGTCATGGAATTCACCGACTGGTTCGAAACGAAGCTGGCCGCGCACGATACCGACGCGCTGCTCGACTATCGGCGCCAGGCGCCGCACGCGGCGCTGATGCACCCGACCGACGAGCATCTGCTGCCGGTGTTCGCCGCGCTCGGCGCTGCGGACGACGACTACTCGCTCGGAATCCAGTCGCTCGGGACGTATCAGAAGGCGCTGGCGATGACGAACTACGTGTTCGGCACGGCGTAAGCGGCGACCGGCGGCGCACGGGGCGCGCCATCGGTACCTGTACCGCCCAGCGCCGCAGGGCGCCCCGCAAAGCCATAAAAAAAGCCCGCCTGATTAAATCAGGCGGGCTTTTCTGCATCCCGGAACCGCGTCCGGGGCGAAGCTTGGACAGCGCGAGCGCTTAATGCGCGCCCATCCCTTCGAGCACTTCGTCATGGACCTGACGCTCATCGAGGTAGTCGCTGCGATAGCCCGCGTTCACGCCCCAGTAATAGAAGCCCAGCGCAACCACGGCAACAACCAGCATGTCCCAGCCGTACGGCAGGATGTTATGGCCGCCGAACTGCTTGCTGCCGATCAGCGACAGGATCGCCATCACCGGCAGGTAAGCCACCAGCCACCATGCGGCCTTCAGGTCGCGCTGATAGCCGGCAAAGCCCGACTTCGCCTGGAAGTAGAAGTACACCGGCAGCGCGACGATCATCAGCAGGATGATTTCGCCCGTCAGCGGCCACTTCGCCCAGAACAGCACCATCGACGCGCAGACGAAAGCGAACGGCGCAATGATCTTCATGCCGGGGATATGCAGCGGACGGTCCAGATCGGTTGCCGCGCGGCGCAGCGCCATCAGGCTGATCGGACCCGTCAGGTACGAAATCACCGTCGCCACCGAAATCACGGCCGCCAGCGAGCTCCAGCCGCGGAAGAAGAACAGGAAAATGAACGAAACCAGCAGGTTGAACCACATCGCCTGACGCGGCACGCCGTAGATCGGGTGCACGTTGCCGAACATCTTCGGCATGGTGTTGTTGCGTTCCATGGCGTAGATCATGCGGCTCGTCGTCGCCATGTAGGTCGTGCCCGTGCCGCTCGGGCTGACGAACGCGTCGACGTACAGCAGGAACGCCAGCCAGTTCAGGTTCAGTGCAAGCGCCAGTTCGGCGAACGGCGACGCAAAGCTGAAGTGGCTCCAGCCCTTCAGCACGTCAGCCGGATTCACCGCGCCGATATATGCAATCTGCAGCAGCACGTAGATCACCAGCGCCAGCAGGATCGAGCCGATCACCGCGAACGGCACGCTGCGCGACGGGTTACGCGCTTCGCCAGCCAGGTTGATCGGGCTCTGGAAACCGTTGAACGCGAACACGATACCGCTCGTCGCCACCGCCGTGAACACCGCCGACCAGCCGTACGGAGCGAAGGTGCTCGCCTCGCCGAAGTTCTCGTGATGGAAACCCGTGGCCATCAGGCCGGCAATCGTTGCGGCGGGAATCAGAAACTTGAAGATCGTGATTGTCGTATTGGCGCGCGCAAACAGCTTCACACCCCAATAGTTCAGCATGAAATAGATAATGACGAGGATCGCCGAGAGTAATAACCCATTAGTGGTTAATGACCCATTGACGAACAATGCATGCGCCCATGGATACGGCCAGGTACTCATGTATTGAATCGACGCTTCTGCTTCAATCGGAATCACCGAGACGATGGCGATCCAGTTGGCCCATGCGCTGATGAAGCCGACAAGCGCGCCGTGCGAATAGCGCGCGTAGCGCACCATGCCGCCCGACTCGGGGAACATGGCGCCAAGCTCGGCGTAGGTCAGTGCAATCGCCAGAATCACCACGGCGCCGATGATCCAGGCGCAAATGGCTGCCGGGCCTGCAATTTTTGCCGCTTTCCACGCGCCGAACAGCCAGCCCGATCCGATGATCGAACCCAGGCCGGTCAGCAACAGCGCGAATGGGCCAATGTTCCGTTGAATAGAACCTTTCACGTCTTCTCCTATGTCGACCAGAGTTAGCGCCTCAACGCTTACTCCGGTCCCATGCAGTTGCGGTCTGAAACATGTCGGCACCGCGGCATTGCTTGTGACGCTGAAGACGGGGTGACGGCCATGATGGGCGAGGGCTTATACCGAGAATCAGGTGCAACCCTGGCGCGGCGCGTAGTTTAACGGTTGCACCGCCAGATTGCAGCGAAGCTAGGGTTATCCCTAGCAAAAAATTAAAGGGACGGCAAGTTTTGTCGGCCCCCTGCGCCTGGCCCTAAAAACCTTGTAAAGATGTGTGGATACTGTTGACCTTCTCTCAAAATCGCCGTATAACGTTCGGGCAGGATTTCAAGCGGCGAGTGAATTGGTCTTTCGTAGTTCGCCCATCAACGGTACTCCGGTTGGTCCCATTACCCCCTTCCTTGATTTTCATGCACCCTCTGGGCTTCGGCCTTATTTACCATCTTTAGGAACAAGTAATATGGAAACCGGTACCGTCAAGTGGTTCAATGACGCAAAGGGCTTTGGCTTCATCACTCCCGACGGCGGCGGCGAAGATCTGTTCGCGCATTTCTCGGAAATCCGCACGGAAGGCTTCAAGACGCTGCAAGAAAACCAAAAGGTTACGTTTGAAGTGAAGACGGGC
>Ga0116227_10006552_pt1 | contig 23495 bp, 19 predicted proteins | sample S1TSphgellanicum_FD_89693 | JGI IMG/M metagenome (GOLD analysis project Ga0116227, IMG submission 89693) | Host-associated microbial communities from peat moss isolated from Minnesota, USA - S1T2_Fb - Sphagnum magellanicum MG | ecosystem: Host-associated > Plants > Peat moss > Unclassified...
CGGCGGATTCTTCAAGCAATTCGAACTCATTATCGTCGCGGCGGAAGAACGCGACGTCATCAAGGTTCGCACCAACGTGCGCGGCGAAGACGCCTATCTGTACCGGCTGCGCCTGCCAGCGGCCGCGCTTCGCGCGTTGTTTCTAGGCTATGTCAATGAGGCCAACAGCGTGATGCGCGCGCCGCGTTTCTACAACACCATCACTGCGAACTGCACCACCCTGGTTTATCACATGATGAGGCGCATCGTGGGTTATCTGCCGCTCGACTATCGCCTCTTGTTGGATGGCTATCTGCCAAGCTACGCCTACCAGATGGGCGGCTTGGACGATCGATTCACCCTCGAAGAATTGCGCACCCTGGGGCACATCAGCGAGCGCGCGCGGCAGTCCGGCGACAGCGACAGCTTCTCGGCCGACATCCGCCAAGGCATACCGCCGCTCTATCCTTAGTGCAGTGGCGTAAAGCCGTAATGCTTGAAGGCGACATCGCCGACCGGACTGCGCAAGAATGCGAGAAACTTCACCGCCGACGGATTGGACGTGTTGGTCAGTGCAATCGGATAAATGATCGGCTTGTGACTGTCCTTGGGAAATACGTCCACCACTCGCACGTCCTTGTCGATCAACGCGTCGGTGGCGTAAACGATGCCGAGCGACGCCTCCCCCCGATCGACGAACGCCAAAGCCGAACGCACGCTGTCGGCGCGGACAATCCTCGGCGCCACCTCGTCCCAGACGCCCAGATGAGTGAGGGCTTCCCGCGCATAGAGACCCACGGGAACCGAATCCGGATCGCCCGTGGCCAGATGGCCTTCCCTCAAGGCCGCGGCCAGTTTGAAATGCGGTTCGATTTTCAGGTTGATGGTGCTGGAAGCCGGAGCAATCAGCACCAGCTGATTGCTCAACAGATCGTGGCGCGAGTTCACCTGAATCAGCTGCTTACTTTGCAGATAATCCATCCATTGCAGATCCGCCGAAAAGAACATGTCGGCCGGCGCGCCGTTTTCGATCTGCCGGGCCAGCGAGGAGCTGGCCGCGAAAGAAAATCGCACTGTGACGGAGGAATCCTTCGTGAACGCATCGCCCAAGTCCTGCATCACGTTGGTCAGCGACGCCGCTGCGAACACCGTGATGGCAGGATTCGAGTCCGCAAGAGCCGTCTGACGGAACCCCGCGCACAGCAGCAAAAAGGCGGCAAGCACTTTCCTCATGGAGGCTGTCAATTATGAGCCAGTACCGGAGCGCCGCTGTAGAGTTCCGGAAAGGTCCGCCTGAAATTTTCGATCTTCGGAATGTCGTACATGGCAATGTAAGGCTGCGTGGGATTGTGAATCAGATAGTCCTGATGATAATCCTCGGCTTCATAGAAACCTTTGAGCGGATCGACTCGGGTGACGATGGGCCGCGCAAAGGCATGCGCGGCCTCCAGCTGGCTGATATAGGCGGTCGCGATTTTCCTTTGTGTCTCATCGACGTAGAAAATTGACGAACGATACTGGGTGCCCACATCGGGATATTGGCGATTCAGCTGAGTGGGATCATGAACCACCGAGAAGGCGATCTGCAGTATTTGTCCATAGGAAATCGCAGCAGGGTCGAAGGTGATCTGCACCGACTCAGCATGCCCTGTCGTACCGCTGCTCACGGTCTCATAGTTGGCGGTGGATTTCTCGCCGCCGGCGTAACCGGCAACCACCTTCTTCACGCCGCGCACGTGCTCGAATACGCCCTGTACGCCCCAAAAGCAGCCGCCCGAGAGCACCGCGACCTGCAGTGGGCCAGGCACCTTGGGATTGTCGAGGACCGGGGGCGCGATGATGACCGGCGGCTCGGCGCCGAACAGCGGCGAATGCCACAGCAGCAGCGCCGCCGCCAGCAGCGCCAAGCACGCAAAGACGGCGGCCCGAGGTTTACGAATCGATAGGGATGACATGGAGGGTTTCCTTTAAGCGCGCGCAACGAAATGTAGAGCCACAGAATTCATGCAATAGCGCAGACCCGTGGGCCTCGGCCCATCGTCAAATACATGGCCCAAATGCGCATCGCACAGACGGCAGGAAATCGCATCGCGTTGCATACCGAAACTCGAATCGGAACTCTTGACGATGTTCATGGCAGAAATGGGCTGCCAAAAGCTCGGCCACCCGGTGCCTGAGTCAAACTTGGTTTTCGAATCGTAGTTCGCGGTGCCGCAACAAATGCAATGGTAAATACCATCCGCCTTATTATGATCGTATTCGCCGCTGAATGCGGTTTCAGTTCCGGCCTGTCGGGTGACGCGATAGGCCAGCGGCGTCAGTTGCGCCTGCCACTGCGCATCGGTCTTCACCACTTTGGGGACGCGAACCACGCCGAGACTCTTGCCGGCGGGTGAAAAATTCTCGATCGACACCTCGTTGTTCGTCATGACGGGTCCGGACAGCGTGGCCGCACCAGCGCGCTCAATCAGCGGCGCTACCGCGAATGCACCCAGTCCCAAGACGAACAACCGACGATTGATGGCTTCGCTCATGATCCTTAAACCTCACCCGAATGTAAATGAATATGCCTGAACACCTGCATCCAAGAATTCGACGGTAAACACGTGCTCACCCACAGCGCCCGTTTGGCGAATCAGCTGATACAACCGTTGCCCATCGACGCTGCCTGCGCCGGAGGCATCGGTGTCGGCGCCATGGTTCGCGCCGGGTGCCGCCCCATCCAGCGTCACGCGAAACCTCACCGGCTTGCCGTCCGCACTCGGTCCCAACACCAGATGTAAGTCCCGCGCCAGGAATTTAAAGGTAATCGTGGCTTTGGCAGCGGTTGAGAGCGCCCGCTCGGGGTCCACGGACCAGAGTCCGCTCAAAGCCCATTGGTTGAGCTTCAGATCGGCGGGCGCGGAATAGCGGTGCGATTGATCGGGTGCGAATCCCCCGGGCGATACGAAATTCGCAGCTCGCTTATAGCCCACATAGGTTTCCGGCGATTGGTCATGCGCTTCGTCGGGTGCCGCTTCCACCCCCTGCGCCGCGATGACGCCCATCCCCGCCGGCGGCAGATTGACGTTGCCGGCCTCGGTCAGCAATCGGCGGATGATGGCCTCCGATTCATCGTAGTCCCCTTCGCCGAAATGATGCGCACGAATCTTTCCGTCGGCATCGATGAAGTAATGTGCAGGCCAGTATTGATTGTTGAATGCCTGCCAAATCGCATAGTCGTTGTCCATGGCCACCGGATAAGTCACCTTCAAATCCGCCACTGCACGGCGCACATTGTTCGCATCCTTTTCAAAGGCAAACTCCGGCGCATGCACACCGACGATCACCAACCCGTGATCTTTATATTTGTCATACCAGCCCTGCACATAGGGCAAGGCGCGCAGACAATTGATGCAGGAATAGGTCCAGAAATCGACCACCACAACCTTGCCGCGCAAACCCTCGGTGGTCAGCGGCGGGGAATTGAGCCATAGCGTCGCACCGGCAAACGAAGGGATTTCGCCTTCCACCGGCAGATCGCCCGGGGTCCTGACCGCCGACATCATCATGGCGTGGCCGTCAGAGTTGCTCATCGCCATATTAGAATTGCTCATGGCCATGGTCGTGTTGCCGCCCGGCGCTCCCGGCTTGATCTTCTCGATCAACGCCTGTTCCAAGGAATTCGTGCCATTGATCGAAAGCCGAGTGAGCACGCTGGTGTCCCAACCGAACACGATGGCCACGACGGCGATGAGGACGGCAACGCCCAGCCCCCGCCGCACCCATTCGCCTGCACCGAGAGATCGCTTCAGCAGCGCGAAAATTCGTCCGCCCGCCAACAACGCCAAGGCCAGTGATACCGCCGCGCCTGCGGCGTACGCGAACAGCAACAGCGTCGTGTGCGCGTTGGGTCCGGAGATCGCAGCACCAGTCAGAATCAGCCCGAGAATCGGCCCCGCACAGGGCGCCCACAACAGGCCTGTCGCGACACCCAGCAACAGCGAATTGAACAGCCCTTGTTGGTGCGAGCCCGTATCCCCCGCTTCAGTCAGCCGATTGCCGAGCGCCACGAACGGCCGAGCCACCCAATCGGCCAAGCGGGTTGACAGCAGCGTCAAGGCAAAAGCGGTCAGCACCACCAAGGCCAACACGCGTCCGTATTGATTGACTCGAACCGCCCAGGACCCGCCAACCGCCGCCAGCGTCGCGATCGCTGCAAAAGTCACTGCCATACCTGCCAGCATCGGCAAGCCATTGGAAATGAATTTCTTCTCGGAGCGTGCGAAAACAAACGGCAGGACCGGCAGAATGCAGGGACTCAAGATGGTCAGCACACCGCCCAAAAACACCAATATGACAATAGCCATGATCGAAATCTTACTCCTGTCCTGATAGGACCGGAGAAAGGGCGCTTAGATTGCAGCGCCCCGGTTGGCTGAGGAAACTAAACTCCGGCCAGCGCGTTCAATCCGAGGGCGTTCAGTCCGTGCGCGTTCAGCCCATGGGCATTTAATCCGGGCGGCGTCATGGCGGCCACCCGCGCGGCCATCGCAGCATTCTGCAACAGCGCCGATTCAATCGCAGCCGGGCCCTCCGCCGCATGCATCTTCGACAAACGCGAAAATAGTTTCACGTAGTTTTGTGCCATGTGCTTCGCCGTGAAGCGCCGCTCGAACTCGGCACGCACCCGATCGCGATTCAAATGGTCAATCGAACCCAAAGCCCGCACGGCTTCATCCTCGTCGCGAACGATGAATCCCGTCAAACCGTTTTCCAACACTTCCGGTACCGATCCATTGTTGAACGCAATGACCGGAGTGCCGCACGCCATCGCCTCGATCATCACCAACCCAAACGGTTCGCGCCAGGCGATCGGAAACAGCAGCGCCGTGGCGTTGCCCAGGAATTCGCTCTTCTGGTGCTCGCCAATTTCACCGATGAACTCCACATCCGCACCCGCCAACAAGGGCTCGATCTGGGTCTTGAAATACTCCTGATCCACTTTATCGACCTTCGCCGCGATCTTCAGCGGCATTCCGGCGCGGGCGGCAATGCGAATTGCCGCGTCGGGCGCCTTTTCCGGCGAGATGCGTCCGAGAAATGCCAGATATTTGCCGCCGGGGCCTTGTCGCAGCAGGTCCAGCGGAAGGCCGTGGTGGATGGTCGCCACATAGTGAGCTTGGGGCAGCGGCTCGCGCTGGGAATCGGAAATGGACACCACGGGCGTCTCATTGAAAATGCGGTAGAGTTGCGGCAGCTCGGGCAGGTCCAGGCGGCCATGCAAAGTGGTCACCGACGGTACGCCGAGCAAGCGCAGCATGGGATAGGCGAAATAGTCCAGATGACAATGGATGACATCGAACTCGCTGGCACGCCGCGCCACAGTCTCCAACTGCATGAACAACGGCGCGAAATTATCGTGAACGTTGGGATCCAAGCGCAGCGCGCGCGGCCAAATCGGTGCCAATTCAGCCTTGGTGCCGCTGTCGCCTGAGGCGAACAAAGTGACCTCGTGTCCGAGTTCCACCAATGCATCGGTGAGGTAGGCGACGACTCGCTCAGTGCCTCCATAGAGCTTCGGAGGAACGGCCTCGATGAGCGGCGCAACCTGAGCAATCTTCATAGGCTCTCTCCCTCTCCATAATGTTTAACCTTGCCCGAGCCATAACAACGCATACTGAACTGCTGCACAAGATTCCTTTGGGAACGTATGCTCATCAGACGACTCTTACGGGAACAGCAGCGATACTCGCTTTTGTAAATTCTTCATCGCCAGTCTTGGAGTCGTCAGTGAATTCAGTCGTAAACCTTCCCGTGGATGACGTGCCGGCGTCGCAGTACCGGATCGCTGCGAGTGCCAGCTCACAAGAGCGCCGCACGCGCACGCTAAAGCACGGCGATACCTTCGCCGTGTTCGATCACCGTGGCGACATGGGCAGCGAACCCGGCAGCAGTGAAGGCCTCTATCATCGCGACACGCGCATCCTCTCCCAGCTCACCGTACAGTTGGAAGAGGCGCGCCCGCTACTGCTCAGTTCAATGATCCAAGATGACAACACCGTGTTCAGCGCGGACTTGAGCAATCCGGATCTGCTGGTGGGCGACCGAATCGCCTTGCGGCGTGAGCAAGTGCACGTCCACCGGCTGAAGTTCTTGTGGAGCGGCGCCTGCTATGAGCGGCTGTTGGTGCGCAATTTCAGCGTCAGCCCGTTACGCGTGCGCTTGACGGTGCGCTTCGGCTCGGATTTCGCGGACCTGTTCGAAGTGCGCGGCGAGCGCCGCGCCGCACGCGGCACTGCCAGCGCCAGCCGCGATGACGACCGCAAGATTCACCTGAGCTATCTGGGGCTCGATAATATCGAGCGCATCACCCATCTCGAGTTCGATCCTGCGCCGCAGAACCTGAGCATCGGGCGCGCCATTTACGAGGTGGAACTCAAGCCCTTGCAGGTACGGCGCATATTCATCCGTTGCGGCCTGTCCGATACCGAAGGAACGCCGTGGAGCGGACGCGTCTATTATCGCCACATGCGCACGGCCCGCCATGCGCTGCGCGAATCCAGCGGCCGCGCTGCCAGCGTCGACAGCAGCAACACTGTGTTCAACGAAATCGCACGCCGCGCGGTTGCGGACCTGTACATGTTGGTGACCGATACGCCGCTGGGACCCTATCCCTACGCCGGCACGCCCTGGTTCAGCACGCCATTCGGCCGCGACGGCATCATCACGGCGCTGATGACGCTGTGGGCAGATCCGAGCATCGCGCGCGGTGTATTGCGGTTTTTGGCCATGACGCAGGCCACTGAGGTCGAAGCGGAACGCGACGCGGAACCCGGGAAAATTCTTCATGAAATGCGCCATGGCGAGATGGCGAATCTGCGGGAAGTGCCGTTTGGACGTTACTATGGAACCGTCGATGCCACGCCGCTGTTCGTGCTGCTGCTCGGCGAATATTTCGCGCGTACCGGCGATTTGGAAACGCTGCGCGACCTGTGGCCGCACGCCAAGGCGGCGCTCAACTGGATCGACGTCTACGGCGACCGTGATGGGGACGGATTCGTCGAGTACTACCGCCAAACCAAGGAGGGTCTCGCCAATCAGGGCTGGAAGGATTCTCAAGACGCGATTTTTCATCGCGACGGACGCTATGCCGAAGGCTCGATCGCCTTGTGCGAGGTGCAGGCATACGTGTACGGCGCAAAGCAACACGCGGCAACGCTGGCCGAGGTGTTGGACGAGCAGGCGCTGGGGCAGCGACTGCGCACCGAAGCGGAGGAGCTGCGCCAGAATTTTGAAGCGAAATTCTGGTGCGAGGAGCTTTCGGTTTACGCATTGGCGCTCGACGGCGCGAAACAGCCCTGCCGCGTGATCTCATCGAATTCCGGCCAAGTGTTGCTCACCGGCATCGCGAGTCCGGCGCGCGCCGACCGGGTTGCTCGAACCTTGCTGGGCTCCGCCTGCTTCAGCGGGTGGGGCATCCGTACGTTGGGCCTTTCCGAGCCTCACTACAATCCGATGTCGTATCACAACGGTTCGGTATGGCCGCACGATAACGGCCTGATCGCCTTGGGATTGGCTCGCTACGGACACAAGCACGCCACCGCGCAGATTTTCAGCGCGCTGTTCGATGCCGCCTCTTACATGGACTTGCGGCGCTTGCCGGAACTGTTCTGCGGGTTTCTGCGCCGCCAACACAATGCGCCGACCCAGTACCCGGTGGCCTGCACGCCGCAGGCCTGGGCCAGCGCCACGGTGCTGGCGTTGCTCAAGGCCTGCCTCGGACTTGAAATGGTGGACTCGGCCAATGAAATTGCCTTCTATCGACCGATGCTGCCGGAATTTCTCGACACGCTGCATTTGCACAACTTGCGCCTGAGCCAAGGATCTGCAGACGTGCTGCTGCAGCGGCATGGCAACGACGTCGCGGTCACGCAGACTCGCCGCGATGGAAACGTATCCGTCGTGGTGCGTTATTGAACCTCATCTTTATTCGGCCGCGTCTCAGGCATCACAAAGGCCACCAATAACGTGGCGGCCAGACCCACTGCGGCCAGGCCAAAGAATGCCATACGCGTGCCGAAGTGGTCGGCCATCCAGCCAGCCGCCGGAGTACTCAACGTGCCGCCGATGCCAATGCCGAAACCCACCAAGCCCAGCGACAAATTGAAGTGCCGGCTGCGGCCGGCGACATCGCTGACGATGAGGGGGACCATGACCCCGAAACACGCGCCCCCAACGCCGTCGAGCGCCTGTATCGCCACGACCGCGGTGGGATTTGAGGTCACTGCAAATATCAGGGCACGTAGCGGCAACGCACAGAATCCCAGCATCAAGACCAGGCGCCGGCCGCGTTCATCCGCCAATCTGCCCATCCACGGCGATGCCAGCGCGACGATGATCTGCGGCAGCACGATGCAGGCTGCGATCAACAAGCTGGGATTGCCAACACGGGCCGTCATCGTGCCGCTGACCAGCATCAACATCGGCGCGTTCGCGAATGTGAACAGCATGGCGCAGGCGCTGAAAATCAAAATGCGCCGGTCAGAGATGACCCGCAAAAATCCGACCCAGCTCGCGCCCTCCTGTCCAACGGTGACGGGCGGCGGCTTCGCGATCGCCACCTTGCGCAGCGGCCACAGTGCCGCCAGAGCGGGCAGGGTCAACGCGGCGGTCAGATAGAACACCGCTCGCTCGGACACGTATTGTCCGCAGGCGCCCATCAACGCGGCGCCCAAACCATTGCCGATGGCCGAATAACGCGCATTGCGCCCCAACCGCGTACCCATGCCAAAGCGCCCGGCAATGACCAAGCTCATGGCTGCAGTGGCGGGGCCGAGCGTGCAGCTCGACAACCCATGTAGGACCTCCGCCAGATACACGAACAACGGTATCGGGTAGATCGCAAACATCAGCGCGCAGGCGGTAAAAGCCAGCACGCTGAATGCGGCAACACGGGTCTTGTTGGGCATGGCATCGACCAGAGCGCCGGCGGGCACCTGGCTGGCCATCGCCGCCACTGTCCCGATGCTCAACGCCAAGCCGATGGAAGTCTGTGTCCATCTCTGGGAGGTGAGATACACCGCAATGAAGGGACCAAATCCGGTTTGGATATTCGCGACGAACAGATTGAACCAGTCGAGTGCTTTGCCCGCCGACGGTGTGATCGCCACATGGGGAGTTAACGGCGGCGGAGCGGCGGCATCTTGACGGCCCGCCGGCGGCACGGGTGGCGCACTTGCCGGTGACTTGAACTGCGCCGCACTGTGCATGCGATCACTTGTTCTGCTGCTGCGGCGTACTGGGGGGAGGCGCGGTCAAGGCCACAGGGTGGGAGGCCTGGCGATACTCGGGCGTTTCCTGCAATTGTTTGGCGGCGACCTTCAGCGTGACGGGGCGCTCGGGATCATCCGGATGAAATTGCAGCAATCCCCAATCGATGGCTGCGCGCCGATTCCCAACTCCCAGAAATCCACCAAACTCGATGATGACCAATCTCACCCGTCCATTGGCGTCGGCCTGAACGTCCACGATTCTTCCCAGATCCTCGCCTTCCGCGCCTTGGACTTTTCTGCCTAGAATCGATTCGACTGACGCATCGATGGCTTTCACTTCGGGCGTCGTTGCACCCAGCCGCGGCGGCTGCGTCTCGACCGGCGTCGTCTTTTCCGTGCCTTGCGACGGGCGCGGGCGGCGTTTCACCACGATCTTGGGCTTGGGAGTTTCCGGGACGCACGGCGGTATGTTGCTGACGTCCGCAGTGGCCGCCGGAGCCGCGGGTGGCGCAGCGCTTGATTCTTCTTGGGGGGTGCTCGGCGCGGACGGGTCCGGCGGCTTTTCGGACGAGGGCGCGCTTTGCGGCGGCTGCTCAGCGACTGGGCGACTCTGGCAGGCAGCCAGCGCCAGCACGGCGCCAACAATGAGGGTGCGGCAATTCACGCTCTTTTCTCTGCGTTGACCCGCATCTGAGGTCCATACATGCGGCTGTAGACGCCCCGACTTTGCAACAGCTGGCGCGGCGAGCCATCCTCGATGATCCGCCCTCGATCCAGTACCACGATGCGGTCGAATGAATCCAAGGTCGACAGGCGGTGCGCGATCGCAATGACCGTACGCCCTTTGAACAACCGCGACAGGCCCTCTTGAATGGATTGCTCAGATTCGGTATCCAGCGATGAGGTTGCTTCATCCAACAGCACGATGGGAGCGTCCATGAGAAAAGCGCGCGCAATAGCCAGACGCTGACGCTGGCCTCCAGACAACTTCATGCCACGCTCGCCCACCAAAGTGTCGAAGCCCTCGGGAAGCCGATCGATGAACTCGGTGCAGCGCGCGGCCTCAACCGCGCGGAATACTTCCTCATCGCTGGCTTCGGGTTTTCCGTACCGCAGGTTCTCCAGCAGCGAGCGATGAAACAGCGAAATGTCCTGTTGCACCACCGCGATCGAGCTGCGCAGGCTCTCCTGCGTCACCCGCGCGATGTTCTGTCCATCGATCAACACCGCACCTGAATCCGGATCGTACAGCCGCTGCAGCAACGCGATGATGGTGGACTTACCTGCGCCGGAGCGCCCGACCAGACCCACTTTCTGGCCCGCTTTGACGTCCAAATCGAAGCCGCTGAGCACGCTCTGGCCGCTCGGATAACTGAACGACACCTTCTCAAATGAGATCCGTCCACCACCCACCTTGAGCGGCTGGGCATCCGGCGCATCCTGCATCTCGTGAGGCAGTTCCAGCACCTGCACGGCTTCGGCGAGCTTCGCGAATTGCTGCACCATATCGACCAGCGCCATGGCGAAGTCGCGCGAGGCGTGCAACACCGTAAATCCCAGGGTCGTGGTCAACACCACATCGCCGGTCGAGATTCTGCCGAGTCGCCACAGTTCCACAGACCACACCATGACGCCGGCTGTCACCACGAACACCGTGACCGCATGAAACAACCTGAGCCGCTCCAGGGAACGCAGGCTGGCGCGCTGCGCCTGCATCTCATCGCGAATCTTGCCGCCGAGCCGTTCCTGTTCACGGCGCGCGGCGCCAAAGGCACGCACCAAGCCGATGTTGCTCACGACATCGGTGATATCGCCGCTGACATGCGCCGCTTGACCGGCGAAATCCTGGTGCAGATGACGTCCATGCGCTGCCAACCAGCCGATGGTCACGCCGAGTACGCCGACCACCACCAGCAGCACGGCGGTCAGGTACCAATTGATGGTTCCGAGCACCACAATGCTGCCCAATACGGCTGCCCCCGGCGGGATGGTGGTCCAAGTCAGCGAATTTTCGATGGTCCAGGCGGCGTTGGCGGCCGCCGTGATGCGGCCGGCGAGCGCGCCGGGGAAACGTTCTACGAAGTAGCGAGTCCCCTGCCCCGACAAATGATTGAAAAGATCCAGCCGGATATCGCCACCGACCGCCACGAACGCGTAGGTCGATACCCAACCGGCCAGACGCCACAACAAATTATCGCCCGCGACCAGCGACAGCAGCAGCGCCACGGCTCCCCATAGCCGGTACGAGGCAGGATCGTGTGTGCCCAACACGTCGACCAGATTCTTGACGGCGTACTGCGACGCCACCGCACAGGTCACTGCGGCCACGACCGCCGCGATCACCACGCCATGGCTCAAGATACGCCGACGAATATAGTGAACCAGGAAGCCGATCGCTCCATGAGCGTACCGTGGCACAGGCATGTTGGTTTCCATCGCGCCGTGGTTGATCGGCAACTGCTGCAGAGTTTCCTGGCATTCAACGTCCGCGGCTGACCGAACATTGCTGTGACTCCCTGTCAGCTAATCCTTACAGTCGGGCCCCGACGTGAGGCTTTCGCCTACAAGCGTTTGCTGTCATCAAAACGTCACAAGCCACCTCCCTTGAGGCAAGCTCAGCATGGGATTTCGAGGTATCTGCCGATGGCTTTTTTCGAATCAAACGGAATGTCGATTCACTATCTGGTACGCGGTCGCGGCGAACCGGTGTTGTGCATCCATGGATTGGGTTGCTCCGGCGCCGACTGGGCTTTTCAAGTCGCCGCCCTCGAGCAGCAATTTCGGGTCATCGTGCCGGACTTGCCGGGCAGCGGACACAGCTCGACTCCGCGCCATGGCTTTGACATCGCCGAGTTCGCAGCCATTTTATGGAAACTGATGGATCATCTGCGAATTGAGAATCCGAATATCGTCGGCTTCTCGCTGGGCGGAGCCGTGGGTCTGGAGATGGCGGCATCGCGGCCGGATCGCGTGCCGCGCCTGGCGCTGATCAACAGTCTGGCAACCTATCGACCCAATGACTTGCGCAAATGGCTGGAGACCTACGTGGCGGCGAGCTTGGTGCGCATGATCGGCATGCCGCGGGCTGCCTGGTTGATGGCAGCGCGCTTGTTCCCCAAGCCCTGGCAGCGCGCGATGCGCCAGCACGCAGCCACCGCCATCGGTGCGGTCCCGGTCACTTCCTATCTAGGCATGGGCATGGCGCTCGCTCGTTGGGCCATCCTGGACCGGCTGGGGCTGCTCAGATCCCGCGTCCTGTTGATCGCCGCCGAAAGCGACTTCACGCCGCTTGCCGAGAAGCTCGCTCTGGCGAAACAGCTGGGTGGCGACATCGTCGTGGTGCGCGGCTCGCGTCATGGTACGCCGTTCGATTCCGTCGAAGCCACCAACGCCAGTTTGTTGGCGCTGCTCACCGATCAACCGCTGCCGCCGCAGAATTGCTGGGTCAGCGACAGTCCCACCCGCACGCAGTCCTTAAGCCTCGCGGGCAGTATTGCAGAGGAGCACGCGCTCAGCCCGCTGCTGCTTGACTGATCCTAGCTGCCGCCTGCGCTGAACGCCGCCAGCATGTCCTCTTCCGGGTGTTCCGGCTCGGCGCTGTCGCGCAGCTGCTCTAACATCTGCTCGGCGGGCATCGGCCGCGCGAACAAAAAGCCCTGTCCGATGTTGCAGCCCAGGCGGCGCAAGATTTCGGCTTGCTGATAAGCCTCGATGCCTTCCGCAATCACCTGAATGTGCAGGTGTTTGGCAATCGCGATGATGGCGCTGACGATGGCGAGGTCGCTGGAATCGGTGACCAGGTCGCGCACGAAGCTGCGGTCTATCTTCAGCGCATCGACGCGCCAATTCTTCAGATAGCTCAAGCTGGAGTAACCGGTGCCGAAATCGTCGATGGCAATTCTGATGCCCAAGTCGCGCAGTCGCGCCATGGTGTCCTGTCGGCTTTCGCCGGCCGGCGCTTGCGAATCGAACACCGCTCGTTCGGTCATCTCCAGCTGCAGCAAATCCGGACGGATGCCATGGGTCTTGAGCAGCGCGGAGATGGTGGATTGCAGCTCGCCGCGCTGCAATTGGGCCGGCGCAATGTTCAGCGACATAGGCACCAATGGGATGCCCGCCTTGCGCCAGGCACTCATGGTTTGCAGCGTTCGGTGCAGGACAAAATTGCCCATCTGAACGATCAAGCCCGTCTCTTCTGCCACCGGGATGAATTGGTCCGCCGGTATCAAACCGTGCACGGGATGCGACCAGCGCATCAGTGCCTCGAGTCCGACGATTTTACGCGTGGTCAGATTCACGAACGGCTGATAATAAACGTCCAGCTGCTTCAGGCGCAGCGCCTCGCGCAGCGATGCCTCCACCGCGACGCGCTGCTTCAGCTTGCGATTCATGACTTCGCTGAACATCTGCACGTTGTTGCGGCCTCGATCCTTGGCCTGGTACATGGCGGTGTCGGAATGCTTGAGCAATTCCACCATGTCGGTGCCGTCGCGTGGGTACAGGCTGACGCCGACGCTGCCGGTGGTCTGCAAGGAATGGCGATCGATGACGATGGGGCGGGTGAGAGTGTCGATGATTCTTCCCGCCCCCTGCGTCACTTCATCGTACGATTTGACGTTGCGGAACACGACCACGAATTCGTCTCCGCCCATGCGGATCACCACATCGGAATCGCGCACGCAAGCGCGCAAACGTTTGGCCACTTCCTGCAACAGCTTGTCGCCGGTTTCATGGCCGCGGGTGTCATTGATGTGCTTGAACCGGTCGAGATCGAGGAACACCACGCCCAGCATGGAATTCGTCGCTTTTGCCTCGGCGATGGCATTGGGCAGAAAAGCGGTGAGGTAATGACGGTTCGGCAAGCTCGTCAATTGATCGTGGTGTGCCATGCGATCGAGACGATGCTGGTTTTCGATCAGTTGCAACTCGTGCTTCTTGCGCAGTGAGACGTCGCAGGTCACGTACGCGAGGATGTTGCCGCCCTCGACCTCCAGCACATTGCATCGCACTTCGGTATCTATGCAGGAACCATTTTTGCAGCGCTGCTGCAGATTGATCGGCACGCGCGAGTCGGCGCCCTTGAGGCGCGCCAGGACACTGTCCGCGGGCGACTCGCCATCGGCAAAAATCTCTCCCAGCGATAGTCTGCGAGCTTCGTCCGCCGAGTACCCGAGTCGATTGAGAAAGGCCTCGTTGGTGTACAACACCGCCAGGGTTTGCGCATCGACGATGACGATGCAGTCATTCGCCTGATCGATCAGCGCCTTGTAGCGTGCGTCGAGCGATCGTTTGTCGCGCCACTGGCGCAGCCAGGCAAGTTCGATTGCGGTGGCCACTCCGGCCAACAGCAATAAGGCACCCAGCGTCCACCCAAGCGAGGGTCCGCCGTCATCATTGTGTGCCAATTTCAGCTGCACCACCGGAGCTCCGGCGGCATTCTGAATGAGTACGCCCGGGTCGGAGGACTTGGTCGGTGCGGGCGCTTGCAATGACACAGCGGCACCGACGTCGTCGGACATCTTGGCCATCAACTCGGGCGAACAGTTGCGGCTGACGACCAGCCAGCCGCTCACGGGCGCGCCGCTCGCAGCGGTGCTGTTCCCAGGTGCGCCGCTGCCGTGCGAGGCGATCGGGCGAGCCACGATCCATGAGTTGCCGATGAAGGTTCCCGCCTCGAAGTTTGCAGAGTTCGGCGCCAGCGTATCCAAGTAGCGCAGCAGCGCCGGATCGGGCTGCTGTTCCTGCAATCTGCCGCCGACAATCGCGGCGCTGAACCGAATATTCTGGGTGCCGGCGATGACCAACAGCGCATCAACGTCGTGCCAAGGAACCGCGAGGAGCTCGACTCGGTCCTGCGCCGCCGCCGAGTTGTCTTGCAGCAGCTGCACGATGGGATCCGACTTGGACAACTCATGAGCCCGTTCGCTCAGTTGAGTGGCAACCGTCTCGACCTCGCGCGCCAACTGCGCCAGTTGAAGTTTTGTGTTCGCGCGCTGCAGAGTCTCGGCATGGGTTTGCCATTCATGCTGAGTCACGGCGCACACGGCGATCAGCAGCACCGTCGATGCACCAAGCACTCCCAGCCGGGCGATATTTCGAGGAATCACTCTAGCGCCGACTATTAGACATAATTGTGCAACAATCTTTGGCTTACTGGCTGCAAAGTATCTGGGATACCTGGCCGGGTAACTGGAATCGGGCGCACAGTTGTCTGTAGGACATGCGTGCGCTAGCTACCATGGTGGACAATGCGCTGATGATGGACGTCCGTCTCGATACCAGCCTCGAGCTGTTGCTGGAGCGCACCCCGCCGCCGTCGGACGCTGCGGTACTGGCCAGCATCGTGGGCACGACTGGATCTACGTACCGCAAGCCCGGTGCGCGAATGCTCATCATGGCCGACGGCAACTTTCTGGGCCTGCTCAGCGGTGGCTGCCTGGAATCGGATCTACAAGAGCACGCGGGCAAGGTGCGCCACAGCGGCGTCGCCGAAGCCATGGAATACGACATGCGCGGACCCGACGACGTGTTGTTCGGAATCGGCGCCGGCTGCGAAGGAGCCATGCGCGTTTTGTTGGAGCCGGCAGGCCAGGGCACTTCGGCGGCTTCGGCCTTGTCGGCTGCCGGCCACGCGACGCGGCGCGGTGAGGGCACAAGTTTGGTGTTGGTGCATGAGTCATCGCAACTACCCCTTGGGACGTATCATCCGGCAAGCCCATTGCCGACACCGTTGACCGAAGCCGCCCAGCAGGCATTGGCCACGAAGAGCTCGCGCCACGTTGCCTGGGGAACCGGCAGCGCTCGAACACGCGCTTTCGTGCAGTACATCGCGCCAGCCCCGCACTTATTGATTTGTGGCGCCGGACCCGACTCGCAGCCCGTGGTTGCCTTGGCGCGCTCACTGGGCTGGAGGCTCACCGTGGTGGACCATCGGCCACATTTTGCCGACTCGGCACGCTTCTCCGGGGCGGCGGTGATCTGCGCTCAGCCCGCGCAGCTGCGTGCGCAGGTGGATTTGTCACGCTGCCACGCCGCCGTGGTGATGAGTCATCATCTGGCATCGGACGCGAGCTATTTGCGCGAACTGTCAGCGGCCGGTATCCCCGATTACGTAGGGCTGTTGGGACCGGAGCACCGGCGACTGCGGCTCATGAACGAAATTGGCAGTGCCGCGGACGCACTGCGAGCGCGAATTCATGGGCCGGTGGGCATGCCCATTGGCGCCGCCACCCCCGAGGCCATCGCGTTGTCCATCGTGGCACAAGTCCATGCGTGGCTGGCGGGGTGCGACGTGACACCCACCGACTGCACGGCTATCCTTGCGCCCGCAGCAGAGCAGATTCGCCCCGTACACGAGGCGCTGGGATAGGGAGACATGATGCGATTGACAGCTGCGAGCGCCGTATTATTCATGCTCGCTTCCATCACTGTCGGGGCCTCAAGCCCTGCCGGGGCCTCAAGCCCTGCCGGGGCCGCGTCGCCGCCGGCAGCGGTGCCTCATTGGCGTGAAACGGTTCGGGCGTTGGCCGCTGAACACTTCAAGAATCCCGCCTGGGGCTATTCGCACTGCCAGCGGGACTACGCGCTCGCCACGGAATTGGCCGCCGCCGATCACGTGCAATTGGACGATGACGTGATATACGCCGCCGCCTATCTGCACGACATCGCCGGATTTCCACCCTGGGAGGACACCAAGGTGGATCATTCCGACGTGGGCGCACGCGTCATCGACAACATTCTGAAAGACACGGACTTTCCGATGGCGAAAATCGATGCGGTGCGCGGCGCCATCCGCACGCATATGTACTATCGAGATCCCCAAGGACCGGAAGCCTTGTATCTGCACGATGCCGATGCCTTGGATTGGCTCGGCGCCATCGGCGCCGCGCGCATCTTCAGCCTCGTCGATCCTAAAGGCGGTGAGCCGGACGGCTCCAAGGCCATCATCCTGCTGCAGGAAAACCTGCAAAAGGTGCCGAGCCGCGTACTATCTCCGGCCGGCCAAGCGCTGCGCCCGCAGCGGCAGGCCGAACTCGAACAGTTCTTGAACGAGTTGAGCCGCGAGACTCAGCAGTTCAAGACGCTGTAGCGCCAGCGCCCCAACAAAAGACTTATTTGGGTGACGGGTGCAGTGGATCGACCCAATAAACCTCTTCGAATCTCTCCGCGGCATCGATGTTCAGGTTGACGACCACCGATTCGTTGTCGCTGCGCACCAGCACGCATTCCAGCGGCGTATCGCTCAAGGCGTTGATCTCTTGATGGGGCACATAGGGCGGCACGAAGATAAAATCGCCGGCGTCCGCGGTTGCCGTGAATTCCAGGCGCTCGCCCCAACGCATGCGCGCGGCGCCGCGCACCACATAAATGACGCTTTCGAGCGCGCCATGGTGATGCGCGCCGGTCTTGGCGTTGGGATTGATCACCACGGTGCCGGCCCAGAGCTTTTGCGAGCCTACCCGGGCCGAATTGATGGCGGCGGCCCGCAGCATTCCTGGCGTCTGGGCCGTGTTGGAATCCAGGCGGCCGCTCTTGATGACTCTGACGCCCTCGTTGCGCCAATCTGGTTGCTGTTTCATCGATTCACTCCAGGCCGATCGTGAGACGCGACATTGCACTTTACCATGGGCGGATTTCGTGACATGAACACATACATGAGATGGGCCCTCGCCTTAGGGCTTTACCTGTTTGCCTGCGCCGGTTACGCAGCCGATCCCCTCATCGACAATGAGCGCGTTGTCGTTTGGGACACCACGACGGCACTGCCGACCGCCCCTTACGACTTCGTCGCCGTTTCACTCGACCACAAGGGGCATGCGACCTTCGGTCATCAGGGCGACATTCCTGGGAAGAACGGCGCGCATACCATCGTCGTCGAATTGAAAGGCGTCAAGTTGCCGCCCCTGGAGAATACCAGTGGCCTTCCATTGGCCTTCCCGCGGCCCCACGTTCAGAAACTGTTCGAGAACGAACAAGTCGTGATTTGGAATTATGCGTGGCGCCCCGGTGAAAAAACACCCATGCATTTCCATGACAAGGACGCGCTGGTGGTTTTCGAGGGCAGCGGCGCGTTGAGTTCGACCACCCCTGACGGAAAGGTCGCGATCAGCGAGTTCAAGGACGGCGACGTGCGCTTCAACAAACGCGACCGCTCGCATAGCGAGTTGTTGGTGAAGGGCCGGGTTCGCGCCGTTATCACCGAACTCAAATAGTCTTGAGGAGCATCGGACCGAGTTGCGCGAGGGAATCGATCAATGCATCGCACGTCAAACTGCGGGGATCGCGCCCCTCGTTGTAGCCATAACTCACGCACACCACGGGCATTCCCGCGCCGCGCGCAGCAGTCACGTCGTTGATCGAGTCGCCAATCATCATGCATTGCGCGTGGCTCACGCCCAGCGACTCGCACGCAAACAGCAAGGGTTGCGGGTCGGGCTTGCGGCGTTCGCAGGTATCACCGCCCACGATCAGATCGATCCAACGGCCGAAGTCCAACCGCTCGATCAAGGCTGTGGCGAATCGATGCTGTTTGTTGGTCACCACGGCGATTCGAACCCCCGCCTCGTGCAGGCTGCTCAGCGCTTGCGCCGCGCCGTCGTACGCTTGTGCCTGGCTGCGACCGGAGTTCTCCAACTCCTCGTAATAGTGGAAAAAGCGCTCGAGCAGCAGCTTCTCCGTGTCGGGATCGAGAACCTGATGACGCGCCGCCGCCGCCCGCTGAATCAAGATCGGAGAACCGCGGCCTATCATGCAGCGCACCTCATCGTCGGCGAAGGGCCGCCATTGCTTGATCTCGAGCGATGCATTGAGCGCCGCGGCGATGTCCACAACCGTATCGCACAGCGTACCGTCCAGATCGAACAGCGCACCGGCCAGCGGCCGGCCGTCCCAGTGCGCCAGCGGCGCGTTGCCCGAGGCGGATTCAGACATCCAGGGTAATGCTCACGGGACAATGGTCGCTGCCCATGACGGCGGCATGAATCTCGGCCTTTTTGACAGCGCCACGCAACTGCGGCGAGACCAGGAAATAATCGATTCTCCAACCCACGTTGCGCGCGCGCGAGTTGGCGAAATGGCTCCACCATGAATAATGGCCATTGCCTTGCGTGAACATCCTGAAGGTGTCGATGAAGCCTGCGTCCACCATGGCTTGAAAACCGGCGCGCTCCTCATCCGTGAAACCCTTCTTGCCGCGATTCGGTTTCGGATTGGCCAAGTCGAGTTCCGTGTGCGCGACATTCAAGTCACCGCAGAAAATGACCGGCTTGGCCTTTTCCAGCTGTTTGCAATAAGCGAGAAAGGCCGGATCCCAATGCTTGAAGCGCAAGGCAACCCGGCTCAAGTCGTCTTTGGCGTTCGGCGTATAGACCGTGACCACATAAAACTGGGGGTATTCCGCCGTGATGACCCGGCCTTCCTCGGCGCTGTCGCGCTGCAGCTCGTCGGCGAAGGAGAAGCGTTTGGCGAAGTCGGCGGGAAAACCATTGATGACTTTCAGCGGCTCGTGCTTGGAAAAAATGGCGGTGCCCGAATAGCCCTTCTTCACCGCGGAGTTCCAATGCTCTTTGTAGTCGGGCAGGTCGATTTCAATCTGACCTCGCTCCGCCTTGGTTTCCTGCAAACATAGGATATCGGGATCGTGCTCCTTGAGAAAGGATTGGAACAAGCCCTTCTTATACACGGCGCGAATGCCGTTCACGTTCCACGAATAAAGTTTCATTGTTCCCAGCCCGCGCCCAGCGCTTTGTAGACCGCAACCAGCGACGTAGCTGCATCGGTGCGGCTCTGCGACAGCAGCAGCTCCGCGCTTAAAGCCGTTCGTTCCGCATCCAACACTTCGAGAAAATCGATCAATCCGCCTTCGAAGCGTTTGCGCGCCAGATCCGCCGCTTTGTCGCTGGCTGCCGCCGCTATCTTAAGCGACTCGCGGCGCGACTGCGCGCGTCCGTAGGTGATCAGGGAATCCTCGGTGTCCTCGAGCGCGCCCAAGACCGCGCCCTCGTAGGCCGCCAGCGCGGCATCGGTTTGCGCCTGTGCCGAACTGATGCGCGCGCGCACCCGGCCCAAATCGAATGCCGCCCAGGAAATGCTGGGTCCAAAACTATAGAATCGCGAGGGACTGTCGCCCAATACGCCGAAGGTGGGCGCCGCATACCCCACTTCGCCGACGAAGGTGACTTTTGGAAACAGGTCGCCTGCGGCGACGCCAATTCTCGCTGTCGCAGCCGCCAGCCGACGTTCGGCCGCGCGTACATCGGGACGACGACGCAACAGAACTTCAGGCGAACCGATGGAGTTCACCGCGGGCAGCTCGATGGGCGCAGCCTGCGCGCCTAAGCGTTCTGTCAGCGCGTTCGGCTGCCGCCCCGTGAGCACGCTTAAGCGATAAATGGTGGTGGCAATGGTTGCCTGCAAACTCGGGATCGATGCCAGCGTTGTCTGCCATTGCGCTTCGGCGCGCGAGGTATCCAGTTCATTGCCGCGCCCCGCTTCCAGACGATTGCGGGTCAGCTTCAAGGAACTCAACTGATTGTCGGCGTTGCGTTCTGTAAGAGCCAGCTGATCCTGCAAGCCGCGCAAAATAAAATAATTGCGCGCCACTTCTGCAATCACACTGACCCGCGCATCGCGCAAGGTCGCGACGCTGGCGCCCAAATCGCCGCGCGCCGCTTCCGTATTGCGGCGCACGCGGCCAAACAGATCCAGTTCCCAGAGCGCATCGAACCCTGCCTGCGCGGTATCGAACTGACGTTCCTGCATGTCGAACCCAGGCAGTTCCTGCGCATACTCGAGGTTCTTGCTGTACCCGCCGGCAAAGGTCACGGTGGGATATAGATCGAATCCCGCCAGCCGCTGAGCCGCGCGCGCGGCCTGCAAGTTGGCGGCGGCCACCGCCAAGTCCTTGTTGTGAGCCAAGGCTTCGTCCACCAGGAAGGAAAGCAGCGGATCTGCGAAACTCTGCCAGTATTGCTGCACGGGATCGCCTTCGGCGAACCCCGGCTGCCCGGCATTGGCGAAGTGCGAATCCACGGCTATCACAGGCGGGTGGTAGTTCGGGCCGACGGCGCAACCCGACAGGACGGCGGCACACGCCAGCAGGGTCGCTCGCCTATTAACCACCGCGCGTCTCCTCACCGTCGTATGACGGCAGTGTCGTAGCCCGGGGCTGGCGACGCCGCTCCAACCACATTTCAATCGTGACGAAGAACACGGGTGTGAGAAACAACCCAAAGACGGTCACTCCCAGCATGCCCGCAAACACGGCGATACCGATGGCCTGACGCATTTCGCTGCCGGCGCCCGTGGCAATCACCAGTGGAATCACGCCCATGATGAACGCAAATGAAGTCATCAAGATCGGCCGCAGCCGCAGCCGGCACGCCTCGACGGCCGCGTCCACCGGCGCCAACCCGGCCTCCACGCGCTCGCGGGCGAACTCCACGATCAGAATGGCGTTCTTGCAGGCCAGACCCACCAGGACGATGAAGCCGATCTGCGTGAGCACATTGTTATCCGACCCTTTAAGCCAGACGCCGATCATGGCTGACAACAGGCACATGGGCACGATGAGAATGACCGCCAAGGGCAGGGCCCAGCTCTCGTACTGCGCCGACAAAATCAGGAACACCAGCATGACGCACAGCGGGAACACCAGCAGAGCGGTATTACCGGCGCTCTTTTGCTGAAAGGTCAGATCGGTCCACTCGAAACCGAAGCCATTCGGCAGTGTGTCGCGCAGCACTCGCTCCATGGCCGAGGTGGCCTGGCTGGAGGAAACACCGGGTGCACCCTGGCTGTTGATGTCGGCGGCCAGATACACATTGTAGTGCGATACGCGGTCCGGGCCCGCCTCGAAATGAATATCTGCGACCGCTCCCATCGGTACTTCATCGCCGTTGAGGTTGCGCATTTTCAGGTTGGCGACATCTTCGGGTTGCGCACGGAACTGCGCCTCGGCCTGCGCGTAGACCCTGTAAGTGCGACCGAAGCGATTGAAGTCGTTGATGTAGGTCGAGCCCAAATAGGTCTGCAGCGTGTCGAAAATCTTCGACAGCGGCACCGCTTGACGCTTGGCCTTGACCCGATCCACATCGGCATAGAGCTGCGGAACGCTGTTCTGGAAGGTGGTGTACGTGGCGTAGGGATTGAGTTCCTTTTGTTGACGAGCCTTGTTCAGCACCTCATTGGTGACCCGCGCCAGTTCGTCATAACCATGGGCGCCGCGATCCTGCAGAAACAGCTTGAACCCGCCGGTGTTGCCGAGCCCCTGCACCGGCGGCGGCGACACCGCAAAAATCGTCGCATCCTGGATGGCGCTGAACTTGCCGTTCAAGGACTGGGCAATCGCTGCCGCCGACAAATTCGGTGTGGTGCGTTCCTCGAAGGACTTCAACGGGAAGAACAGCACCGCCGTGTTGCTCAAGTTGACGAAGCCTTGCACCGACAAGCCGGTGAAACCGATGACGTGGTCGACGCCCGGAGTTGCCAACGCCAGTTTCGACATTTGCGCCACGACCGCTTCGGTTCGATCCAAGGAAGCCGCGTCCGGCAACTGCACGATGCCGACCAGGTACTGCTTGTCCTGCGCAGGGATGAATCCGCCCGGCACCAGTTGAAACATGCCCCACGTACCCACCAACAACAGGGCGAATGCGCCGAGGATCACCCTGCGCATACCGGTGATGCGCTTGACGCCGTTGCCGTAGCGCTCCGAAGCACTCTCGAAGCCCCGGTTGAACCTGCGAAAAAACCAATCCAGCACCCGGTTGATGCCGCGCTGAAACGCATCAGGCGCCGCGTTACGAGGCTTGAGGAGCAAAGCTGCCAACGCCGGCGACAGCGTCAATGAATTGAAGGTGGAAATCAGCGTACTGGCCGCGATGGTGATGCCGAACTGCCGGTAAAACTGGCCCGTGAGTCCCGATACGAAGGCCACCGGCACGAACACCGCACACAGCACCAAGCAGATGGAGATGATGGGCCGCGTGACCTCGCCCATGGCCGCGTGAGCGGCGGCATGGGGATTCAAGCCTTCCTCGATTTTACGCTCGATATTTTCCACCACCACGATGGCGTCGTCGACCACGATGCCGGTGCCAGCACCAGGCCGAACAGCGTCAGGGAGTTGATCGTAAAGCCGGCCAGCAGCAGAACCGCCAGAGTCCCTATGATGGCCACGGGCACGGCCACCAGCGGAATGACGCTGGCGCGCCAGCTCTGCAGAAATACCACCACCACCAGGACCACGAGGGCAACGGCCTC
>Ga0116227_10006553_pt1 | contig 23494 bp, 16 predicted proteins | sample S1TSphgellanicum_FD_89693 | JGI IMG/M metagenome (GOLD analysis project Ga0116227, IMG submission 89693) | Host-associated microbial communities from peat moss isolated from Minnesota, USA - S1T2_Fb - Sphagnum magellanicum MG | ecosystem: Host-associated > Plants > Peat moss > Unclassified...
ATGACAAGCAAGCGTCCAGGAACCTCTTTAACAGGGTTTTTCAATAATGACCATGTAGAGTCCCTCATATACCTGCCTCCAGACCAGCCAGTGTTAACCAGCCATGCAGTGGCACCGTGCCTCGTCATTTTGTCAGCCAACATAGCAGCATACTTGCTTGGGTGGATCATGATGAAAGCTGCTCCAATGCCACCATCTATTACAGCTTTTAGCAATCCTTCTGTATGCATCCTGGAAAAGAAAAATGTCAGAAGTTGGGGAGAACTTGATGAAGTCGCTCAGGTCAGAATACCTGCACTAGCTCCTCATCTGCCTTGTCTGCGAAGAATAAACTGTAAAGAAATTGCAGCTTTTCCATGCACATTCTTACAAAACAGTACTGATGCTTCGACTCCCAAGTCTGCAGCCTAAACACGTGAACTAAGAAGTCAATCAACACATGTCAGTTCTCTGCTGTAGCAGGCTGGGTAAATCCATTTTGCAGTCTTGAGTACTCTCAATTCTGTGAACACACCGCCAACAAGGTGTGAACTGCTCCTCACCTGGCTGTTGTTTTGTCTAAGACTTTTGCAGAGGCTATCATTTTCTGGTTGAACAAATGACTTATGAGGAATTATGAAGAGAGAAAGGGAAGTAGCAATCTTGTTGGTGCATTGCAACAGCATCAAAGGGGATAAGGGAGGTGGTTTAGGGTTTGACTGCAGGGCTTTGCTGCCAGGGGAGAATAACATGAATGTGGGAATCAGTGTCTTACCAGGCTTGCAGAGTCCAAGGCTCCAGGTAGCATACATCACAAACAACTGCCCCTGATGTCATCAGGCACATCAAATGCATGGTGAATGACTGCCTATGGCACCACCCAGAATGCTTTAACACACGACACACACATCTTTTACTCAACGAATTACATTGCACCTTTCAGAGGAAAGGCAAGCAAAGAACAAAAATGCAGAAGAACAAAGACATAATTGTTGCTGTTCCAAAAAGCATCTACAACAATCTGTGGTACATGATTGCAATTGGACAGACTGCAGTCGAGCACAAAAGCCCCCTCTGCACATGAACCCTTAGGGAATGTCGGAGGGAACAAATACATTTGTGTCTTCCCAATGAACTTGGACAAGAGCAATCTAGTGCATTACTGCTTTACATTAGGAACTAGCTGCAGGCAACAAAAAAATAAAACCCTTTTACCCAGCTTCTTGAACATGACTGCATTTGTTGTTGGACACAATTGCCTTCAGGGGCTGCTAGTAAAGGATTAGAAGGTTAGAATTGGGTCTTCCACGTGATGGTTTAGCCTGTATAGAATTGATAGAACATCACAGACAATTTAGCAGAACCAACTCAAATGATGTATGTTACTCCTTACACAGCTGCTCTGCAAAACCCGAACTTCTCAGGATTCAGTCAGCGAAGATCATCCAGGGGCATTGTCATTTCCAGGCAAAACAGTACAATTAGAGGAAGCTTTTAGAATAATGATTCATAAAACTTTATACAAGATGTAGTTTCTGAACGCTTCTAAAAATGTAGTTGATGAAAGCATTTAGAAGATGTGGTTGATAGAAGCTTTTTTATAAACATGTTTGATTGAAGCTTTTAAAAGATTTAGTTGGTGAAAATTTATAGAAAGTTTAATGGGTGAAGAATGTTTTCTAAACAATACCTAGAAATAAAAGATTTCAAAGCCCACCACTACCCCTTAATCTCACCAATGCAAGTTGTGATTTGTGTATTCATAATCCATCCCATGGGTAGTTTTTATCATGCTTCATTTAAGCAATAAAGTCATAAAGCTTTTTTATTGCTTTAATATTTTTCAAGTTGTATAATTGTTTTGTCCTTGACATTGAATATACATGTGTCGTAGAATAATGTATTTGATGAACTCATTAAAACACTTCATCTACATTTGTGTCATTGTCAAACAAATGCACTTACACATAATGTAAAATCATGTGCATGAATGAAAAATGGAAGTTATTGCACCTCTTGTGCTAATCATTTGCTATTATGGTTTTTATAGAATAGTGAGCGTATGTCAATCTCATTGTCACTGATGATTGTGGATTTTAGAGAAAAAAATGAAGCTATTGTTATGCATGACCATGACAAAAGGGTGTGCAAGATGACAAAGAGGTGGAACTCATTTGAAATAAGTAATTGACAAAGCTTGAACCAATGCCATGAGTTGCACAAACCACTACTTGCACTTACAAAACACGTAAATGAAGGGGAACAACATGGGGGGAGTTCACATTTTGACCTAATATGAAAGATCATAACAAAAGGGAGCTACAAGATGACCACAAGGAAAAATGACAATGGAAATAAAGAAGTGACGAGTTATGCATCAATGTTGAAGCTTCACAACAATAATTAGAGTTGTAAGATGATTGCAATGCCATCATTTACACCTACAAAAAATGTTAATGAAGGGAAGCAACATGGGCAGGTTTGCAACAACTTGCTATGCAAGACCACAATGAAAAAAATTTACAAGACATCATTCTTGCCCTCCTACCTCCTCTTCTTTTCTTGCTTACCATTTGCCCTCTTGCCTTTTTTTCCTTTTTTCTTGGTTGAACTAGATCCATTTTCATAACCATCATTTTGAATTACTTGCAAAAATAACAAAGAAAGAAGAAATGCAATATGCATATGCAAAATTCATTGCCTTCATTCTCCCATAAAGAATTAAGGTTTGTCATGAAATGGGGGTGTGTACCACCCAATATCATTGAAGATTTTGATTTGGAGAAAAATGAATATATTATATTATAATTAGGGCTTTGCATTGTTGCACACTACTAGTGATGATCAACTATTTTGTTTTATTCGTATGTTTTGACGTGGTTCCCAATAATTCATCATTACTTATGTCAATGTCAAATTGATTTGAATTAATATAAATTTCATGGGCATGAAAAGACAAATGTTAATCTATTTTTGCATATCCATATTGATGGGTACGAAAAAGGAGCGAGGTTAATAACACTACTTTGGACCTTCCTTTCCTTACACACATAAAAACATTTTAAGGTTTAGCCCATAAACTTTTTGTGTCAAAGTTTCTTTTCAATGTTAGATAATGACCATTGGTGATCCCACAAATAGTCTAATGTGAACATAATCTATTATGATTTATGCCAAATTTACATCAAATAATGACCACGGGTGATACCACAAATAGTTCAATGTGACATAATCTCCTCAAAGTGCCAATTACATTAGATAATGACCAATTTGTTGATGCTACAAATAGTCTCATGTGACATAATATCCTTTGAAATGTCAATTATGGTAAATAATAACCATCAATAAAGTTATCCATAAAGTCTCACTAGTCCAATACTGAGTCTCATCCCCTGTCTTTGTATCATCCCTTGTTTTCAGATATCCATAAAGTCCCCATAACTGGGGGTGGGATCTGAAAACTGTGGACCAAACTTGAAAATACAGGCTGAAATGGGATTTGAACTTTTTTTGTGGGGCACTTTTTTCTCTTGTTTGTGCACACTTGAGGGGCTGCTTTGGAACTTTTTTATAGTGGGAATTTTCAAACCGTGCTTATTTGTGCCAGATATCACAGCAGAAAATATTACCTCTTCAGCATCCAGATTTTATTTATCTTTTTATCGCACAATGGACTCTTGCAATTGTGGGCATGTATACAATCTACATGAATACCACAAATCTGTTGTTGAGAAAGCTTGCTACGTACGGCTACATACTCCAATGTGGAATGGTATCTTAAGCATTCCATGTGTGCAAAATTTAAAAGCTACTGCCTAGACATTTCAGTGTCATATAAGTGCAAAGAGCAAGCTTCTTACGGGGTGACGGTGTGTTAATGTTGTGCCAGGTTTTCCAATGCAGTGAAGTAGGTTGGAAATGTCTTTCGTGTGCAACCTGGATCCTTAATGGTAATGGCTGTATCTCCACATGCAGCAAGGGAGAATGCCATCGCCATTCGGTGATCGTCATATGTGTCAACAGGCGCTGGGGTGATCTTTTCTGGAGGGGTGATAATGCAGTAATCTCGGCCCTCTTCAACCTTTGCTCCAAGCTGCAAATCACCCCACCAATAATTTGCTGATTCATTTCCTCACATGACACAAAAGCAGGCAATTATCTGGTGGTAAGAGCAATTATTATATTAAAGATTTGGCCAGCTAGAATCACCGCAATAAACAATGCTGTACTGATTGACTACTGTTCGACTTGCAACAGTTATTACCAAGATGCCGCATTTCTCCACTTCATAACAGAAAATATTCATTGAGATTTAGGCAGCATACATCAGCTTTATAAAACAAAAAGTGAAGGCATGAACAAACCTTGGTGAGCTCTGTAACAATGGCAACCATACGTTCTGTCTCCTTCACTCTCCAGTTCTCAACTACAACCCCATCCAAGGAACTATGTCACAAAGAGTCCCAATACCAAAGACAATCACTTCAAGCATGACTAGTAAACTGTAATCGGTCAATAGACACACTGAGATCTAGATGAATAGTAGCTACAAGTTTGTAAGTCATTGGTGTCCAGAGGGTACAGTCAGACATGCAGAACAAGATTGGACTTCTGTAGAAATCTCTTCAACTGAAGTTTGTGATAACATTCCTGCAAGAAGATTCCTAATCCAAAACATTCTACGGGCAGTAAATGTGTGTAAAGGATTATGCAGCTCACCATCTCGAATGGCCACAGGGCCATCAGCAAAGAGACCCATCACGGCTAATGTCATAGCAACATCAGGCATTGAGTTCATGTCAACATCAATGCCTTTTAGCCGCTTTCCTGACAAACCAACTGAAGCACCTGTCACTGTAACTGAGTGTTCTGTCCACTCCACTTTAGCTCCCATCTTCTCCAGCACTTCCGCAAATTTGACGTCTCCCTTCATTTTCAAGTACCCATTTTAGAAAACTGGCTGGCTAAGAGATACAGTTATTGTGACTTAGCTCAAAGTGTGGTCTATAGCATAACAGAATATTCTCAGAAAATATCTCCTGTCAGTCAATTTTTTGGTGTTCTGGGTGTGCAGCATCAGCCAAATCAATGACTAAAAAATCCTCTCATTCTCCTCACTAATGCAGGTAGTCAATAGCAAACACTTTTTTCCTGACAAGAGCAGGACAAATAAAAGGTCAAAAATGGTTTACAATTCACACAACCACTTGCAAATGTTAGTTGTCTTTTTCATAAATGACTTAGAGGACATCCCAGAAACAATACTGTCTCCTTCAAACTGTTGAAAGTTCCACAGATCCTGTTACCATGCATAAGGTTCATGCCCCCTGATTTTAGAGAATTGCAATCAAAACAGTTCAAAGGTTTAACCTGAAGACTGCTAGTCCCACAGCCCTCAACAGTGACTGTTCCCCCTGTGATGGCTGCCCCTGCCAGAAAGTAGCTAGCACTTGAAGCATCCCCTTCCACATAAGCAAGCCCTGGTGACCTGCCAAATGAATGAACAAGATAATTATACTGCTGAAGTCTGTACTGATCTTAACAAGAAAACATGGAGTCAAAACTTACAATGTTGTCCCACTTGACAATCAAATCGAGTCTATATATTTCAGCAGAAAAGAACCACCATTGATCAGTTCTGATGTCAGGCAAATGAACATAGAGGGACAAAAGAACCAACTTGTAGGTTTGACCACCCTTGATGGAAAAACGCTCCCAGCCACCATGCTGTTCAACTTTAACTCCAAATCTCTCCATCAGTTTCAAAGTCATGTCAACATAAGGCACTGAGACCAATTTGTCTATCATCACAATCTCTACATCCCCTAGAGCCAGGGGAGCAGCCATCAGCAAAGCTGACAAGTATTGGCTACTCACTGCTCCTGAAAGCTGCACCTGTAAATGGCAGATTATCTATCATGGTCATGATCAAGCCATACATCCGTCTGATGTTCAGTGACCAAACTTTCAGGCCAAACTCTCACAACTGCCACCATCAAAACATTTCACAACAGAAGATTGTAGACAGCAATGCTGCAAGAGAACCCTAAGATATGGTTGTCAAGTTTAATCAACAACTGAATTTGGAGTAAATTGTACCGTTCCCCCAGGAAGGCCCCCCTTGGGATTGATAGCAACTGGGGGGCATTTGGTATTGTACACACAGCTCACATCTGCACCAAGTTGCCTCAAACCATATACCAAATCTTCAATAGGCCTTTCCCTCATGCGTGGTACTCCATCCAGCACATACCTGTTCAAAGTACATTGTCAGTCAACTGTGTTAAAAAGGTCATCCAGCAGTTCTGATGTTGCCTAGGACATAAATGGCTTACTCTGAAAACAGGAGCACATAGCAAAAGAACCAATTGCAGGAAATGTTCCTCAACAAAATTAGTTTGAGCCTTTTGTAGCAAAACTAGGCTTTCTAAACAGAAAAGATGTCAAGAGTAAATCACAGATGCTGACTTTGTGACTGCACCTACAGACTACACAATGCAATATTGAAACCTTGTATGCATAGATCTGCTTGAACTATTTCACCAACAGGATTCCATGAGAAAAGTATAACAAAAGAACCAAATATGGTGGGAGTGAAAGCAGGCAAAGAGAAGGGAAGCAGATGAGTACCGAGCATTTCCACCTGCTGCTGCCACAGCAGCAGTCAAAGGTCGCATAGCAGTTCCAGCATTTCCTAGAAACAACTCTACTTCAGTGTTTCCAGCTGTTTGTGCAATGGGAAATACTCCACCACTCCCAACTATAGTTGCCTGGTTTGCTGCACGGTCCTCCTCCACTTGATACCCCAAAGTTTTGAGGGCTGCAACCATATACCGAACATCCTCACTGTCCAGCAAGTTTTCCACAACTGTTGTCCCCTGCCATAGATATCAAGACCCACAAAGATGGTAAGCACTAGCCTGGAGTTGCTCTCAAAAACAAGAAGACATAAACACTGAGTTACTGACCAAGACTCAAGCACATATCATTGCACATTTTTAACCCTTTGAGATACAATGTATGTTGTTGGAAACATACTGAGTAAGTGCAAACCATTAAAAAGGGCCCTTGATGCAAACATGGTGAAAGAAAGAAAGCTCCTTGGAGCATAACCACCATGCAAGCTTCACATTTTACTCTCTCATATGAGAGTGCAGAAGAATGAGTCAAGGATTTTATGCACTGAATGGTTTTATGCATGTGCAACTGGACCCGTCAAGGCAGTTTATCAGGGCACAAAAGAAGTAAGATCAAATTCCTTCTTCAGGGGATTGCAGGGGCTGTCAGATCTGATGAGCAATGCAGAGCTTTACAGAGAGTAGGCAGCAAAACTCCTGCCTATGGACAGCACTTGAGGGATGGAGATGATAGATATTCACTGCAAATTCACTTCTAGATGAATGCAGATAAACCAACTGCGATGAGATCAGAGCTTGACTTTGTGATGCACAACCAGATAAACACCCAGCTGAGACCCTTCTGAGCCACCTCAATGAAATCTGACAGAAAGCTCTCAAGGTTGAAGCTTTGGCCATGGCAGATTAGGCTCATGTGTTAGCAAACAATTGGAAAAATTGAAGATCAAAAGTTTCCATAGCATGGAAATCACATACAAAAGAACAACACCAAAAAAAAAGAAAAAGGAACTGGATGTATTTGAGCTTGCTTGCTTGCAGGGAGGAGCTGGTTTCAGACCTAAGAATGGATAAGGTTCCACGAAATTCACCAAAACTTGGCAAGAAGAAACATGCATATTGCTGCGAGAGAAGGCTTTGGAATCTTGAGAACATGGTTGTTTTCTTTCTTTCTTTCCTTGCAAGAAGTCTGCAGATAGGAAGACCCTGGACAGTGAACGTGAAAGGAGGGAAAAAGAGATTTGGCTACAAACCTCGGAGAGCGCTGCCAGGAGCAGAATGCGATTGGACAAGGACTTGGATCCAGGAAGCTTGATTTTTCCATCAATAACCCTGATAGGTTTCAACACAAGCTCATCAACGCTGGCAACTTTCTCCGCAACGGATGCACGCGCGTTTCCGAGGCTCCTTCTCACGGTCCCTTGTTTTCGTCCTTGAACTCGCAGTTTTCGCTCCACGAACAAGGAGGAGGAGGAGGACGACGACGACGACGACGAAGACCACAGCCTTTGAGTTTCATCTTTCCTAGACACTAAGAACCCCTCCTTCTTCTTCGTCTTCTGCTCACCACACACATACTCACTACTACGCCCGAGGACATTCCTAAACACAGCCGTAGACGAAGAGAGCCGCAGCACTTCCATTATTCTCCTGCAGCAGCCGAAGCTCTCTCACCGCCGGAGAACAAGAACAAGGAAAAAAAACTTCCGTCACAATGCAACGGAACAGAGAGAAAAGGCCAGAGAGACAGAGAGACAGAGACAGATTGGAGAGTGGAGAGGCAAATTTGCGAAGGTCTGAATGAAGTCAGCCAAGACCAGCGGGAGGAGAAGAGGAAGTGCGGCGTTTACAGACTTCTTTTGTTTTTTTCTTTGAGTATTGCGGGAGTCAAGTCAAAGAAAAACAGCAAAACATTCATGGGGTCCACGAAGGAAGAGAGAGAGAGAGAGAGGAAGACACTTTTGCTTCCTGAGAGAGAGAGAGAGGAAGGCAGTTTTGCTTCGTGAGAGAGAGAGAGAGAGAAGACATGAGAGAGGAAGGCACTTTTGTTGTGTTCTTCCGCATGGTCAAGTCTTTCAAAGGAGCCAATGGAATTTCCCTAGGCTACTGCATAGCAGGATTTTATTATTATTATTATTATTATTATTATTTTCCAATTTTGTGGTGTAGCTAAAATGGGCAATCATCCATAAGAAGATTTTAACAAAATTTGGCTATAAACTAAATATGAAAATTAAAAAACAAGTAAAGTACCTGCTGGAACCAGAGGTTTTTCTTTTTTTTTAATATAAATTTTATTTATTTATTTATTTATTTAAATAAAATTTTAAACTATCAAAATTAGTTGAATTTACAGGTTTTTTTAATTTTTAAAAAGCAATATTTTCACCCAAAAAAAAATTCCCAAATACTGGAGCCTGGAACCTATTACAAACTAAGGACTTGTGTTATTTTTCATTTCTGAAATCTCACAAATATGGGGTCAATTTTTCATTAGAATCCTTTTTTTATTGGTAAAAAATAAGATTTTTCCACATTAAAAAAATTACAAAAAATTCACTGCAAAATTCCAACCACATCAACAAATGCTCTATAAGAATTTCCAAGGAAACTTTTAGTAATTTCCAACTGCATCAATAATACTTTTTCAGAATATTAGAAAAACTAAAAATTAAAAAATATTTATAAAATAAAATTATTACTAAAAATAAATTTTAAAATTTTAAAATTAAATTAAATTTACATTAAAAATTAAATTTATTTATTTAATAAAATTAATTTTTTTAAAAAACTGTAGATTATGGGGGATGGCTGTGTGCTTTCTGTTGACCAAACCCACTTGTTGTTGTCTCTGGTAAATCTAAAAAGTTACAATACTTGTTGACCCAACCAACCCAGCCCGAGAGAGAAGGAGAAGTGTAAAACAAAAAAGTTGGGTAAAAAAAAGCATGGAAAATGTGAAGCAAAGCTCAAGATGGAAAAAAAAAAAAGCAAAGCTGGGAGGAAAGAAGTATGAACTTTGAAGGTGGAAAGTGCAAAGCAAAAAATTTTGACTACTGGGTTAAGGATAATAAATTTTTGCAACTTAGAGAAAAAAAAAAATTTAATAAAAGAAAAAAATGAAAATTTTGGGATTTTTTAGAGATTTTTTTTTTTTTTTTGGGGCATAAATCCATAACATGATTTATGCAAATCATATGTTGTTTATAGCCAAATTTGAGGTAAATCATCTTAAGGATGATCAACACTTTAGCTACATCACAAAATTGAAAAAACAAAACACTCTTAATCAAATCATTTAATCTTCAATTTTGCATTTTATGTAGCATTGGTTTTGGAGTTTTGTTGAGTATGAAGAATATCAAAGAGCACTTGAGAGAGTGTTTGGTTGGATTTTAAATTGGGCAAAGACGAATGACTTTGATTTGGCATATGTGCTTACTTTGCTAACTTGCATAAACGATCGATGGGGGCATTTGATTCATTACAAAAGAAAGGAATGTGCAAGCATGATGTGCAAATGAAGAAACCTTCTTTACATGCTTTCCTTTGCATTGCAATCACGAGACATAAGGCGATTGACCTAAAAGAAACTTTTGAGTGGAAGAAGGTAAACATTGAATACTATATAAAATGGGTCATGGCTAGTCAATTCTCCCATTGTAGTAAGCCCTCACTTGTTGAGCTTGACTAGGTGTCTTTTGCTTTTTAAACTATTTTCATGTAATTAAAGGGATGTGTGAATTTGACTAGGCATCTTTTTGCTTTTAAATTCTTTTTGTAATAGTTAAAGAGATGTGTGAGCTTGACTAGGTAGGCATCCTTCTGCTTTTAAACTAGTCTCTTGTAGTAAAGGAGATGGGTGAGCTTGACTAGGCATCCCTTCGTTTTTGAACTATTTTCATATAGTTCAAGGGATGGGTGAGCTTGACTATGCATGCATTTGCTTTTTAATTCTCATTTTCATATGGTTCAAACTCAAACAAAGGAAATGGACAACACTTCACAAGTTCAACATATTCATTAAAAATAAAAATGATAATGATAATAGTGTGTATATGTGTATCCATTACTTAACAAACATCAACTTGTGTAAAAATTCATCCTACAAACCACACATGTCAACATTTCACGGTTGCAATTTTATTTCATCTCTTGAATTAGTTATTATCATTCCACACACTACATATACCATACATTTATTGTGAGTAAAATAACAAATCTAAACATGTATCAAGTAAAGACATTATCTACACATCTAAATTCCATCTCCATCATCAAATGGCTACCCATTGTTATATTGCATGTTATCAGTTCTAGCATTAGTTTATGGTATTATTTTAATTTTTCTCCATTACTTTACATATTTTTCTTTTAAACATGTAATACAAAGGCTAGGTGGTTGTACAACAAGAATGAAGTTCAACTTTGAAATAGGGTCCAAGCATGGTAAAGTAGACCAATGAAGTAGTTCATCAAGATCTTTTTTTTTTAAAGATGGAAGTTGTCAACACAAACACAAAAAATAAATTCAAACTTTTTAACATTATATTTGATTTCTATTATATTTTCACATAACTTTTGTAAATTTGAAATTTTTGGTATGTGATACAATTGTGTAAGTTGTATTTAAGGTCTAGTTTTTTTTTGTATTTATGCTACTTAATATCTAATAGGTAGGTGATTGACTAATCATTTATTCACCTATGTTTAATAATAGCTCCAATGTCTATTATAACTCATTTTTAAGTTTTTGGATTAAAAAAAAGTCCTTATTACCTGCAACTAAGAACTTTGATAAGGAAAATAAATTGTGTAGAGTTAATGTTTTAAGGATATATTTTCATCTTGACATTAAGTGCAATGATCTATCAACAATGTTGAATATTTTTCTTTCAACATGATATCAAGATGAAATTTTCATAAATTACCTTTATCATTATTGAATTTGATTTTTAAATATGAAATATTTATTATTCAACATTTAAATGTGAAACTTGATTAAATATCATGGTAATACAATTGAAGAAGATCAATCTACTAATGGGAATGGAAAATGTGGACATAATACCATCATGATAACACATTAAAAAAACTAAAAACTACATCATGTTACCATCCAATTATAGAAAGATGAAATGGTTTTCAAATGGAACAAGTCAAAAGTGACTAACCTTACCACAAATAATAATTGTCACATGGTTATTAACACAACTAGCTTAATAGGGGATGCATGGATTTAATCAATAGATCAAATGGGGCAAATTGGAATGGTCTCATGGCATGGCAAGTTTAGGAAAAACATTAATGGAATCAACTTGAAGACATTGAAATGCACATTGTACAAATCTTTACTAATTAGGTACATGTGAGTTTGTAATGTCTTTAAGTGAAGCTTTGAAATAGGTTTTACAAATAGGTATGTTATGTCATGGTCATGAGCATTACAAATTTGATCTACTTCCTCTTATTATTTGTCATACCACCTTAGGCCTTAAAAGGATAATTCATTGATAAAATGTTCAATGTTATTTTTTTTATATCTTAAATTTTTTATTGATTATCATACTTGCAACTAATTATGTTTCGCACAAAATAATTCACAAAGGTTCTAGTTGGAAAATTGATAATTCTGTGGATATTTGTTGAAATCATGAAAATTAAACTCCCAATGTGTGAAAAACTATTTATCTTTTTGACCATTCCCAAGAGGGACACTTAAATTTGAAATTTTATGTTATGCATCAAACAAGGATTTTTTTGGTAGGTGTTAGGCAAGGAAATTTACATAGTGAGTTTAATTATGAAAAAGTAATTGTTTTAAAGTCTTTCAAGAATTCACTTTGCTACAAGTAAGATTGGAAAATTTTGTGTCCAATGCAATTTCCATTCTAGTTTACACATGAAATTTTTGGATTAGACAACAACAATTGTTAATACAACTTACTTTTGTACATTGACAAGTGTTATTATCTTGTGCATAGTTGCAACTTCTTTCACCCTTTAATGACACATGTTTTAGCCATCTAATGTCTAAGATATGTTATCGTGCCATTAAAATGATATTAAACTTGGTATTGGGATAAAGTGAATGCAATAAAAGTTCAAAATGCCTTGCAAAAAACCATGACATGGATAAAAAAAATTAGGATTATGAAAAAAAGGTGAGTAGGAATGAAAATTAGAATGTGAGGAGGCTAACTTAAGGTCTTCAAAACTAAAGACATTAGTCAAAACTTGGTTTATTTCAAAAGACTTTGGAATCTTCCACCACCATAAACCTTTGTTACAGTTGACAAACTTCTAGCTTGAAATATTTTATTCTCATAAACCTTTTTTTATAGTCAACAAACTTCTACATTGCAATCATGGGTACCGTCAAACTCAATGTGAAATTACAAAAATCATGACAAAAACCTTGGGCCTTATGGTGGAACAATGCATTTTGAACCAAACCAAGGGCAATGGTTGTTTTCAAATGCATTATTTGCTAAATATTTCAATTAATAATATATTGCATAAGGAGTATCGAGCTTGAACATCCTTAAATTCACCTCTAACATGTGAAAAGTTGAAACAAAGTTGGAGATCTTTTATGCCATAAAAGGGTTTAATGTGATCAATGTGTTAAAACATTGTTCAGCATTTGTTGTGACCTTTAATGTCATTGCTACAATATGTGTGTTCTCTAACAAAATCTTCGATTTAAGGGCCTATAATGCATCATGGAGTATGTAGGCAAGGACAAAGCAATGACATTTATGAAAAAGTATGATCAAACTGTGTTGGTGCCTCTTTTGGTGAAAGTCTCCAAGCATTTGAAACCAAGCATGTAGAAAGCCTTCCTCCTTTAACAACCATACATGATTACTTCTTGTAGGGAATTGGAGCTTCTATTGAGAGAATTATTAAATTTTTGGTGAAAATTGAATCGTCATTATATTATAATGTAGTTGCAAACAAGAATGATCTAAAATCACCCTTACAATGGTAGGAAGCTCATATGAAATAATTTCATATTGTTACATTCCTTACTTGTTAATTCTTGGGTATTTTAGACTGTCAAATTGAATGAATTTTTAGTGTTGTTGACATATTGACCAATTTGCAACAATGTTAGTTGGGAGTGCAAAACTTTGATCAACTTGTTATGATCTTGCAAAATTAGATGAATGATGCAAGGACATGCTATTTTCTTGTTGCTAGGGACATTGGGGTTCTTCACATTTGAAGAAGATTTACTTGATGACTAAGAAAAAGAATTCAAGTAGTAAGTAAGTTGGATACTTTGAAAATGATTAACAAAAGTTGTCTTTGGCACTTGGGGCTAAATGCAATGGGTTTTCACCAATGATTATGGTGTTTATTTTTCGGCATTTCAATGGCTACTATTTTGGCTACTCATGTTTGCATTGGTGATGCATTCAATAACAAAGCAAAATTGTTCTTGTTGTAATTATTTTTCTAATATCAATTTGTAAACATTAATCACTTTCTTTTTTGTTCCATGGGAAATTTTTTTGGTTGGTTATATATGTGTTGGTGATGTATTAAGTAGTAGAACATTAATTGTAGTGGTTTTGTTGATGTCAATTTGTTGGCATTAATGGCATTTTCATGGGCCATTATTTTGAGTAGTTATGTTTGTGTTGGTGATGCATTAAGTAGCAAAACATAGTTGCTTTCAATTGTAACCACTTTGTATGATTACACAACATTCTAATTTGGCTATTCTTTCCATTGGTTATGTATGTGTTGGTGATCTATTAATAGCATAGTAGATCTATTGTTAGTTGTACCAAAAAATTTATATCAAAATTACACCAACCTTTTGACAATGAATGCAAGTTACTCTCTTGCTTATTATGTATGTGTGTGATCATGAGGAGTAAAACAAATGTACTTTCATTTGGTTCTAAGTTTGAATATGTCATGACCATTTTAGCATATTTTCTATTACTTTCAACAGTTTAGTGGCTATAATCTATATTGATGCCTTCATAACATAATTGTTTTGGTTATGCATAACATGTTACATGACATATATAATTTAAACATTAATTAGAGATTGGATCAATACCGATTTTCATTGTATCTATTTGTTAGTATAACATTGGCCAAATATATATTAATACCATTTCACCATGAAATTTACAAACTTTGAACAATTGGTATCGTAGTGGTATATGTATTTGAAAAAGACTTTGGTATCAATATTTTTTTGGTATCTTGTTTTAGGGTAAAGTTTTCAAATAACCAACCAAAAAACATGTCGAATTGTGTTCAAATTTGCATTTTTCAATATATGCCTATGTTGTGCCACTTTAATGACATTTTAATCATGGCAAATTGTGTTTTGTGACTAATTTACAAATGTTAAAAAATCTAAATTAAACCATTGGATCTTTCAATTTTGAATTTTGACGTGAACAAAGGACTTATAAAGTTGAACAAATGTTTTATCAAACATTATTTAGGGCCCTTGATTTTCATAATACAAATTATTTGATGATCAATCATTTTATAATAATAAATGACTATTAGACATGCATAAAAAACACTCAAAATACAAAGAGTATATAATTTGATATTTTTAAAAAAAGGGTTTATTTAATGTTATGATTCTTTTATGACATGTAAATGTGGTATAATGTAAATGGTGCCAAAAAAAAAATTGTAGTTTATAATACAAAAGACTAAACCTCAAAAAAGTTAATAGTTTTGGCATAATTTGGAAGTGTGATCATTTTTCAAGACAAAACACAAAAATCTAGTGCAAAATTTTGCATTAAAAAATCATATTTATCAAAAAATCATGAAAAAAAAGTGATGTATTGGAAAAACTATAGTAAGTAAAAATAATAATTTAAAAAATGGTTTAAAAATTCCTTTTTATGAAAATTTATTTTTGTAAAAAAATTACAATTTTTTTGAAAGAAAGTAAACATGTTGTTTCATTGATTCACGATTTCACCCCTTTTATTAAACACTCATATACTGAGACTACAAGTTGATATGTCAAAAAGTTGATACTAAACCAACACTAGTTACCTATTGTAGTTGTAAATTTTGTATTATATCTTGCAATAAAAGGAAAATATTGTCAATCAACATTTGGATTTGGGTTTTTTTTTTTTCAATAGAATAAGGATATGACACGTTGAACAACTTGCAAAAGCCTTTGTTATATACCTCTTTAGTGAAGGCCAAAATCATCTTTGATTACTTAACGTTGCTTATTATTGGCCTTCATTGGTGCACCAATATAGTCTTGAAGTCTTTTTGCTTTTGAGACTCTTTCAAAAGCTAGTCTTAAGTAAGGTCTTATTTTTTTATAAAAAAAACCTTTATTATGAAGAACTCTTCGATGTTAAAAGATTTTTTTTAAAAAAGTTTTTCATAGACCTTTTGCAACCTTTTTAGCTTGTCCACTCATGAAAATAAAGTTGAATTTTAATGTTGAAGTTGCCTATAACAATCTTATGTATGCATGTTGCATTCACTTTCCATTGTACTTGTAACTTGTCTTGTGAAATGGTTTCTATTATAGAGAAGGATATTGTGTTTTAGATTCATTATAGAGTATATAGTAGCTTAAGGGATTTTGGCCCCTACTAGGTAATAATAATAAATAGGTCTATTTTTTATATGAGGATTTTTTGAAAGATAAATAATATTTTTGCTTGTGTTGAAACTTGAGATTAGTTATAATAGAGTTATAATATGTGGAAGGATTTTGGTTTCTTTTAGAGGATTTTTAATTTTTAATTTTTAATTAATTATTTATTTATATATTTTCTAGATTATAGTTTTTGCATGGTGAAATATTTGAGTTTCCATAATTCTTCTTTTAATGTAAATCACAAGGCCACAATGTGACACACCCCCGTGTTTACCAATGATGAATTGACTCATAAGGTGCGATTTTTGTAGCCATTAAATTATTCCTAGTAGTACCAAAATTCATGTTTTCTTATTGTTTAGGAGTTGAAAAAAAAATTTAATTTGTAAAAAGATTTATCAATCAAATTGGGTGTTCAAATTGGGTGCTTTTATATGTAAAAGGGAAGGCCATGTTGTTAAAGACCTACAGAATTAACACATTTTAGCACCATTCCAATTTAGGGCCCAATTACTGTCTTTGTTTTTTTTTTTCCTGAATTTGACAATGTAGCCAATTTGGCGACCATCCAGAAAAAAAAAAAACCCAAATTTGGCTATAAACCAGATATCAAAGGAAAAACAAAAAAAAGAGTAAGGATCCTTCTATACTCTTGGCTATACTCTTGGCTACCTACTGGAACTTATTATACATATCTGGCAATTTTGGAAAAAAAAAACTCCTCCAAATCTGCCAAATTTGGGTTGTTTTTGCCATGGAAAATCCTTTGGAGAGGTCAAAATCATTAGGGTTTCAAAGCTTACCCTAAACCCTACATCCCATTCACCTTGAGTTCAATCCAAATTAGGGTTTCAAAGCTTCCCTAAACCCTACATCCCATGCACCTTGAGTTCAATCCAAATTAGGGTTTCAAAGCTTAGCCTACACCCTACATCCCTATGCACCTTGAGTTCAATCCAAATTAGGATTTCAAAGTTTGCCCTAAACCCTACATCCCATGTACCTTGAGTTCAATCCAAATTAGGGTTTCAAAGTTTGCCCTAAACCCTACATCCCATGCACCTTGAGTTCCGAATTAGGGTTTCAAAGCTTGTGATTCCCGAGAGCATTCATTAGGGGTTCAGGTTTTCGCGCGATTTTTTCTTCCAATCTGCGATTCCTCGGTGTTGCGTCTCGCTTTTCTTGTTCGCAATTGGTGGGGAAGGTTGTTGTGGCACAAGAAGAAGAAGAATTAGAAAGCTTGCAAGCAAGCAGGAGGATCGATTTATTGTCCCAACTTTGATCAAACCAGCTGAAGGAACTGCAGGATTGAGGAGCGAGGGAGACAAGATGGTGAACGCCATCAAGGGAATTCTCATCTCTTGGTGAGATTTTTTAGTCCTCTAGGTTGCCTTTTGTTCCGGGATTTTTTTTCTTCCTGTCACGGATATTCTGCACTTATTTTCTGTTGAAAAGAAAAAAGCTGAATATTGCTGCTCGATATTGTCATGAACTCTTTCTTTCTAATCCATGCTCGTTTTGTAACCTTCAATTATCACAGAGTATTTCGTTCCTCTGAGCAGATCTGTGGCTTTATGAGCAAATGCAATTTGAATTTTTGCTTTGGTAGCTGTGTGCTTTGTCATAATACTTCTTTTGCATTTATTGTGCACATGGTGTGTGTCTGTGTGTGTATGAAGCTTGTGACTGCACTTCTTTTGTATTGACCACATTTTGGGGTGTGTGTGTGTGCAGTGACATTCCAATGGCACAGTTTATAGTAAACCTGAATGAATCTATGCCCAATGCTCATAAATTCATTGTGTACATGCTTGATGACACTCATATTTATGTCCAGCCTCATGTCGGTGAAATGCTTACAAAGCGGCTCCAAGAATTCCGAGACCAAAATACCTATGAAAAGCCCTTATAGTTGTTCCTGGGTTCCAGAGACATCACTTGGAATGTAGTCAACTTCACCATCAAATTTGACATAGTAGTAATCTTACAATACTGTCATATAGTGTGATGGTGGACTTATCACAACAGAAACTCTGCACATGACAAGTTGGGGAGGCTAATGTAGACTTTTCTTTCAACGGATCTTTTCTAGCTCCTTTCTGCTCCTCATTAGCCCTATAATCCTGCAGACTGTATTGCCACAAAATGCTCCAGGAATTATGGCTTCTGAAGCTATCATTTAGGGTTTTCATATTTTTATGTCCAGCTGCAAGTTGGTGAAAAGGCTAACAAAGCAGCTCCAAGAATTCCAAGGCCGAAATACTTATGAAAAGCCCCTTTGATCATTTCTGGGTTCCAGGGATGTCATTTGCAATGGACACAAGTCATTCTCTAAATTGGTTTAGTAGTCTTACAATTCTGTAGTGTAGTGTGATGGTGGACTTATCACAACAGAAACTCTACACATGATAAGTTGGGGAGGCTAATGGAGGCTTTTCTTTCAATGCATAATTTCAAACCCCTTTTGTGTTCATTAGTAGCTCTATAATCTTGCAGATTGTATTTCCAGAACGCTCCAGGAACGGTGGCCTCTGAAGGTATCATTTTAGAGCTTTGGTGAGATGTGGTCTAGTTTCAGTGTTTGTGAAAAGAGGCAAGACCTCAAAGAAGAAGGGGTTTCCATCCTTAGTCAGAGGGAGGCTCTCGTGGATTCTAACTTTGAAACATAGGTACTCTCTGAAAGTAGTCTATGACTAGTATTTCAAGCTTCGACAAAACTTCCAGAATATTACTCAAACTTGCAGGCTCAAGAAGACAAATTATTTATCAGCTGAAGGTGTCACTGTAAGGTAGCAACAGTGCCATGTTTGAGTGCAATAAAAATGCTGTAATGGCATTTTCTGGTAATGGCAGCTGCTTATATCTCCCTTGTAGCCTGTGTAGCAATCAGGTGCTGTTTTACAACTGTGACTAGGTCTAAGAACAAAGTTTTGATGCTGTACTTGAACAAGCTTTTATGCAAGCTCATGTGGTCAGCCCAAGTCATCTGATCTTGGAACATCCAGATTTGGCAACCAATTATGATCACATAGTGCCAAACTACAGACCCTTGAAACTTGAAACTGCAGAACTTAATATATTCTGAGACACTTTTACTCTTGACTTGTGGGCAGCTTCACTCACTAAAGTAGCTCCACTGTTGCTGAGTGTGTGGCCCTGCAAAATCAAATTGGATGATGAAAAGTTAAAACATGCCAAATTGGCTCAGCAACATGGTTTTTGCCTGCCTTTTTACTCCAGATGCAGAGGTTGGTAAAAGGCACAATAAAACTTAATACATAATGTTGGTTGGCTAGATAGTTTGCTACTAGTAGTCTTACACCTATATGTAGTCCCAATTTTAATTTTAGTTTTATGGGCAGGGCTGGAAACAGTACATAACTGAACTTGGATATGAGAAAAGTGTTTTTACAGGGTCACACACAGAGTGCCACTGGAGATGATATTAGTGCTCAAAACAAGCCGTGAAAGCTAATGCACACTTCTCAACAGTATCAATATCTGAAAAAAGGAATGAAAATGTGTATGCAAGTGAAAGAATGTGTTTTCAAAACAACTGATATCATTCTGGGAATATTTCAGCAACAACATATGAAAATTTTTGTGGAATGGAAGCTAAGTGCATGCAAAGTCAAGAAAGGAAGGAAATACCAGAAATTCTTTCCCTCCTCTGCATCCTTGAGCAAGAGGTACATGAATTGACTTCATAAAACGAAGAGTTGATTAAAACCAAGTCACTGTTTTTTAGGTTGGCACATTGATTAGAACTTAGGTGCCAAATACATGCCTAAAGACAGGTGCAGGGAACTGTTGCATCACTTCTGACCATGGCTTCTCTACAACAAAAACAGAGGTAAGACCAGTGTGCCCTAAAAACAGCACTGGATTCCTGAATGGAACAAACTTTGTGCCAATAGATTTCTTTGGAACAGATCTTCCATCATGCTTGCTTCCATTTCCATTTCCATGCACTACTAGTTTCCTTGTACCATTCCCATGTTCTTGGTTGCCTGCGGCATTGACTGCATCATCATGGGCCCTGTCCACCTCTTCTTCCAGCATGAGTTTGCTGAAGTCAATGACACACATTGCACTGCATATAGTACAACCACCCAATCCATATTGAAAGATATCATCATCATCATCATCATCATTTTTGAAAAGTATGGTACAAACAGAATTGAGTTCCAAGCATGTCCATGGGAAGACTTCTGTTACATCCACACTGTAAGCACTACATAGGAAACAAAAGGAAACAAGCATATTACCTGGAACTATACACAATAATGGACGTAGAGTCTGGTGAGAGTGGCAGAGAAAGCCCTGCAATGCCTCCTGGAAACTCCAGCAACTGCTTCGCAATATGCATGCCATTACGCTTGTACCACTCACCAGGAACCTTCATTTCTACATCTAGTACATACAGATGATTAGCCGAGCTGCTCAGTATGAGCACATTGCTGAAACCTGCATGAAAAACTGCAGCTGTTGCAGGGGTTCCATCAAAAACTGGTACTGTCCAGTGATGCCTGTACCCAGACACCAATAACTCTCAATGAGAATCAAGAACTCACCACACTTAACAATTAAGAAAGTTAGGAAGAGGTTAGAACTTTACCTGTGCCCAAACACTGAGTGCAAACAAGTCTTTTTACTTGACTCCCATGTATTGACATCTCCATTGCTACAATTTTGATCACAAATTGCAGATAGTGACTACAGAAAACCAAAGTAATTGGACAGGATTTAATAGGTGCAACAGTGGCTGTCAAAAAAGTATAAAATGGTCTGCTCAAAATATGTAGGCAAACAAGTATACAGAACTCTGCATCCTATGTTTCTCACGTTGCTGGAAGCAACAGGAAGCTTCAGCCCTGATGTTGGCTTACACTCAAGATGTGTGACAAGCGGTGAAAACCTGTATAAAGGCTTACCTCATCGTTTCCATGTTGAAAACAACAACATGACCAGAATTTGTAGCAGCAGCCAGCCATTGACCATCTGAACTTGTACACATGAGCACAATCACTGCTTTTCCCAATTTTGACTGAAAAGTTTCTACTGGAACTTTGAAAGTATGTACCAACTCCATACTTTCTGTGTCAACCACCTGCAATCAGAGTCTCAAGAAATTAAGAATGTGTGCAAAACTGAAAAGATCAGACACATTGAACAACTATGAAGAAAATAATATATTACAGAATCCATTTGATTGCTTGGAAACATTTAGTTCACAGACAAACTGGAAAAATGAGATTCACGCACCCAAACTGACAACTGCGGAGCCACAAGGAGTAGACGTGTTGAGTCAGCACTAAACACCATACAGTGGGTGGCTTGCAGAACTGGTGGAAGTTTTTTCTTACTGATTCGCCTCATCTTATCCTCAGAGACAGAACTGTTTGTGAAATCATGCTCTAGTTGATAAAGACGGGGCCTCTGGCAATCAGAGAGGGCAACCAGACAGCCATTGCCTGATATAGCACTGCATGTGATATGTCCAGATGATTTACATTTTATCCTTGCCAGAAGTATTAGGGGTTGAGCCTTAAGCATGCCTCTTTGCACACCCTTATCATTACCTCCATGATTGACTTCTGAATCATGTCCATGTCCATTGGCATAGTTCTCAATCGAGGTGGCTCTCCCAGGAGGCCCATTACCATTACACTGATAATGACTATCAGTACTTTCCCATTTCCGTTTCCCCAGCAGACTTTGTTTGTGATGAATACTTCGATTGTCCATGTTCAGTGCAGATTCACTAGAGTTGATCTTCCAAACATCAACCCATGTAGGATGCTGTGCCATCATCAATGTGCCTCCCTGCAATGGTGATCGATGTGCCAACTGAATGAAGGGCCGTTCAGGGGCAGGGCAAATATCATGGGGGTGAAATGAGAGGAAACTGTTTGCAGAATATGTGAAGAGCTTGGCATCATTGCCTCCTGAAATGAGCATCCCTGTCTGTGACAATGCCCATTTCCTGTAATCAGTTTGTTTTGGGTGTTCACTTTTCTGAAGTTGTTTTCTTCTTTTCTGTACAGGCAAATCTGCAGCACAGAGATGATGATTGACACTTAGCGCAATGAAAGACACACTCAACATTAAGCATACTGCCAGACTAGTGCAGAGGCAAGGAAATGTAGCAGAACGAATTGAGGCAGAAAAGCATACCTCCATCAATGACTGGAAAAGCAACAGCCAAGGCCCTAACATCATGTGTATGTGTGCGCTTCCCTCCAATATAGACCCATCTATCACCCATAGGTCTCATCACAAAGTCAACAGAACTAGACGTAGAAGCATTATCTGTCATCCTACTGCTTTCATCCACCCGATGGAACTGCACTACCTGTCCAGCAACAAATTCCCACAATCATTCAATAGACCATGGAATCCAGAAACTCAAGCCGGAAGACAGCAATATGTCTAACGATAAAGAAGAAAATAAAAACTAGATTTCAAATACAGGAGGAAAATGCAGAGAAATGTAGAAAATGAACATGTACACAAGAGTGCAGATTATAGAGCAGACACAGAAATGAGCTAGAGACGCAAAAAAAAGGAATGCATAGATCTATGAGATAGCAGAGAAAACTCCACAATAACACCCAAAAGGTACCTGTTGTATCCATTCCTGCAAAACCCAAAACTGAAATGACATGAATGGGTGCAGTTATAACCTTGTGAGTGTCACTCACAAAGTATCAGACCATCACCTTCATCATGAATAGCAGTAACTAGCTACCATGACTCCCCACAGAACTTCATCAGCTCCCAATTTACTAAAATTATGCGGAAAAACTTACAACAATCTGCATACCAAGCTTCTGTCACATTTTGCAATGGTACAAAAGAGGAAATTCAAAGCAACAAGGTAAGATGCTGACAACAAAGGACAAAGGATAGACAGTTGCAAATGACAAACCAAGACACTTAAAATACCAAAGTACCCCTAAATGCTGATACAATGCTCCATGGCATATCTACATATATACCTCCCTACAAGAACTGTGAAATCTCCTAGTTTGAGCCAACCTGATGATAAGCCTAATGAGATTCCAGACCAAACAATATCTTTCATAAGAATAGAGAAATCTCCATTCTCACAATGAAGAAGAAACAGCAAGGTTAACTCTTCCTCAGGAAGCCACAGAAAGAACCAAACAAGGGAAGACAGAAACAAACAAAAAACAAAAAACACACACCGGTATGAACAAAAGTGCCAGTCTCACACCTGTTCAGGGACCATCAA
>Ga0116227_10006554_pt1 | contig 23492 bp, 16 predicted proteins | sample S1TSphgellanicum_FD_89693 | JGI IMG/M metagenome (GOLD analysis project Ga0116227, IMG submission 89693) | Host-associated microbial communities from peat moss isolated from Minnesota, USA - S1T2_Fb - Sphagnum magellanicum MG | ecosystem: Host-associated > Plants > Peat moss > Unclassified...
GGGACCCGCCCCGTAAGCGCACCCATAAGGGCAAGGTCCCTTACAGTCAACCTGGAACTCTCTTAGTTCCATTCTGTGGCTGATCTGATAGTTCAAAAAGTTGTCCTGCAAGTTGTTGCTCAACCGGAGTGCTGTAAGCTAATGAATCCTTGCCATCTTCCTCCAAGAAATTCCTTTACTTCCACTCCACATGTTCCTGCAAGACACATCAGTTGGATGTGAGCACTGTTATCTACCTCATGACAACTAAAGGATCTAAAGCAAGTCACTAACCCACTGTCTAAAACCTTGACATGCAACCACAACACAAATGAAGAGATCATCCAGAACAAAAGCAGATTCACATCAAAACATCTAGTAGAAAGGAAGGCAACTAAGCAAGTCACCACCCCTCTGTGCAAAACCTGACATGCAGCATCAACACAAATGAGCAGATCCTCGAGAACAGAAGCAGATCACATCAAAACGTCTAGTAGAAAAGAAGGCACCTATCATTTAATCAAAGAGACCACCCTCACAGAAACAGAAAAGCAGAAAACAACAGTTTTATCCAACTAAAACTGCATCACAAAATGTGAAAAAACTACACAACATAGTAAACAAGATCTTCCACCCTCAACAAACTCCTACAGGCCCTGAAAACATGCAAACAAAGCCTGTTGAAGGATGTACTGGTCACTCAGCAAACTCAGCGAAGGAGCCAATATCATCTACAGTTGCAGATCTTGGCAACAAGGTAAAGGCAAACAAGAAAACATGCTCTTTCATAGACACAACACCGCTGAGACCAAAAGTGCATATGGCCAGCATAAACAAGAGCAAACCAGAAGGTAGTGAGAATATAAGAGCCACAAGACCCTCCAAAGGCAACGGCAAAGGAAAACTAAAGATAATGAAGTTGAACATACTGCAGATCCCTGCCGGTACGAAGTTCTATCGTATCAGAAAACAAACCCTTGCGACAACACCCGAACAACCGCAAACGGCCGACAAAATATATGAGAAATAGTGTAAGCCATGAGAATGATCTGCAATCGGCAACGGAAAAAGAAAGTAGCGAAGATGCCAAGAAAACCTTCAGGTCGGCATATTACTAGCCCCCCAGAGAACTAACCCTCTACACAAACACGATTCGCGGCACCAAACACGCAAACAACCGACAAGACCAAAACGAAACGGTTTTGAGAGAAGAAGCAACAAACGATTCACACAAGCAACCAAACCCTCCCACTGAGAAACATACAGTCAAGAACATCCAGAAGAAACATGAAATCAATAGAAAAAGAAAAAGAAAATCAAGATCCATCACCTGCAACCGTCAATCGATCCCACACACAAGGCCGTCCAGAAGATGAAAGAAACGGCGGAAATAGACAGCGCCATACAATAAATACAAGGAAAAACACCAAGACAAACCGAAACCCTTACTCCACACAATCCAAAGGAACACAAACGTTCACACCATCGACGAAAATCCCCCCTTCCCTCCAAAGGAAAAACCATAATATGAGAAGAAACAAAAGAAGAAAGAAAGAAGAGCACCTGCGGAAGCCGATCCATCACAAAAAAAAGCATTGCGAAGGAAAGGAAGAAAACCCCGGAAACGCTCCCGCCTAAGGCTCGAGATGGTGACTCCCGAAACAGTTGTTGGGCAAAAAAAGAAAACTGTTTCGAGGAAAAACCGCGATGCTCCGTAGTTTGAAGAAAACGAAAAATCGGCAAGGAAACGGACCCGTAGCAACAGCTTCGTGAAAGCAACGCTTGTGGAGCACACCGACCTCCAGCACGCGTGGGCTCTCCTTCTCTTCTCTCCTCTCCTTCTACGCCAACGCAATCCGCAAACTCTGCACGCAACCAGCGCAGTGAAAAGCTCTGCTTTTTCAAGCTGCCCTCGGCGTGCCTTTGTCATCCACTAACTTCCCATCCAGAACCATATTTGGATGAAATAGTTCACTTCCTCAGGTGATCAGTTTTGCATCCATTTGCTCATTCAAAATAGTTATTAATTTTAATTCTTCTAACCTGAGGTAGGTGTACTAACTACCTATAATAGACAAAGAGAACTTGAGTCAGATTTTTTGGCTAAAGGTCAGAGAGGAAAGTAAAAAAAAAAGCTTTTTGGAACCTACTAGTCAACCTTAATTTTTTTGTTGGTTATAAATAGTCAAAAAGATATTTTTAAAAAATTTAAAGTGGCTAGAATCAAGTTGTTTTCGAGATTTTTCAATAGCCATAATTTGATTGAACTTTTCATAAAAATCTCCAGATTTTCCAATACATGGTTCAAGTAGGTAACCAACAAACAATACATAAAAGGATTTTTTTTTAAAAATTATTTTCATATTTAGCATGTAGCCAAATATGGCTAAATCTCTTCCTGTGGATCATCCACACTTTGGTTACATCACACAATTGACAACAAAATCACTTGTTATATTTTGGTGACTTGCTAGAGTCTATCATCTAATTTGGCGATTTCAAAAACAAATTCCTCAAAATATGGTGACTTTGGGCCATTTTTTCCAAAAAAACTTCCTGTACATGACTTCTTGCCCCTTTTATTTATTTATTTATTTTGCAAAGTGGCGAAAACTCACCACCAAAAAAAGCACTGATTCCAGATGTGTGAAATGGGCCCATTTTTAAATTTTTTTTAAAGGAATAAAAGGCAATTACCTTTTTTTAAGACACTCCCAGAAAAATTTCCTGTATTAGTGCCTCCCAAGTTATTATTATTTTTAAATTTTATTTTAGCAATGAGCCAATTTGATTGGCCCATCACTCCAAAAATAAATGAAACTAAGGAGCCCTCCCCCCTCCCCCACCCCAAATAGAAGGTTCTATTTTGAAATATAGAGTTGCTCCCCTTTGGCCCACCTATTTAGGTGAAAGGAGGTCAACATTTGCCAAAACATGTCGTGGCCAAATGTCTAGTTAACAATGAATGCAAAAAAAAAAGCTTGGGGGTCTAAAAGACCACAACTTGTGAAAATTGAAAGTTCAAAAGTATAGTGAGCACAAAAAGCTCAAGTCCAAAAGCTAGCAACTTGTGAAAATTCAAATTCAAAGCTCGAGGTCTAAAAAGGACTATGGTAGAAAGACAACACCATTTTAGACAAAACCCTAAACCCTAAAACCCTAAGACAAAACCCTAAACCCTAAACCCATCAATCACCAAGGCTATACCTTCCATAACTACTTGACCTAGTGGTATGTCCTACGGGTTCATATATCTCAAAATTCATGAGCATGTCATAAGGACTACCTAATCGGTGAGAGCTATGGGAAAAAGTCGAGCCGAGTGAGTCGTGAAACTTTTTTTTGTAATTGGCTTGTGCGAGCCATGTTATGGGACATAACCGGTGAGTTGTAAGACATCACTAGACAAAATGACATAGTGAATGGATGAGATTTCATGTGACCGTAACTTGCCCATAACCCATGAATATGCCAATGGCCGAATTTGAGCCATACATGCATCTCCTTCCATTTTTGGATGACGACATCATATCAAAAATTCTCAAAGGCATAAAAACGTTGCAAGAACATACTAAATCTAAATGAATGGTGAGCTTGTTTCTAAGCTTTGATTTCATAAAGATCAAAATGTTGAAAATGTGTTCATCCTCCATTGATCCAATAACCTAGACAATTATAATGGCTGCCAACTTAATATATTTTGAGATGAGATGAATCAAACCTAGCTAGTGGTAATTAACCCCTTTCATAGTTGGATCGAAGGATTAATATGGTGCAAAGACTCCATAACAACTCAAAAATTGTCATTCATGAAAAGCACAAAAATGGATCTTTGCACATCCAAAAGCATGAAAAAACCCATGTTTATGCAAAGCCCAACCTTTCTAGGTGCACAATATCAAAACTTGATGGTGTTCAAGAGTTTACTAAACATGGATCCATGGTCTTTCTACAATCATTATTAGGGGTAGACCATCCTAATGCAACCATGAACTTTTGGGAAGAAAATTAATCTTCAACTCACTAATCAATTGATCAATAGCAATTGAATCTTGTTGTTTCACCCCATTCACAAAAACAAAATAAGTATTGTAGGTCACAAAATGATTAACCCCAATTCCATGTTATTGCATTTCAACCCTACATGCTAACCATTAAGTTCAAACCCCAAGTGATCCATCCTAGTGTTTAAATCAATGATCCATTTCATACACATGTTGTCACGGCTAGTTTCCACCAACCCAACACATCATTTTTGAAAGCCAAAACTTGATCCACATATAATTTGTGAAGGTCAGTTTGATAAATCTTCATAATTGTCACAAAGTCCTAGACAAATACATTACAAAGTGGCAAACTTCACGAAAAAAATTCACAAATTCCAACATTGGAACATTGCACCAACAATAAAAAAAATCTTCACATCATATAACATGTCAAAATTGGAAGTTGCAAGGGGACAATGGGTGAATCCAAAGTCATCTTCGTCAAGAATATGTTCACAAAAAAATTGTTCCATAAGTTTAACATGTCTTCACATTACACAAGATCTTGTTTCCCTTTCTTTCCATAATTTGGGTTACTTTAGTAAATTCAAGGTGTTTTTTTGGGCTTAAAAAGAACACCCATAAAAGGATTGCTTAAGGTTTTTAAACTTTGAAATAATTGGCAATTTGCACTACCAAATTACACCACTGAGCCATGCCGTGCATTTTCAGTATCTTATATATTAATTCATTACGTCCGTCAGTCAGTCTTTATCTTACTTTAACTTACTTTAAGTTACCCTGGGGGAAGAAATAAAGATGTGATAAAGTGAGTTAGGAGCGTTGGATCGGGAATCGGACGGGTGGAATGATGTTTTTCAAGGTAAGTATCGTGTTGGGGTAAAAGTGGTGAGCTGGGAAGTTACACATGGGGTGGGATGGACCGTTGGGGGTGGGGGGGAACCGGTGGGTGAGGAGGCGAGAAACCATTGGACAAAGAATAAACAATATTGCCGTGTGCCCGGTGCCGAGCTCGTCCGACTTTAAAGGATGTTGCTTTGGGGGGGACGGACGAGGAGGGGTCCGTTGGTGGAGACATATTTTTTCACACTGAAAAATGGGGCCCTCCGGCTCCTCTAAGCGCCCTTCTTTTTCTTTTGGGGGTTTTCTTTCTCCGGCAAATACATGTTTCAAGGAGTGATGAAAAAATTAGAGATAAGGCACACTAGCAAGGGAGGGTTTGGGTTTGTAAGGTCTCTTATAAGGTTTATAGGGTCCCTCAACCTTGGGATGAATGGATGAATGAGTGGATGGATGAATGAGTGCCTCCTTCCTCCATATTTTAGCCGGGCTTTTATTTTAGCTCTGACTTAGTGGGTGTTTCAAGTTTGAAATAACCTTACGACCACTTGAAATGTGCCACACTTGAAAACCGTATGTGCCTTGCAGGCACGGGTTACCACTAGTAAATAATATTTACACAACTACATTGAAATTCCATTTAAAACTCCTTTCAAAACAATCAAACTCCATTTGTGCCAAAAGAGACCAACTTGTTAACAATATTATTGTAAGAATACCTCCATTGAATTGCGAAAAATGAACTAAAATTCATGTAAGGTTATCCAAGTTGGAGCCATCAACAATCTTCTCCATAATAAACAAAATAACATTATTACAAAAACATGTTTTCGTTCCACTATGTAATCCACCCAACATTCATAATGGGAAAACATTGTTGCAAAAACATTGTTTCATGATTGACAATATTTTAACATATTTCTATAATTTTAAATGACTATAAGAACATGTTTGACAAATAGAATGATAAGAAGTATTGCAACACCCCCAAATTCAAGATATTGGGACAATCTATCACCTAGGAAGTCACCCTTTGAACGAACATATTTGGTCTATGATTGAATAATCATTTTATCCACCCATTCAATGAGATCTTTCTTCACATAAAATTCTAAACTACTTTATTTTCATGAATGTTATTGTTATTGCCCATTGATGCAAAAAAACAACAATTTGATAGTGATTCTCCTTCATTTATTGCAAATGCAAAAGATCTAGTTATATTCCTTACTTCTTTTAGCTTTTATAAATATAATCCCACAAACATGTTTTTTGATGAAATCCCCTTACAATTGAGGATGAATCAATCTAGTATATTAACGATCCATCAAGAGGTAGGATCAACCATATAATCAAAAGACTCCATTCTTGAATTGAATATTCTCATTGTTGTTGACACTTGCACATTTAATAACCCTTCTACATCACAACCACGATCAACCCAAATCCACATATCATATGAAGTATAAACATAATAATCACCTAGACAATACTACAATGTGAATATCATAGTTATAAATTGTTATTTCAATGTGAAATTTTATTACTTATGTTTCCATTTTCAATAACAATTGAAACCTCTATTGTGATGTTGAACTCCAACATATTTCTACATCTAATGTGAACAATAGTAGAAAACCATTACTTTTCATAACAAATGAGTAAATTGTGGTTATGATGCACAAAACATTAGAAAGAAAAAACATCTACTTATTTCTTGATGGCATATATGGATGTTTAGAATACCTAAATAAAACTTTGGTTTTACAATGAAACTCAATTTGAGCATTTGATTAAATTTAGTTTTGACACATGATGGAATAATTAGTTTAATTGATCTCCTTGATAGAGCTTCAACAAAACATAAGAATTTCCCACACATTTAATTACAAATTGTTTCATGCCTTGTAACAAGAGGCTTAAAAAGCAAAAAAATAACCTCGTGGCAAACAATTATATTACTTGAAAATAAATCTTATAAAAAGACTCACTATTAATTTTTTCACCAAAGGGTGTGTTTGCTAAAGATACATTAATGGAAGGTTAAATGCCAATGTAGACAAGAAGATTTGGTAAAAATTGATAATGAATTGACAAGGGAAGACTTTGGTAAGGGGGTGATATTCATTTTTGAATTTTTAGAAAATGTGAATAAAAAAAATTAAGTCCCATACATTGGATGTTGGGTTAAAATTATAATTTAATTAGGATGTTTCCATGGTATGGCGTAGACAAAAGGTAATCACAATTTTGACATTTTTCACTACAACACATTTTTATGTGTCTTTATAAATATTAAAGATGTAGTTGGGTTGAATGTTGTTTTTATCATTCTACAAAAATAAAATGAAAATTTCAAATTAATGAAAAATAATATTTTTCTATTAAATAAGGTGTTTTAAATAACATTTATAAAATTATTGGTGTACAATTACATAAAGATATAATTATGAATCAATTTCATATTCATGGTTTATATTCATGGTTTTATTTTTAAAGCCCAAAACAATTTAATGTGACTTTTAGAAAAATTCAAAATGAGTGAAATTTTATGTGTTACTACTATATGTACTTTTAATTTTGACACAAAGTGTGTACACAATATCACGGAAACACCCATTAATTCTATGATAAGGCTATGTTTATTACGAAAATCACAATATAATTAATATATAAGATATATTTTAATCCATGACATTAGAATATATATATTCAACATTTAGGTATCAATTGTTAGTAGGTACAATTAATAAATTTGGAATTCTTATAATTTTTTCCATTTGTTTGTTTTTCTTTTGCACCATTTATTGATTATCAATGGAAGTTTTATTTAATTGATGATTATTCCCATGGGAAACCAATTTGTTCAAACACGTCTTAAGATAATAATTGTACTTTGATTTAGGTGTTTTTATCTTTCATTTCCATCTTTCATTCACGATTTAAATATGGTATGTTATTTAACTTATTAAATATTTGATTGTTGAGTTCATATATCTTTGTGAATTATTTCACAAGGTTTGCAAAACAGTGGTATTTGGTCACAATGAATCATCAACAACATCAACATTATATGCAAAATTAAAAACACCATAATAAATCTTTCATGTGAGGTGTTAAACATGTAATATTGCAAAATCATAAGAATTTTGTTAGGTTAGGTTTTTGTTATGTTTCTATTTTTCAAAAACTAATTGAGAATTAAACTTGCATTGACCAATATTAGTATATCAAATGATAAGTTATATTAGCATTATTTTGTTGTTGTTGAAACCCATAATCTTATGTGTGTAAGTTGTAATGGAAATCGTATCAATCATTTTTTTTAAAAGCCAAGTTGCCTATATAGGGAAATAGATTGTTGAAAGACATTGAGGTAGTCATTTTTGCATGTCCTCACTCACTAAGCAAGTGATCCACGTTTGAAATAACAATCTTGATTTCCTTTTAAACTCCAAGCTTACTAAAAATAAAATTTGTAATGAATGTAAGGTATTGAAATTGCATACAAACAAAAAAATCATTAAATATAAGGTGGATAGAATATGTGCATATTAAAGAAATAAATAATAATATGGTGTGGAAAGACAAAATCCTTTGCTACATTAGATTCACAATTCTCAATTACGATACATAAAAATAAACATAAATGCAATTGATGCAAGTAGATATGCAAATCTTCACATTAGGTGCTCCTGTGTTGATCTTCCAATCAACAAGTCTAAGAATTTGACCAACAAAATAAATCTAGTTGTATTGGAAAAAAAAAGGATTTTTCCATTTGGAAAAAATAGAATTTTAAAAATGACATTTTAGGAAAAAACTATCAATTCGCATTTCTTACTCCCTATCAAAGGTAGATAACTCGTACAAACTGGAAAGTAGAAAAGATGTCATGGGACGGTATGGCATTGCATGGCAAATTCTAGAAAGCTAGGATTACAAAGACATGAACAAATGGGTGAATCAAAAGAAAAAGGACAAAATCACAATAAGGGGCTAGCCATATGCTTGCTTGTGACATCATATTTGACAACTTTGGAATGACAACTTTGCAAGCTTAGAAAGATATTAAAGTTGCAAATCAATTGCTCAAGAATGCAGATTAGATTTATAAAGAACTTGGAAAAAACTTGTCACACATTAGCTATCTCCAACAAACATAGTTTGTAAGTTGTTTGGTAAGGAGTTGGTGAACATATGAACTCCAACAGTGATGCAATGACCGGAATCAAGGTTTGCTTGTGGAGAATCAAAATTTGAAAGAGGTGAGTGTATTATTCTTTCCTAAAGAGTTTGGAGCATGGATTAATTCTATGAGTGAAAAACATTAATGGGACTTGTGCATTTCTTCCACCAAACACTTTGTTTAAATCCCATCACTAAATTGAACCTTGCACTTTTTGATTTCCTTGAGGCACCCATTGTGGCCAAATAAGACACAAGCCAAAGAGAGACCACACAAGAAGAGAAAACACAAGAATTCGTCAATGATTGGGGTTTATTACAATAACCTACTAGAAGATGGGAAGCACGAAAAAACATGGGAGACCAAGCAAACAACAATTGGTTTAGTGGAAGGAAAAGAAACTCATCTCCATGTGTGATTTTGTAGTGATTAATTGCCACCTTCATTGTAGGTAATCCCACCACTTGACTAGAACCTCAAGCTTTCAATTGAAATGTGTCACAGTTTTGCACAAACCTTCACAAGCCTCTAATGCTCAAGCAAACAAGGACATTTGAGAGTCAAAACTAGAAATTTGATGCATTCTCTTCATGAAATTATCATGTCTATATAGAGAAGCAAATAGGGTTTAAGGTTGAAAAACTTAACAATATTGCCTTCAAGTAGGAGCTGCAACAAGAAATAATTGACTACATCACCACAATTGAGATGACACAAAGTCTAGACCAAGATTATGGAGCTTGCAAGTTTGCACTAAGGCTTGTTTAGAATCCATAAATTGCTTCTTGACATTTGAATATATTTTTCGCAATTACTTAATGCTGCTTGATGCTCATTGCCTTCCATCTCATAATTAAATTATGAACATTTTAAAACTTTCAAGTTTCCCAAAGCATCAAATTCTTCAGTACTATGCAACAAGTAAAAAATTTAAGGAAAAATTAGTTTGATGTTGCAATGAAGCCATTCATGCTTGCAAGGATGTCCTTTGTTCACCTTACTACCCAAACTCAGCAAGTAAGTTACTGGCTGAATTGCATGCCTTGTGTCAGTGGCTGATAAATCGCTATATCCTGAATCATGCCCAACTCCAGCTAGCAACCCTATGACAGAATTTAGTTCGGCTCAGAAATAAACTGTAATGTCAGGAGGGAGAAAAGCTGAATGCTATATCCCAGCCAACCCCATTTGAGACAAGAACATGACATGACACAATGATGTCACTGGTCTCATTTGAAATCATACCAGTTACAGGCCATAGGCCATCCATATCCAATAACATCTAAGCCTCAAGACTTTTAGAGGCATAGCAAAGTGAGAATAATTGAATTCAGGAGGAGAAAGAAGAGCTCCAAAGAGACATTTTAGCAGCAATGTATTTTTCACCAATATCGCTCCTCAGCAATACATACAACATCCCAGCAAAAGCTCTAGGGAGTCTCAGCGGTATCGCTTCAAAGAAAGTGAGTTGTTGCGTTTCCAGGTGGCACGCACTGAAGGGCGAGCCTTTGTGTACAAGTGACCCTTACCACGCAGACCACGATGCTTCTTGCCAGCTGATGTCAATCCTCGGAGCTCCCGATGCTTATGAACTGGATTGACAATCCAGTTGATACGAGGGTCTTTACGAATCACAGAGTGTGCTGTGTCAATCAGAATCACCTCAAAGTACTTGTATGTTGAATCCTACAAACAGCCAATCAAAGGTTGCAACTGATGAAAGGTAATAAACAGTGAATATTCACATGTGTGGAATTGCAGAGAAATCTACATAACAACAATCTTAAGACAACATGACATCTAGTGCAATCATAACCTTATGAGACTCGCCCTCAAAGCATCAGACCATCACTTTCACCACAAATAACAGTGACAAGTTGCCATCCCTGAATATTCATATACACAAGCAGATGGCAATGCAATCTTTGGTTGGGACACAAAGCTAACGCACAAAAATTGCTCAGATTTGATGACAGACTTCAAGGCCACGTCTTCTCATCAGAAAACATCCACCATCAAGAACAGCACCTAAATACTCTACAATAAACAAAATGAATCCATTTGAATCAAACATTGAAGAATACCTGGTTAATCCAATATGAGTTGAGAACTCTAAGACCTCCAAGCTTGCGCCCTGCACGCTCCTCAGCCACAGACCGCAGATTACGCTGGAACTTCAACTGGGTAATACCCTGATTTTTGGGTTTCCCATAGACAATACCCTTGCTCACAGGCCTCTTCCTGCCCCCTCTGCGCACTCGAATGCGGTAGACTACGTAGCCCTGCACCGAGGGAACGATTCTTTTTTCAAAACATTAGAACACGGGATAGACATTGGCTCTCTAAGTCACGTATTTTGCAGCACATACCTGGATTAACAAGAGATAGACGAGGTGGAAGAGCTGGGGAAAACAAAACCTGCTTAGCCTTGAATCCGAGGCGCCGGGCTTTGTCAGGCCGCGTGGGCCGTGTAATGCGCACAATGCCGGGCAACTGCCTGTACTCCCAACATCTCACTCGCAGCAGAAACCGAAGCACGTCCGACTGCTTCTTCCTCCAAAGCTCCTCAACATACTTATACGCACCTGCATATAGAAACAGACGGAAAGACCAAGACCCAACCCCAGCCCCCAAATTCAGAGCTCTGAGCACCAAACCCTAATATCTCCACACAGAAAGAAAATCCTTCCACAAGCCAACAAAACGCTAGATTCTCAAAAACTCAACGTCGAATTCCCGCAAAACAAATGCAAGCGAACCAAAACAAAGCATTCCAGACGCGGCAGTACACATACCCATCGCTGCGCAAGAAGAGAACGGAGCAAGCAAGCAAGAGCGAAGGCAGCAGCATCGATCCTCACACGAAAGGAACAACAGAGCGCCGCCAGGAACCCATTTTGCCCTAGTCTCTAACCCTAATTCTTTGCCGACTGGGACACTAAATCCTGGCCTTTCGATTGTAAGGATCGCCAAAGTGGTACGGAAGTACTAGCCGTTGGATAGGCTTGAATAGCTCACGTGTGGTATGTCATTTAATCCGGATAAATAGCACAATGTACACTCTTTCGGTATGCGGGGATGTAGCTCAGATGGTAGAGCGCTCGCTTAGCATGCGAGAGGTATGGGGATCGATACCCCACTTCTCCATTGAAACGCTTTTTTCATTGTTTTATGGATGAATATTTGTAGTTTCCAAACAGGAAAAAAATGTTTTGACGTTTATGGACCTCTCATGAGTATTTTGGGGTTGTCGTTTATATATTTAAAAAACTATAGTGGGAATTTTTTTTTTTTCTCTCTCTCATTTTATTTTATGGACATGTCTGAAAGAAACTTGTTTGAATTGCTTAACATTGTAGTTACAAAAGTGGGGGGAAAAAAAATAAAAATCTTCATTACCCAAATTTTGAACCCTTGTATTGACATGTTCCCCTAGTGTTTATTTTGAATTTTTTTCAATTTTGTGATGTTTTTGCGCATTGTGGCAATCATCCACAACGAGATTTAGCCACCACGTTTGGCTATAAATCAGCTATGAAATTAAAATTCTTTTGTATCCTCACTACTTGCTTGAATAAATGTGTAGAAACTTGGCAATTTTAAAGAATTTATTTATCGATTTATGACAATTTTTGAGTGAAAAAAAACACCAATTTCACACACAAAGTTTTTTTAAGGAAAAAAATTGGTTGCACCTTAGTTCAAAAAGGGAATAAGAAATAAATCGTTGCCCTTATTGCCATTGTTGTAACATGTCAATTTGAGTCAATTATGGGACATTTAAATGTTATTTAGGGGACTACTTGGGGTCTACCTTAGGAGACACCTACGAACCTACTTAGGTTATGGAATAACTAAAGACTACTTAGGGGGCTAAGTGGAGCCTACTTATGGGGCTAGCTGGGGATTTCTTACATTAAAAAATATTTAAGGATAATTTCAAGGGCTACTTAAGGTTGATTCATAGTGTGAAAGGGATTATCTAATGTTTAATAGGGGGCTACATAGGTATATTGTAAGCTAGTTTTGAAAAGGGATCACTTCTAACAAGTCATTATAGTTTTTGAATAGTAATCTTCACTTCGATGGACTTTATGGATATGTCAAAAAAGTGGATGAATGAATCTAGTGAGGACCAAAAACATGCCCAAAGTAACAATTATTTTAAGGACAACTTTAATGTCTTTCTTTCACTTTTTTGAAAAAAGTTCCAACCCTAATTATCTTTTCCCACATTTTTCATGTTCAAATGGTAATGGTTCAAATATTTACTCTATTCATAGCATCATTTTTTCAAATAAAATTTCACCAAAATGCCAAACAAAGAGTAGAAGGGGATTTTTTTTCACAATATTCCTGTTTTTTTAATTACTTAAATAAGTTTTTCTTGGCCACATTTGGATTTGATTTGGTAGAATGTTTAAATTAAAATTTTAAACTATTTAAACATGTTTTTAAAACCTATATCCAACTAAAGTTAAATCCTTCTTGAGATGCTACCCAATGATGCACCATTAGAAAATTGAAAAAATAACATTGATTCATAAGATAAGGATAATGATAAATATTTCATTATTTATCCTATACATGCAATACAAATATAAATGTATAAATGTAAGGTAAAAAATAAATTCATAAAGACTATTGGAATTGTAAACATTTGCATATCTAATGAACACCAATTGGACTAGGAATGCAACAACACATTCATTTATTAGAACAGATATCAAAGTAAAATAGGAATTCAAGTGAATGATCCAAGTATCCAACACATTCTCAAAACCATCTTTGCACAAGTCAATGACAATTATTTCCCCATGATGGACCCAAATCAATCACGTTCCATATTTACTTTACATTGTGAATTTAAATAAATACCAAGTAATACACAATTCCATCATTTCCTTAATCCAATGTAGTTAAACTCAAAAAAAATAAAATAAATTTTAAGCAATAGCAATCATCAACATGATGCTACCAAAGATTAAAAGAACTTGAATTAAAAAATCATTATGATTGTTATATTATGCCCAAATTTGACAAAATATGCCCAACCTTGGATATTCTTGAATATTGTAAAACCTAACAACTTCAATAATTCCAAACTTTTGCTCTACAATTGTAAAACTTTCTATTGCAAGACTTAGTCAATTTGCTTAGGCATATTTTCATCACCTTGAATACCTACTACATGGGAAAAAAATAATATCAACATGCAACTTTGCAATGAGATTGGAGAGAAAGTTACATAACAATATTTTCCAACATACTAATAAAATGGTCATAATCTTATGAGAAGTGTTCACAATTTTAAACATAATTTGTGAATTTTATGATAATTCAACTATGACAATTTATAAATGAAAACAATGGAATTCAAACATGATTTTGTAAAAATATATGGAATAACAAATTGTGTTGATTTTGTTGTTTCTAAAGTCTATAGCTTGATTGCATCCCAACTTGAGAATACCACCTCAAAAATCCATGTGAATGGAGCCAAGTTGGAATACCACCTCAAAAATCCATGTGAATTTCTAAAACTAACTACTTTAATGGTTTGTGTGAAGTCCAATTAACTTCAACATTCACTAAATCTTACATTTATTGCTCAATATTCCTTCCTTGGCTTGAACTTGAAGGACCTATTTTAATCGAGAAAACATGATAATGTAGTTCAATAGTATTGAAACATTTGTAATGATTACACCTAAAATTTGAAAATTTTTAGGTGAAACTACAAGATAGCCTCAAATAGGCCTCCTCCATCACTGAGCTTACATGTTCCACTTATGCATGTTGAAGCTTATAGAAAAAGGCATAACAAGTTTCTTTTAATTCCTTGAGTGTACCAACAATGTTTCCATCAAGTTTTTTCAATTTGGTGATGGTTATGTGCCTTCTTCTTTCTCCCACTACCTTAAAATATTCTTTTGAACATCAATTCCCTCTGGTGCATGGTTGAATTGGGATACCTTCTACCTCTATGTTTTTCAAAACCTTCATTTTCTCCTTGAGGTTTCATACCACCTTTCATAAACGTTTATTGGGTAGAATGGAGGTTTTTTCTGGTCATCATTTTTGTTTTTGTTAGTTTTATTGCCTTACCCTTACAAATCTCCTTATAAAATTTGATTACCTTGCACATCTTTGCCAATAAAGACTCATTCAACCAATGTATGGATGTCACCATCTTTACTACATAAATCACATAGATCTCTATTTGGATATATGTAAATCGTGGAATTTGGGTAACCTAGTTATTGTCAAGGAAAAAGGTTGTCGAATAAAAAAAAGAATAAGGAAAAAGATGAAACATGTGAGAGTAAGACTTGTTTATTGTCTACCTACTATCTTATAGTAACTATCATCATGCAACAACTATTGTATTGCAACAATTACCGTCATGCAACAAACTTGAAAAAAAACCCACAATCACCTATGGACCTTTGATACGTAGTGCTTATCATCTACAACATTTGCAAACCCTTTGTAATTATTGCCTACCATCTGTAATGCTTGTAAACCCTTTGTGGTTATTGCGAACCGTCTATAGCAATGTTATTTTCCTTGCAAACCTCATATCTCATGTTTACTTCTTTGTTGTTGCCTTCTAATGGTAACTACTATTTTGTGGCACAAGGTATTTTCTATTCTAAAAACAAAAAACAAAGAGAGAATATCCTATTGCTCTTGTAAATGAAACAAAAAACTACTACATAAAACATAACAAAACATTAGGCAATCTTAATGTGTATTACCTTCCCCCATTATCTAATATTCTCCAAGTAGAACAAAATAAAAAAAATGTTAGACTTTCAACCATTTTCCATTGCAGGAATTAAAATAAAAAATATTTCCATACTTTCTACTTCTAGTTCCAATGTCACATACACAATTTTTCCTCAATAGAACTATCCTAACCACATCCAATCTAACATAATACAAAGGAATGATCAACAATCCTTCTCCTCAAAGGACAAATAAGGAACCTAAAATGGATATTCACCACACGAAGGTTGATGCCTTATTTTCTTAAATTTGTTTTATTTTTAAAAATCTTCTTATCCTTCTAAATTTCATTATCCTAATCCCTTCCACACATACTAGTTAAAGGAAATGTATCCATCACTTATCCACTTGGACTAATAAACTTAGATGGTTTCACCCCTAGTAAATAGGAGATGGTAAATAGGATATTTACCATTAGTAACTAAATAATTATTGAGATGGCTTTCTAGATAAACTAAATTAGGATATTATTTATAATAATTAATATTATTTATATTAGAATTCCTCATAAAATTAACTTTTGATTATTTTGTCCCATGAAGGTAGTTCATTGTATTGACAACACTATTGTCTTTTAACACCCATGGTGTTTAACCAACATAGGACAATTTTCTATGGTTAACAATGTTTTTAATTTTGTGATGCATTTTCTTTTCACTTGTCACCACATCAGTTTGGTGTGATTGATAAAGGTGAGTGTGAGGTTATGGTTCACAATATTTGAGTTGTTTTAGATGTTCATCTTGATTGGGTGGTGCTTTAGGTGGACATTGGGAATGCCTTAAACTCCATTTCACGTAATGCCATTTTCCAAAAGTTTTGGGCGGTAAAAGGCTAATTATCATAACTTTTCCCTTTCATTCATGGTTTTTATGTTTAAGATTCTCCTTTGTTGTTTAATCATCATTTTCCTTCAAGAGATTTGTTTGTTGTCCATTCATCTATTGGTGTGCACTAAGGCAATATACTCTTTAAGCCCTTTTTCACTTGTGCCCATTTTTGTGTTTTGTGTTGTTTTTGCGTTTTTCCTTCTTGTATCTTCCCCACCTTGGCTAATGACACCCACATCCTTAGCCCCACTTCTATTGTCTCTTTTGTTTTTGATCATTTTTTCTCCAAGTTTTTCATGGGGTTAATTGTTCTTTTTTGTAAGTGTTCAATTTGGTTCCCTTTAGGCCTCCCTCTTAGGTTTTCATCTCCTAGTTTTTGTTGCCCCCTTGATGGCATGAGGGTTTTAGGTGTACTTTTGGTTCTACTTCTTTCCCCTCTTCCTTTTTATGAGCCACTTTAGACAAATATGTTCACCACGTAGAAACATTTTTGAGGTTGGGGGATGTTCATGTTGCTTTTGGTATTATTTTTTTGGTGTTTTGCTAGAGGCCTTCCTATTTGCTACATTTTTTTTTCCCTTTTCAAGCTTTTGGCATTAACTAATGTCTTTTGATTCGATCCTTGTGGGGGTTTTTGGGAGGCTCCTAGGCCATGGTTTTTTTGAGTGCCCCCAAGTTCCCTTAATGTGTCAATAGTTTTCTCTCCCCATTTCTTTTGGGGGGTTGGCTTCACCTACTTTGATGTTATTGTGCTAACAATTTATTTTGGGAGTTAGGATCTTGTTGCCCCTATCATTGCCTTGAGATTCTTGGTAGATTTTCTTCTGTTCTTATTGGAGGTGATAAGTGCGAGCAATTCAGGTTCACTCGCATTCCAAGCTCACTTGAGGTTAATGTGGGAACTTCTTCCTATAGTGGCAGCGTCATGCATAGCTTCTTTGAGCAGCTTGAAGAAAGGGTTGTAAAAAAAGATGTAGATTGACTTTAGAAGAACATTTCAAAAAGATTAAACACGACCATTCCTTTTCCAACATCCTTTCTAACTTGCTTACAAATTTACATTGTGCACATTTGAGGTCTTGCACAAGGTTGAGAATGGGCGCCTAGTTGTTTGCCCGCCCAATCATCTTTTTTTTTGTTGGGCTTTAGACATTTTTTCCTTTGTGATGCGCACTAGGTTGGGCCTCCCCCATCCATGGGCCCTTGGTTTGTCAAATTACATTTGTGGCCAAGCTTTAGAGCCACGGGGATTCACCTCCTTCATTGTGTTCATGTTGGGGAAAGGATGATGTCCCATAATGCCATGTGAGATGCCTTTACATCCATCATGAAAGATGTAGTTGAGCAAACCCATGTTTTTCCATCACCTACCTTCTAATCCTCATGTTGGTGGGTTGATCACATTTTGATTTTGGCTGATGGCATTTGCACGTTAGCCTTGGTAACCAATTATGTAGGAAATAGTTTTCATATATAGGTAGATGGCTAGGAAAATAGGTAATTTCTAGGTAAGTAGATGGTTTATACATAGGTAATGGTTGTTTTGGCTATTTACCTACTCATAACTTGCTTGTGGGTTGTTAGTAGGTAGGTAAAAAAAACAACAATTGAGTTCCCATGTAACCCAACTGTTTAATGTCATCACCACCACTTCCCTCCTTGTTTGATCCTCCACTCCTTCAAACCTTAAGTTTAGATCATTAAACATTTTCTTTCTAAAATTTCTCGAACTTTTATTCTTTCTTTTTCTTGACTCTTTTTGTGTTTGTTGTCTACATCATCATTAAGGACCACCAATCACGTGCAGCTGCAACATCAATAGGATGGTATTAGTAGTAGAAAGGTGGTAGTTGCTTCTATTATGCTCCTCCCAACTGCCACATGCATCTCCAAAATTACTCCTCCTCACTGGCTTTTTTTTCTTTTTAAGATACAAGAGCCATCTCTTCTTTTTCTTCAAGGCTAAGGTTGGTTTCTTCACTACTATTCCATCCTATTCTCTCTCCTCCTTTATTGTGAAGTGCTTGATCTTTGTTGCATCATTTTTATTTCATCCTCACACATTCAAGTGACCTCAAGCTAATTGTCTTAGGCCCTAAGCCAATTGTTTTAGGTCCTAACACAATGTCCTAATCCAAAAGGCCCATGAGCACCCTAAGCCAAAAACCCTAAGCCAAGCATACTAAGCAAGAGGTCCAAAGTCCCATGAGCATCCTAAGCCAAAAACCCTAAGCCAAGCATACTAAGCAAGAGGTCCAAAGTCCCATGAGCATCCTAAGCCAAATGTCTTCTAAAAACACAAAGCCAGATGTTGTTAGGCCTACTTTGAAGTCACCCTAAGTCACAAAACAATAAAACATGGGTTCAAAATAAATGAGTTTAGCTGAGTCACAAAGTTTGAGCACAAGCCAAATCATGTTTTGGCCTGAGCATTTCGGCCTAGCATTAGACTATTTTTAATTTTTTTGACATAGGGTTAAAATATTGTTGAGCATTTTGGCTTAAGGTTGACTTCTTTTTTCACATCTGGGCCTCAGGTTGGCCACTTTGGCCTAGTCCTAGGGTTAAAATCAGTACAGCTCTCTTTGTGTTCCCTAAGTGTTCCCTTGTTGTCTTATTGTGCCTCTCTGATTTTTCATCCCTGGGTTAGACTTTCCTTGACATTTGAATTAATGTGCATCACAAAGGCTTTCATGTATCATCCACTTTCTCCTTCCACAATCTGCATTTTTCGTCCACTCTATTTCCTGCATCTCAACTTTGTCAGATCCTATTGTTCATGGCCTCCATTTCATCCGATGCCTTTCCTCAACTTTCATTTAATCCATGAATTTCAACATGAACTGGAAGCAACATTGTCTTACCAAATCTACCATGAGATCAATCCTCAAAGTTCTTCTGCATGAGCAACCTCTCAACTCTTCCAAATTCCAAAAGCTTGCTGATTTCATGCTTCTCTGACATGACACAATTATGACATCCTTTCAAATGTTCCATGAAACTGCAGATAAACTCCAAGTTGCCAAAGAAATGAACAAAACCATTTTCAAGCAAGTATTCATTATCAGGTGGGTTGAATAGAATCAATCTGCTTTTGCAATTTCTCCTGATGTGGCTGGGCTTGCTGTGTTTTCCTTCACGAATCTGCATTCCATGGAATTTCATCAAAGCATCAGCCACTCTGAATTCCAAATGAAAAGATTTAGCTTTCTCAAATCCTCAGAGCACAAACTATGCTGCTTACAACAGCTGATGGTTGAGGTTGAGGCCACCAACCAAGAACAAATGATTTGATCTATCATACCTTGACAAATCAAAGCACTTTACAAAAGAGAATATGAACCATGTTCAAGACATTTGGCAAACTGACCTGGCAAGTTTCTCCTTTGATGATTGAAGGATGTGAAGAGCTGTCACCAGGAACAAGATGAAACCTGCCAACCCAAGATGGATTGAATACACCTATGAGCATAATGTATGATCCACCAAAAACACATGGAGGTTGCCAGATGTGTGTAGCTTCAGTTTAAGTAAAACAAATACCAAAAGAACAACTGGAGTGTGCACTACTTCACAAGAGTGACAATATCTAGGTGCACATCTATAATCTTGGGAGTAGTAAACTGTCATCAGTCTTCCTTGACATCATCAGATGCCAGCAGTGTGAACGAATGTGTAACAAGGTCGAAATTGGACATACAGATATACAAAACCCTCTGCCCTGAGTTGTCCACATTACAGAAGTACCAGAAAACTCAGCTATGATGCTGCAGAACCTCAAGAGGCATAGCTTATCTGAAAACTCTCATGCATATAACAAGATCTATGCTATTGCAACAACAGAATCATGAGAAGTTGCAAGTTTTCCATGGTCATACAAGTTTAAAGTGTGCAGAACAGTCCACTGGACATTTATCCACTTACCAGACCCGAAGAGAACAAAGAGGCCCCCTGCCACATTGATTTCTGACTTTTCCACCCTGCATAAGTGAAATAAAGTGCACTATGTCACTGCTGGAGTTATGGAGGCTATGAAAAGCACAAGCAACTGCAAATATTTGTACATGTAGCACAAGCACATGTTCCACTACTCAAACAGACAAAAAATTTCAGTTCTTCAAGCACTCCAAACTTTGATCCAACACACAGGCCTATTGCAAGGGTTATCCATAAAATAAATCATGACACCTACATGCCCAAAAACAGCTCCAGATGTTCAATTAAATATGGATTTAGGTGTGATCTTCTATGCAACTAAGTTCTGCGTCCACTAGATTTCTAATCCAGTCACTCATGGATGACATCACATTGGAACAGAGGAGGACTCTCCACAGTTGCATCAGCCAGAAATGGAGAAAACTTGACATCATGATGTTCACCAATTGAATTTATACTACTGTTAACCTTTTAACCTAACATATCCCTGTTTCAATAACTGTGGGGAAGTTTTGACCCTGGGAGTAGTTGGAAGAACATAAGACTCTGATGCATCCAGTGGTTACAAATTTCCTCTGCTCAGTCAACCAAGGTAAGCATCTTGTCTAAAGCTCAATTTCCATCCTCGGTTTAGGAGCCCACTAGAGAGGGGCAGTAGAATACCAGGTGTAACGCACGAGCACATACTTGGGCCAATCATTCCTATCGAGGAACTTCCTCTGTATGTCCTCATGTTCATTCAGGTCTACGCAATACCCAACAGCATATCAAAATTCAAGAGCAACTGCATTCAGTTTGCCCCTACTGCAAGACCAATAAATCCATATGGCTCACAGCTTGCTCTTATACCATCCAATAATAGACTCAAACTAGATGCAAGCATGAATAGCAACAGTCCAGGAACAGCTCACATTGCTTTGGCATGTCCTTCACCTCTGCCCTGACCCCCTTAAAGTCACCCCCTGATGAATATCTCTGCAGCCCAATGACCATGTTATACTCCATTTGGCAGGCTTCAATCCCTTGCCATTTCAATTGAGGCCAAAAACAGCACAAATAATTCATCTGAACACTCCACTTGCCCTGTGATCCATAGAAAATTTCCCTCACTGATGCAAACAGCAAAAGAAAGCTTTACAAGTTCAACTGAAAGTGTCACCCAATATGTGAGAGAAATTATCATAAAGCTGATGAAAGGCCAATCAGAAGAACACTGTCCTGATTAGCAGCAAAACCTAAAAGGCAACTCATCCATTCCTATTGTCTCTGAACAAGCAAACATCTCACCAAAGTGACATCGATTATGGGGACTTCCTTGTTCTGGCGACCAATTATTGAGAGCCATGGAGTTTGATATTTCTCTCTTCCCAGTTGAAACGATCTGCAAGCATTTCAGAAGCATGCTAGGGTTTTAGGCTCAACCTTGGTTTATTGCAAAAGTGGCCTGCATTAACTGCAGGGACAAAATTATGAATGCATTGCTAAGTGAGCCTCCCTCCAAAGAGTCTCCTCCCCAGGGTGAAAATGGCCTTTGGGCCTCCTTTAAGTCCCAACTCAAGTCACAGACTCAAAACAGATTTTCTTTCCCATAACTTTATGCAACCTAATGTATCTTGTTAATATCCTCATCCGTGTCCTTCTGACCTCACTTCACATGTCTCCATAGCAAGTAGGGAAGTATTATAGTGACTGAAAAAGGTTAGGTATGCCTCTTTTGGGGCTACTGTATGATCCTGTTCACAACCTCAATCAAGCTTTGCATCAACCACTATAGCTTGATTATTCCAGAAATCATTCTGCACTTAAGAAATGCATTTTGCCAACAGACATCCAATAACAGTGAGTAAAAATTATTTGTCCTGTAAAACATCCACCCACTGTAGAGTTTTCTCCAGTCCTGAAATAGGGTATTGCAGTACTGTATCCACAAACTCAGGAAGACAGATATACACAGAGAAATACAATACTTGCCTTATCAAAAGAGAGGGGTGAAGACACCAGAACAAATAACTCACATTTTGTAGGCATCATCATCTGAGAAGCCTGAAGGCTTGGGGATAGGCATGACAACCTGTGCCAATAGGAGAACACCCAAGTCAATCCTAACCTGCAATCTAAACTTATCTCTATTCCCAGAAAACAAGATACCAATATGAGACATCATTTTCTATTGTACAGATAAGGCCACTACCAGTTACTGCAAATAAAACAGAATGTGTATAAGGTTGACATGATTGAAAGGAAGGACAAGACAGTCATACATTATGTTTACTGCTGCAAAACTAATCACAGTGTCAACTCTGTTCACATACTCCAACAGCACACTTTGCCATGACTATCAATAATTCAAAAGGGGTCTGTACTCTTTGCAATTTCCTGAAACAAGAGAAGAAGGTACCTCAGTATCAACCCCAAAGTGTGGACTATGCCGGCCCAGCTGATGAAGCCAAGATGTCCGTTGCTGTTCCATCATGAGAGAGAAAGACAAATACAAGAAAACCACACATCAGTTTATCCATAAAATTTGTCATAGTCAACTGCATTACAGTAGTTCTAAGGTTAGGTCTAGTTAGTCTAAAGAACATTCTTCCATTTAAGAAAAGCAATCACCATTTTTGTAATAGATCTGCTTGTACGTCCCGCCAAAACATTAAGGACGATCAGCATTGACAAATTCACCATCTCTGGTGCAACCTCACCATTCTTAGCCGTGATTATAATGGTACAAAACTTCGGCAATACAACTCGCTCAAATGCTGCCAGCACTAAATGCAGTCACAAAATCTGTCTCTCCAGCAACTTTCCTCAACTATAGGCGGGGCTAGATTGCATGCTTTTTGTGGCAAACCAAAGCCATGTATCCTCTTCTTCGAAAATTTTAGGGTTTCCCTCCGCAGCGGCAACTTGTTGCACGGCATA
>Ga0116227_10006555_pt1 | contig 23489 bp, 13 predicted proteins | sample S1TSphgellanicum_FD_89693 | JGI IMG/M metagenome (GOLD analysis project Ga0116227, IMG submission 89693) | Host-associated microbial communities from peat moss isolated from Minnesota, USA - S1T2_Fb - Sphagnum magellanicum MG | ecosystem: Host-associated > Plants > Peat moss > Unclassified...
TTTACAATATGGTATTGTATATGAAAAGACTAAATTTGTTGGGATCGCACCTTTTTGAAAAAAAATTAACTGGGGTGGGGGGGGGGGGGTGGTGTGGTGGTGTGGTGGTGTTCAAGGTGTGTTTTTTTAAATTTTTTATGTGGTGAACCTCTTTAATTGGCCCTAAACCCAAAAAGAAATCATGCTATGAACCATCCCAAAATAGAAAATAATGTAACCTTTCTTTTGATCTAGCCTATATAGTTTATAAAGGTAGAATTTTGGGCAAAAGATATACAATAAAGTGTGGTGCTAATGAAAACAAAAATTGGGAACACATGGGAACTTGGTGAACAAATTGGAAACATCATTGAAAAGTTTCTAAGAACAAGATGGGAACATGGTGGGAACATTAAAATATATAAAAATTCAAAACCCAATCTTGTCAACCCAAATGTTGAAGTGATAAATAGTATTATTTCAACATGACTCACTAATATAGGGTACAAAAAGGCAAGGGTCTCATTCTTTAAAACCTTCATTTAAGGGCAATTATAATTTGGTGTTTCATTTCATGGGGACTTCATCCAGAAATTTGGAATATAGACTATTGTTTGCCAAGGATTTTTTTGTTAAACCAACCCATTGTCCATGAACTATAAGTTAATAACCAAACCAAAATGACCTTAGCAAAGGGCCTAAGACGAATCAACATGTTTCTTTGTTAATTTCAATTGTGTTTTCAATTAGAAAAATTATGGAATTAGGTGAAATAAAATGAGAGGGAGAAAGAGGAGCTTCATTATTTTATCAAACAGAGCTTTGGTTTTGGTTCTATTGTTATTAGAAAATCAATTTCTGTTAATGAATGATTTTGAATCTTTTTGGTTGTTGTTAAATTCAATCCCACTTGTAAATGGGCTTAAATTATGGTTATATTTCTTCTTTGAAACTTGATGGTACAATTGAATTGTTGATCTTTAATAAAATGTATATATTTTTCTTCTTTTTAATGAACAAAGATTTTAATGTTGTCACATTGAAATTATTTATTTAAGGAAAATAGATAGGTAATGTACATTTTATTTTATTCAAGCATGATGAATTTTTCCTCTATTTGAAAAGAAAGTTGTGGAAAGTTTAGTAGTTCAATAATATGTATGCAGTAGACAAAAATGCTTTACCAATCCCTTTGGAACCCAAGAAGATGAATTTGGGCAATATGGACTTATAATTTTCATTTTGTAATCATGAAAATGGAGTCTCTTTAGGGGGAGATGGAGGCAATGACAATGAGAGTCTTTGTGTAGCTATGTGAGCTTGTTTTTTTAGAGATCACTTTCTAAACTAATCAATTTGCTTTGTTGCTCTTTTTTTGGACCTTTCCAACTTAGTGTTCCATAAGTAGGTGGGGCTTTGGATCATGTATTGTAGGATACATGATCCTATTAGTAGGAGCACTGTAACAATTTGGGTTTTATTGTGCTTTTATGTTGTGTTGATTATCAAGTTTTGTTTTCCTTTGAGGTTCATCATTTCATGTGGTTTATCTTTTGCTTTGAGTAACTTAACGTAATTTTTTCATTATGTCTAAAGGTTTCGCCTAATGCCCAAGGTTAACATATGTTATGAGGTTGTTTTGGGAGTTTAGAAGTTAAGTTCCTTGTGTGTTCTTTTGTATTTTAATGTTTCTAGCTAAATAGTACAAATGGTGATGCAACCATCATACAAAGAAACTTTTCAATTTGCACTAGGTATGCCACCTCCCCCATTAGCATTAGTAACAACTCCAATAAGTTACCCAAAAGATGATGGCATAATATGATAGGTTCAAAACTTGTTAAAGATCTTTAATGCAAAACCAACTAAACCTAATAAGAACCACGCATTTAAACCCCAAACATAATAATTTTTGCCCAAAGGAAGTTAGAAGAACCATAAAAATATGATCCTTAAGGATCAAATTTCAATTCTAATGGTTATCCTAGACATGGTAGTGGTCACGAATGAGATCACATAATAATATATAATAGTTGTTGTCAATTTCCTAGGTAACAAGTTGTTTGAGTTTCACATTGCAAACTAATCACTTCCTTCAACCAATAGACCTTTGAAGGAGGCATAAACTTCTAAATGGATGCAAGAAGGGGATTTTATTACTTTTCCTTGCCTAACACATTTTCATGTTAACCACACTCAAGTCCCAATGGTGTACTATAATATTCCATATGTGGACATCAACTTTCAACCCAAATGTCCCTAAGAGGTTGAAGTTGCCAATGTGGATTACCCTAGATATTGCCCTTGGAATATAAGTGCATTGAGGAGGCACATTGATGTACCAATTACAAGAAAAATTAGCATTATGATCAGGTTTGACAATACAAACAAAACAAGGTGAAACCTTTAGTTTTGCATCGCATTAAACCCCAAAAAAGGTTGGGTCTCTAACGTACACATTGCAAACATGGGAGATGTTCTAATGAATGTCTTCCTTAACTATGATAATTAGTTTATTAATTCAATTTAGATTTTACATTAGCTTTAAGGGTGAAGACACACTAAGGTGTTACTATTACCAACAACTTAAAGTCTACAATTTAGTACAAATTTTAAGCAAATTATCAATATGCAAAGAGGATACATTTAATCACATGGCACATGTGGCAAGGTATCTTGATAAACATTCATCATTAGGATTTTGCCTACCCTAGTTAATTCATGAAAATCTTATATTTGATTTCATCACATGGACTTTATTAAAAAAAACCTTTTATTCCAACACATATCAATATTTTGGTTATCAAAATCCTTTCAAAAAGTTTGTGATAGTATTAAATTGATCACACCATATTCCATGCCAAAATCTTCATTAAAAGGGGCAATCTATAATTTCACATTAAATCCATACTTGTTATTCATGGAATATCAAAAATGATTTGGTAAAATTTTGAAAGTTCAATCTATTGTGACAACTCCAAATTTGTTTATAAAAATCATATCATGTGATTATATAATACATAGAAGGTTTTTTTTGTTGAGTCATTATTCATGTTAATCATTGTTATGTAATTGTACAGCCAATTATGAATCACAAAATTTTGTAAAATGGACTATTATAACAAAAACACTTACACTTTAATGTGCTTTCATGCTTAAACATTAGATGCACAATTACACCCACCTTAAGGCCAAATGACCAACAAGGATCATCATTTCGAAAACACAAGGAGCTCCCATAATAGGGCAAATGGCCCAAGGTATAATTAAATTTCCACAATATGGAATCGATAGTGGATAATGAAGGTTTCATTGTGGTTTGAAGATGCAACCAAAAGCGTAATCACCCATACAAAAATTAAAGGGCATTTTGCATGAAAAGAAAACTCCTACCAATAATTAATCCCCACATGGTATGTTTTGGCATCAAAGGACTTATGGGAATCAAACATTCCTAATTCTAACACATGTGCAAACAATATTTGAAATTGAAATGCTGGATGTTATCTAGTCTTATATAAGAAAGGGCACTATAGTAAACAATTCAAAATTCAAGTACTTTGGTGACCCCAAAGGTTGCCAATTAACAACCCACCCAACTAGAATCTATGAAATGGTCCTTAAAGAAAATCAACAATATTAAAAAGAGGATCTATTGAAGTTGGTAGCAATCTTAATCATGAAGAGCTTGGGATGGAGGTAATATGAACTAAAGGAAGCTACCCTTTGTATATTTTATGGAACACATGAAGTAAAGGATTATTTTTTTGTATGAATATTTTAAAGTAATCTATTGAAATTGAAAAAATTGAAAAAAAAATTTAGGTGCATTTTCATAATCAAAATTTAAGCACCTTATTTACATTTAAGTAGATTATAAATTTTATTATTATTTCATTAAGTTGCACTCTATATGTTTTTTACACATCATTTCAAAATAAAAGGGAAATAGTTTCCCATAGTGTATTAGACTTAAAAACTCCTAGCCTCCCCTAACTCAACCAACTCCTTAAGCTCCATTAAAAAAATTCCTAACAAACATTTGAAGGAAAAAACAACCAATTTTTGAAATCAATTGTTGTTACACATGTTACCCCAAAAGCACAAATATTCCAAATCCCAAAACCTCCACCAAATATTCACACCAAGGATATCAAAGCTCTTAAGAAGGTTGATCATCATGGATTAGATTTTAAATCCTCCAAAACATAGGGTTGCATAGGGAAGAAGAGGAGATTAAAAAGTCTATTGGTGTTTTAAAACATCAAACAATTCCAATATGGATTGATGGAAGTACTAGAGAGGTGACACCATAACTTACAAACGAACTTTCCAACAAATGGCATACCATCAAAAATCCCAATGGGAGGAGTGTGAGCTTTGATATTTAGAAAGAAACTATGGGAGGGTTAGCTAAGAAGCAAAATTTAGCCATAACATCCTTGCTAAAAAGGAAAACAATCTATGTCATGCCAAAATAAATGCAAAGGGGCAAAGATCTAATATTCTTTCAAAAGATGAGCCCACAAGCTCATGAATTAAAATTGGTGGAAGAGACCTACAAGTTCATGTTATACATTCAAAAGGTATATAACACTTAAAACATATGTCATGTCACTTCGAGAACACACATTTAAAAGGGAAAAGGTTGTTGATCCAAAGAAATAGATTTGGAAAGAAACTAGCAACTAGACAACTAAATTGTCCTTTTTTGGCTAAAAGAATTATCTCAGTGAGCAAGGGATAGGATGTGGAAATACTTGTATCCTTTTTTTATTCCAAATGGATCAATTTGATGGTGCATTATGAATTTTTTTTGAAAATAAGGCATAATAGATGAAGTTGAAAGGTATATCATGAAGAGAGCTAGGGTTTGTGCTCCCAATGAATCCTCAAAACATTGCAAATTTGGGGATTACTTGAAAAAGAAATTTACAAAAAAAATTGCAAGGGGATTGTTGGTTGATATTTCAACATGGTGGAAAATCCATCATATAAATGTTTTGCATGCAAAAAGATGTTATCAAGAAAAGAAAGAATGGAGTGGGAGGCTTTGAAAATAACCCTAAATGTGGAAAAACCTTTTCAATCTGATAGTATCTTTAAGTTTTTGTCGAACAATCAAAGGATAGGTTCTTCCCAATCCTTAATTTGATTAGATACATTATTTAAGTAACTATAATTCAAGTTGTAGAAAAAATGTTCAAACCATGGAAGTATGCCATGCATGGAGATGATGTTAGATTAGACCATCACCTTATTTCCCTAGAGATAAAACTATATTCAACTCCCTATCTAGGAAGTCATATTAAAATATTAATACGTGATTCTTTGACCAAGTGGAGGACCAAGTTGTAATGATTTAACAAAGGGAGAAAAAGGAGAACTTTTTCTTTGCAATAATGCACAAAGTGATAGTATATTTTAAATAATTCTTTAAATGGGTTGGAGATTCAACTAGATGGGAGTTTAAAAACTATCCAAATAAAGTTGTAGAATAATGTGCATGATATCACCTACAATAGCTAATTAAAGACTAGAGGGAGTGGATGAAGTCAATTAAAGATGTGAAGGTTAAATGAATTAGAATCTAGTTTATAATTAAAAGGATGAAAAATAAAAATGGGTGCTCTAAGGAGTGTTTTAAAATAGCAAGGGAAAAAAAAGAAATGTATTAAGAACTATTTTAAAGAAAGTGAATGGAAGCATTTTGGGATTACAAGGGAGTTAGAAGACACATGTGATTTTATAAATGTTTTTATGATGTAGGTCCTAGATGAGCAAAGGTAGAAGAAGACATTTTTAATCCCATTCTTATGAAATTCAATGACCATGAATGGAACATTCATTGCCCCTCAACTTTAAAAGAGTTCCACAATGCTATAAACACCGTGATTAGAGGTAACCTAGTCCTATTAGATAGGATTGTGGTTGAATTCTATGTTAGATCTTTGCACATCATAAAAGATGAATATTTTAACATGATTAAGAGTGTTGACAATGTTGGAAGATTTTTTAAGGGTGTTGTTAATGGGGTGAAATTGTGGCCCCTTGATCATTACCATCCTCCAGGAAGTAAGACCGAACTTAAAACAAGGTCAACACCTTGTACTTTAACAAATAGAACCTACCCTCACTAGCTTACTTTATTACAACTATTCAAGTAAAAGTAAGAAGTCACACAAAGAGCAAGGGAGAAGGTAGGTTTATTGTTGAAGAACAAACCTACTATCTTGTATGTAAACTAATCCAAGGGGATATGAGAAGAAAATAGAGAAGGGTAGCATGAAAAAAACACACTAGCTAAAGGTGCTACTTTCCCATGGTTTGCCATGCCTTCTACACCTTTGGATATTGCTTGTAAGTGTCTACATAGTTGCCACAACTATTGTCCCCTCTCCAATAGGCATGTAGGTCTTCTAGTGGCTTTTCTTATTGCTTGTAGCATGTTGGGAGCCCCCTTGCCCTTTTTCTCTACTGTCTACAACACCTTGCATTCCCTCATAACCAATATTTATCATTTGTAGACGTACCTTTTAATCCACATGCAATTATCTACTTGTTTTCTCCTTCTCCTTCTACCCTCTACTAGTAATTACTAGCGACTATCTTCTTGTGGTAGTTAGTACCTTGTTTCTCCATAGGCTACCAAGTGATATGCCTTGTTAAGCTATGTTCTAGAAGAAAGGCAATAATAGCATCTCAACGGAGTAGACTTATTTATATAATCTCCAATTAACCTACCATTTACACTTGCTAGTATAATAGAGACACAACACACAAAAAAAAACTCAAGTCCTTTAACCATCTTCTATTAAAATCAAACACAAAATACATACACATTTCTCCATTCCTTCCCACATTCTACAAAAGTTTCAAATGTCATAGAAATTCCCCGACACCTCTTTTAATCCTCCTTCTCCACACACCACACAAGGCCCACATTGACCCCTAGAAAATAGGGCCTTTATCCTAATCCCTTCTTAGAAATTTTCTAGATGATTGGGTGGATTACCCCTCAATCACTCATTACCCTAGGCTATTTAATCCCACTAGCTTCACCCCTTGGGTAAGGGACGGTATGTTTACCATTAATAACTATTAGTTACTAAGAGGTTTATGGAACTAACTAGTCTAAAGATTTCTACATGTTAATAAGTGTTACAAAAGGATTGATATGCTCATGTTAAAATTTGGAAATAAGGAAAAACTAAAGAATTGGTGACCCATTTTTAAAAAAAATGTAGCTTACCAAGTTTTTCAAAAGTGCTACAATTTTGCCTTCAACTTGTGTTTATGGAAATGATGAATAGTGATCAAACAACTTTCCTTCCCCTAAGGAATATAGTAAATAATGTGTTTTTGATCCATGATATGGTTGGTTAAGCATTCCAAACAAGATATATATTTTTCAATTTGGATTTTGTGAAGACATATGGCAAACTCTCCTATGTATTTATGTTTTTCATGATGAAGAAACTAGGGATGGCTATACAATCTATTGAAATGGTTAGATTGCTACTCTAGGATGTGGAATCAACCATTTATTTTAACAATCATATGACATTGACATTCCCTTTATTAGAAAAGGGTAAGGATGCTCACTTGCCCCATATATCTTCTTGATAATGGGGAAAATATTAAATATTATCCATGTCAAATAAGTTGTAAAAAATGGAGAAATATGAAAAATTTGCATGCTAAAAAGAGAAAAATAGAAAATTTCATTACTTGATATGTTAATAATATATACCTCTTTAACTTTGGCAAGTTAATTGTAATGAAATTAGCGTTGATAAGGTGGTGGACATTTTCAATAAGTTTATGTTAATATTATACCTATAATAATTCAATTAACATAAAAAATGACATTTTGGTCACTTTAGACCATTTGGTTTTGGAAGGATAAATCAAAATGGGCAACAAAAGGAAAGGATTGAAAACTATTGGGCATTAAATTTGCACTTAAAATCTTGAGGTATAGGATAGGAATGTACTTTTTATAAAGAAAATTCAAAAGTTCTATAACATTGTCCACTTACCATTTGTTAGAAAAAATATATAGTCAATTCAATCTTAGTTCTATCCTTTAGTCTTGTTATGGCAATGTGGGTTGGGTCAATTAGGCAATACACAAGTGTAAAGTCATTTTGAGGAACTTCTTATGAAATGGACATTATTACAACATTATGGCCAAAATTAGCTAAGCAAATTGTTGCACAAAGAGGAAAATTGGAAGCTTGAAATCCCAAAATAGGCAATTAATGTGATGTCAAAAAAAAGGGTGATGATGGCCTTAAAACCTAATTTTTTAAATTTAAAGACATTCTTGAAGTATATGATGAGTAAATTCAACCCAACCAAACATAAGAAATGAATATTTTGATGTGCATTGGGTTTTATTTTAGGGTTATTTTTCATTTGTTAGATCAAGGATTTGGCGTAAAATCTCCAAAGCTTGGAAGGTGGTGTATAAAACCATTTGTTTGAATCCTTTTACTTGAATTAAAATCATTTGCAATGTGAGAATTTGGTGGTTAATATGTTTTTAGGTCATGAATTCTAAGTATTCATTGATGATAATATAAAACAACTATAGGGTAAAAACACAATCAAAGGAGCCACCCAAGTGAGTGAACATTCTTTAAAACTATCTTTTTGTATGTTTGAAAGATATTAAAGGAAACATAATAGATTAGATTGTCATAAAAGTTTTTGGAATAATTTTTCATTAATTGCAAAGTTTATATGCTCAAAGCTTGACACAAATCAAAGATGTTTTTGCATGTTCAAAACATGTAAACCTCAATAGTGGACAATTTTAATTTTTTTCAAATGTCTTTTTTTAAAATTAAATGTGTACCATTCCTTTTGAAAATTGGAGAGGATTTTAACATTGATGATTAGAAAGGAAAAAGGACTTGAACTAATGAAATTTTTTTTTATAACCGATTTGAGCACATTTGGTTGAAAAATGTTTTTGACATTGAAAATTATGGATTTTGAAAATGTGGCCTTAACAAAAGTTGTTCATATTTATGTGATAGAGGGCATGAATGCATAATGTATATGACATAAAATTAATTTGTAATCAAAACATATTTATATCTTACATGCAATGTTAAATTCGGTATCCATAATATAACAATTTAAATTATAAACCAACATAAAAATGACACGTGTCATGTGCAATCCTTGGAAAAGGACTTTTACCTTGGTGCCCCTAACTCCTTTGACTATGTTTTCACCCTACATTGTAACGGTTTTAAGACAATTATTGATATTTTGCACCTTTGAAATCTGGAATTCAAAGTTGGGAGGAGATTAAGGTGACATATTAGTTTGAAGAGGATGAAAAAAAAATTTAGAGAAAGATGATTAAGATGTTGCCTAGTAATTAGAAGGTTGAATTTTGTTCCCTCGCACATCAAACTATAGAAGAGGAATGGATTGTATTCTACACCCATGACTCTTACTCAATAGTTGAGGTAGTATTGCAACCACCAAATTTTTCTTGCCTTCATGTGCAAAAGTTTGTGCGAGTTGGGTTATTTTTGCAAAGTTTTAAATATACAATGTTAGTGTCGGATTCAATATTTTGGTGACAAGGAAAATGATTGAAGTGGGAGACTAGTTGGAGGCTATGGGGATGTGACACATAATGCGTGTTTCTATTGTGAGGAAATGTCCAAGAAGAACTACATTTCATCTTTCGATGTGAGAAAATGAAAATGACGGGGATTGACCCAAAGCAATAGATTTGGTCCGATGGGATGTCAATATTTGAATCTTTGTCAAGAAAGGGCAAAAAATGTTAAATAGTAGGGAGACACTACTATGGTGAGTTCTTAACTATTATGGAAAGTTCTTAAGTTCTTTATGTGGCCAAATCTACTATCCCCAAGTTACAAAGTCAAGTGGCATGACATATGAAAGAGGAATCAATCAAAAAAGGATGCTAGTTTCATGGACTTTATACCACAAGGCCATTGCCATCAACACATGGAAAACACAAATGTGTAGGGACATGGATGGGATTTGCTCTATGTGTGATTTGGCAACCCCAAAAACACTAATTCACATATTCTACAATCAATTTAAGCTAGACTAGCTTGGAATTGGGGAATCATTATAAATTTTAGACTTAAAATATCCCCTTTAGATATAAGGAAAAAGGAAAAGACTTGATGTTATGCAATGCCCTTTTAACAATAAACTTCTCCATGCTTATAAGGAGTTTATTGAAATTTGGATACTCTTGAGAGGTGGAGTGGTTTGGAGCATGTGGATTGAAAGAAATGAGAACATTTCAAAAGATTAGACCTATTTTGACCATTAACTATGACACATGATATTGGATGGGACAATGGTTCATGGTAGGCTTGAATGGGAGATGATTTTCTAGTTGACTGGTAGGATACCTTATGGATGGTGAGAGAGAATATTAAATTGGTTTTGAAAGGAAGTGTCACTCCCACTTCACCTTTATTGCTAGGGAGTAGGGACTATTGAAGAGTTAGGTGAAACTACCAATTACCTAGAATAATTAGTTTGGTTGATTTGCTTAGTGTGTGGGGTGGGTGCCCTCCCTTAGGTAGGATGTTGAACTCCATCAAACTTCATGAATGTCAATGCATTGTCATGCTTAGTTTTGTGTAGTTGTTTTACATAGCAAATACATGTTCACGTTCTATTACAAAACATAAAAAACAATATTTATGTTTGCTACAAGGAGCTGAATTCAAACCTAGCACTAGGTTGGTACTAATAGTCTATTTCCAAGCACCATACTGTAACAACCATTTTTTTTTCCATTTAACAAAAACCTCGACTTACATTCAACCAACCCTATGACAAAATCACACCACAACTTTTATTCATTTAACAAATACCTCCACTAACATTTGGCCAACCTTATAGCAAAATCACATGACAATTTTTTTGTTTTTTCATTTAACAAAAAACTCCATTGACATTTGGCCAACCCTACAGCAAAACCACGCCGACACCATGCAAGCCTCTACTTTGACCTTGAGAAGTTCAATGTGAGGTAGAGTTTTTAGACTCTTGCCTCCCTTGGCCCGGGTTTGTTGTTTTGGCCTTTTGCACAATGGATTTCTTTTCCATTTGTTTCAAAAAAGAAAAGAAAATGGAGTCTCTATATTCATATATATAGATATATTCATATATTTTATGTAGTCTGGTGTTAGGTAGATGCATAGATTTCAATGTAAGTCAAAATGTTGTAGCGCACTTATCATGTCACACACAGGCTTGAATTGCAAGCTACAATCCTAGACAGGAGTTTATGATCACAAACGTATTGGCATTTGTCTTTTGTCCTTAATTCCTGAAGGAAAAGGCAGACCCATTTCTGAAAAAATAAAGTGTATTAATTTCTGGATTTTTTTTTCTTTCATTATTTATTGGCTGCAGGTGTCTGATGAAGAAGAGTCCAGAGAGTTATTATTATTTTGTGTAAAAAAATTTGGAGAATTAAATATGAGACTTTGCTATTTTCAGAGTGATTTTAAACCCATGACATTTTGTTTGGATTCGAGAGGAACAAACAAACACTCCATAGGTGCTCACTACATGAACCTGCAATTCAAAATTGGAGTGTGGGCAGTGTGGGCAGTTTTTAGTTTTTATGAGTGAGGTTGGAAGAAAAGTAAATAACCAAACTTGGATGTGAAATAATTTGGCAAGGGTCAACAGAGTGATGAGCACTGCTGGAGGAAGTGCTTATATATAGAGACTCACTCTTGTCAAAGCAGGGTCATCATGTCTTGGTCATTCCTTGGGGAGTGGGAGAGTGGAGGGAGCCAGCTACTCAATGAGATTGGATTATGTGGGTCATCTACATACTTATATCATTAGCTGGAGTCTGACTTCGTGTTGAAGCAGCCAATAATGTGGGCCTCAAAGAGAAAGATGAGGGTACTTGCTACTAATATGCTAGTCCTCTATGGCGGAACAGATGACTCCATCACCCATTCTCAAATTTTATAAGGGTCTTATAAATAGTCTGCAAACATGGCCCATGTTCTACATCTGCAATACTTTACTACCAATTCTAGGAGGAAGAAGTACATCAGTCAGGCAGCTTCTTTGCAGAATATGGTTTCATAGAATTCAGAACATCAGGATCAGCTGGGGGATTTTGGTGACATTCTCATTTGCGCATGTGTTTGGGAAATGGTCATTTACATTTAGGCACGGTTGGGCATGTTTGGTTTGTTGGTGATGCACATGATGCAAGCTGACAATCTGACTGAAGAAAAAACTTCAAATCCATCCAAATAAAAACCAGGCTCATTCTCCCCCCTCTCTCCCCTTTATACAAAAATGATATAGAAAAACAGCAATCCAACAGGTGGAAAAAACTTAAAAGCTGAATGTAAACTTCGCACCCTACCCCGTACAAAACACACAGAAAGTTCATGACTGTTTGTTTTGTGCTTTCTATAATAGAAGCCTGCCTGCCGTTTGACTTCTTGGTTCTGGTTGCCAACTAGCCGCAGAGTTTTACCCCATCACTTCAGTCTTGCATCAAGAAATGTGCCTACCGAATTTAGTCCATGGGCGGCTGGCCAGCCAGTGATGATTTTCATCACTTTCCTAGCAAACTGCTTATTGTCTCACTGCAACTCAGCATTCAGAATGTGCAGATGCGAACAGGGGAGATGATGCATCATGTACAACTTTACAACATGACATTCATGTTTTCACATCTTCATGTCCATGGGTATCAAATCAAGCGGATGGAATTAGCTGCCTAGTTGCCACTGACACCCAGAACCATGTTGCAACTTGCAAGGGGGAGGGATTGTGGGGTCATTTGAACTTTCTTGGGTTCAGCTCCAACTTGGACCATAAGATGACACTTCGTTTGTTGGAACTTTGGCTATAAGGTGACAATTTATCTGGATTGGGGAGCTGACGAATTGGGTTGACCATGGGAGACAATAATAGAACTCACTCCAAAGGGTTGAAGATCAGGTGAAGATCTGGTGCTCTTCAAAGGTCAATGTTCCGAGCTTCTTAGTACCTTATTACCCATAGCTCATTATCTTTCTTCCAAATATGTCACACTTTCTGCTGTGATTGTCCCCACTCTACAGGGCTCTGCCATGGAATACATTAGAGCAGGTCCACCAGCAGCAATAAAATGGCTGCCTGGATACTGACTGTACTTTGGATGAAGTACAGATCAGTTCAACTAGTGTGAAAATGGGTTTTGACTCCTCATTGAGGAAATAACAAGTTATCAATAAGGGTATAGTGTAAGTGAGTGATAACTTCTCTGCTGATTCTTTAGATTTGTTGAAAACCAGTTAGTCGAGGTAGCATCTAAAGAATTGACAAAAATAGTTTACGAGTTAGGTACGATTGATTTGTCAAAAATCTAATAGCCTGCCCTGACTATATGCTTGAAATTTTCTTCTACTAGCAAGGTTCTAATGTGACCAAAAAGAGGGGGATAAACACTTAAAGTAGCATCAACACTGTTTCTCTCTTCTCATATTCTTATCTAAATCTCTTACAACTTACAACTTTGATTGCATTTATTTATCCAAACCTAACTTATAAGACTTAAAGCCTAGATGAATCAGAACACTCTGGAATCAAACTCTCATTGAGCATCAACCAACAACCATATGGCATTGCTACTCCCCCATTTTCTCTCTGAAATCCCGGAAGTTTTCACAGGCAAAGGAATCCCATAATTGACCCATGATTTTAAGCATCGAAGAATCATTGAGTTTTAGTCCCAACCCAAGACAAATGAACAGCTGCAGATTACCATCTCAAAGTGCCAACTAGGGCACTCATTCCCTCACTATCTCAATTCCCAGCTCACTATACACAATGCCATAGACGGTGTCGCTCATGAATCCTCTGAGTTCTGCATCACTTTCACCACCAACCTATGATATAAAAAATTATTACTCAGAGATACGTGTAAGTGTTGATGTGGTAGCACATGACACTTATGTATAAGAGCTGGGTATTACCCAAAAAATTAGGTAAATTGATAATTGAGAATATAACTTTGATAAGAAAATTGATAATACATGGTTCTAATTTTTTTTTTGAAAACTTTTATATTGATCTTGTGTGTGTTGAAAAAAAAAGAAAAAAAAAAAAAGAATACTAGCAAAAATAATAAAAACTAGCCAACATTGGTTTGGATTTTAGACCTATAAATTTGCACATAATAAAGTGCTCTTCATGTGCAAGGTAATGTCAAATTGTAATATTAGTATAATATGTGCCGGAATAAACACCACATATTTTACATTATATGGATGAAATTACAAAGTTTACCTCCACAATTATAGTATTAATGTAATATGTATTGCAATTAACACCATATATTTCACATTGTAATGGATGAAATCACATGTTTTATTTCACTCGTGTCATAGTTGCCAAGTATTGGTTTAAAAAAAATTAAAAAAATCATCAGATTTTGTAGTGTGTTCCAATAGGTAACAAATATATGTATATAATAAGGATTCTTCAATTATTATTTTGTCTTTGATATATTTGTAAAGCCAAATTTGGCTAAATTGTCTTGTGAATAATTACCATTTTATCTACATCACTTGGGGGGGGGGAAAAAAAAAAAAAAAAACCTCTGGTTTTAGTGGGTGATTTTGTTTTGAATTTACCATTATGCAATGAACTGCATGTATTTATTATGTATGTAGGGACTAGGTACTGTGAGGTTGCAAGATAGGATGTCGATGAATACTATTCATTGTTCCAACATACATCCGTGCACACATTCCAATTTTTTTGTTTGGTCTAATAACTCATTAATTTCCCGACGTCATGTAAAAGCTGAAGTGCATGCCCATGGGAACTTGAAAGGACACATATATATATACCACAATGCAAAAATTCAAGTCGGACATGTATATTTGGGATTGGTTTCAGAGCCTTGCTCATATGTTATAATTACCATCAAACCTTTTGCATTAAATCCTGAGTTTCAGCATTTCATACTGAGATTTGATAAAATTTCATTACTTTGTGGATACCACTGAAAGAGGGGGATAGTGGGTGAAAGGAGGCCCAAAGACGGGGTGAAGACAGGATGCCTTTCCAGATAACTCTATTATACCATCTTTATCCATAGGAGTAGGTCCACCATGAGTAGTAGTAGTAGTAGTAGTATAATGGTTTGCACACAAGAACTTGGATGAAGTTCAAGGTGGATTTGCTCTAAAGATGTCAAATCTCATTTCTTTCAACGTTGATTTATTTTTGTCATGAACAATTTTTTTGCTGGAGATGGGATGGCAATTACGCATTCATACTCCAATTTCAAGTTTCAAATAGTGTTGGTAGATTATTGAGAAAATGGTCAGTTATCAACAAGAGTCCAAGGTTACGTTATCCATAACTGACCTCTTGAGTCTGAAGTGGGTTAAGAAGTAGACATAGAAGTCTTTGTCTGTGCATTTATTTTCTGTAGACCTGACCTGACCAGACCAGACCAGTATGGGCCAGGCCAGTCTGGTCAGGTATTGTTTTGATGAAAACAAAAGATTGAACGAGTTTCATATGTTGTCTGGCTGGCTATTGAGAAGAGGTCGAGAAGAGGTCCAACGTTGGGTAATCCACACACAACCAACCTTTTGAGTCTGAAATTGGTTAAGAACTAGACAAAGAACAATGAATGCACGTGTCTAGTATTTAATTTGTAGGGATTGGACAAGACCCTCGTGGATTTTGATGAAAACCCACAAATTGTAATGTACGCTTGGATGTTTTGATGAATTTTTTGATGAAAAACCAAAAATTGTAATGTACCCTTCCATGTTTTTGTTGTTCTAAGTTCTTGAGTTGTTACACATTAAAACGTGTGAGTTGTTTGCTTTTCATTTGGATGTACTTCTTCAATTTCCACTCCCCTTTCAGCTTGAATTTGACGAGTGTGACTAGGTAGTTGAGAGAAGTGCAAAAATGAAAAGAAGTTTTTTTAAATTAAAAAAAATAAATTCATTTAATTTAATTTAATTTAATTTGATTTATTTTGGAGAAATAAATTTCACATGCCGAAAAACCTACCTTGACATTATACTAGGTGATTCTCAATTGGGTACGAGATCAAGTATTTCAAGATCAACCCATATGCATAATAACTGAGTATCATTAAAAAAAAAAAAAACTAAGGAATTATAATTGATGGCTTGCGGTATTCCTTAGAGAGCAAATTCTAATCGGTGGCTCTTAATAATTTTCAAATTCTTTTTATTTGATACGATGTGTGGGGTAGAATAGATAATATTCACAAAAACCTTGGCCCCCATGGTTATGAAAACTAGGAGAACCAACCCACACTATCAAGCAAGTACCAACTCACACTCGTCTAATTCAAGTTAAAAGGGAGTTGAAAATTATGCTGGGAAATCGAAGAAGTGCAACCGAATGAGGAGTGACAAATTCAAAGGTTTTTGATGTTTTTCAAAGGATTCAAAGAACCCTATGAATGAGGATGACATATGGAAAAATACAAGTCGATCTTTTTGGATTTCATCCAGCTCATATAACAAGTCAAGTCAATATACAAGTCGATCTTTTCTTTGGATTTTATCCAGCTCACAAACGTGTTGTTGACAAAGAAAACATGGAAAAAGGTAATGGGTTGAAATTTTTGATTTTTTTTCAAAGCAATAATACATAGCCTCCAAAGGGCCTCTCATTGAATGAATGTCTAGGGGAACATATACTAGAGAAGTAGTAGCAGGGTGGGTTCTTTAACAATTTCCTTTGCCTAGTCCGTAATCAATTTCAAACCCTAATAAGCTACCTACCCTTAGACCCTTGGTTTCAAGCTCATCGTGTCAAATGCTGGTTCTTTTGGGAGTGAACAAAGGACTAGTAGGTAACCCATAAGAGGTCATCGGCTACTTATAGATAGGTCTCATATATAGTTAGATAGGTAGGAAAATAAGTACCTACTAGGTAGGTAAATAGATGGTTTATACATAGGTCATCGGCTACTTAGAAATAGGTCTCATATATAGGTAGATAGGTAGGAAAATAAGTACCTACTAGGTAGGTAAATAGATGGTTTATACATAGGTCATTGGCTACTTAGAAATAGGTCTCATATATAGGTAGATAGGTAGGAAAATAAGTAACTACTAGGTAGGTAAATAGATGGTTTGTACATAGGTAAGGGCTGATTTTACTACCTACCTACTAACAACTCACTTGTGGGTTGTTAGTAGGTAGATAATAAAAAAAAAGCAACTGAGCTAACTAACCACCATGGTTAGCTCGGGAAATGGAACCCAACAGAAAACTGTTTCTTGACCACTTACATTCATCCTTTGTGGTGGGTGCTGGTTCAATGTGGCCCTTTAGCCATTGAACATATTACTATACGATGTTGGCTCAAATGTTCTATTTCAAACTGTTTTCCAAATTTTCAAAAACAATTTCAAAATAAGATCTTAAGCTCAAGACTCAAATGCATCAGAGCTGCAAATAAAACTTAAAAACAAAATCAGGAACCAAAACAAAAAATTATCAATCAGCAACAACAAAACTTCGAACATTCTAAAGAACTCAGAGCGGCTTGCGCTTGATGAAACCCTGCCAAACTTTATGAAAAGAAAGCACCCAAAGAAAGGGAGAGAAAAAGGGTTTAGGGTTTGCCTTTTGTTTGACCCAACTTTTGAAAAGGAACTCATTTGAGACATATATCATGTGAATAATGCACAGGAGAAACTGATTCTCCTTTAGTGCAGATTTAGTGCAGATTTTGTTATTCTGTCACATAACACCAGGACCCACCAAAATCATGTGTTTTTGGTGTTCTTCCTCTTGTATTTCTCAGTATCTCACACTTTAGTAAACTTGGAATCTAACTCTCATTATACAGAAGAGTTAAAACATGATGAGAGCTCCTACACAGACATCTAAACAAATGAAATCAATCTATACCCTGAGATGAGAGATAATACCTGGCTACTAGTGCCACCTGCCCCTTTGCATATATATCCCACACCAAGGAGCTCATTCAAACACCACTCTGGTTGTAAGATGCTGCAAAAGGGGATTTTCAGAATGGTTACTAAAACATAATACAATTTTTATGGTTTAAGCCTCTTGAGCTTGACAGGCATTTCCAGCAGGTCAAACAGATCTCCTGAAGAACTTTGATGCATAAAAAATTCATCCTCCTCTCCCATTGCTGTATCAACCTGGACACCCAGCAAACTTTTTATCTGAATGGATGCACAAAAGATGTACATCAGTGTCCATTACCAGTCCTTCAAAACCTCCTTACTCCACTCCATTGAGCCTAATTCAAGAGCATCAAAGGGAAATGAATCCAGAATCTGTAGAGTTTTTAATTTTCACAATATAGAATTTCCATTGAAGAATTTAATTAATGGTTTTGGTACTAGATAGCGTGCTCTGCATTCATGAGGAAACAACATTGGCACACATACTAATATCTAAGACTCAACCAGAGGGTTCTGACAACCTCCCTCCTTATCGGAGCATGCAAGCTGTCAAGAGCTGATCTTACTGCTACAAGAATGACTCTTGACATGCAAAGCCTTTCAAAATGCAGGAAAAATATGCACATCCACTTTGATCTATATCTTGGAAGAAAAAAAAAACATCAGTGGGACAGGCAACGAGTCAAACAATGTTAGGGATCCTTGTGCCTACCTCATCATCATCCTCAAGCTTATGACCATTGATGAGGGATGGATGCTCAGTGGATTCATCATTTCTTGCAAAACGACCTCGAACACGTGGGCGCTTGTCTGCAAGAGATTTGCGGCATGCATACTGCAGAGACCAATAACCAACACTCTTGAATCAACAGTCCCAATGCTATTTCTGGTATGAAAGGATCTCTAAAGCTGCACAAGAATGTGTAAAAGCCACCTGGGTGTAATATATAGAAAACATTGGTCAGAGAATAAAATCAGAAATCTGCAGAAAAGGAACTTCAGGCTTTTCAACAGAAAGATGTTTCAACTGGCAGCAAGACCTTATTATGGACAAATATTATATATACAGTATGAATGACATCAACTTGTCAAGTAAAGGTTGGACCCTTATAAAGCCAAAAATTGAGAAAATAAGAAGCACCTAGTTGCATTCTGCATCCTTGAACACTGAAACTGATAGTGCTAAGAGGTCTGCATTTCCAGCTAACAGCAACAATTTCAGTATGCAAATCATTGCCAGCACAAAATCCAATTCTATGTACTGTAGTCTTCCAGAGCTGCAGAATGGTGTCCACCAGATGGAGTGGGATATCATCACAATTGAACCCAATTTCCAGTATGTCCACTTTCAGAATTACAAAGCATCAAGATGCCTCACAGCTTGTTCAACATGAGCATTGTTTGGACAAGGCCTCCCTTGTGAAGCAACAACATGAGATATTACTTCTGAGAAGCTGAGAGCTGGTTGATCAGTGCCATACACAAACCAAACTTTCTTTCCCCAACACCCACCAAAGTCACGTGCAAAAGGTCTACCTTGATCTTCTTATTGAAGTTCCGCTGCGCTCGCTTCTGCTGAAATCTTTGCAGCAGTTGTCTGCGCTCCTCCAGAGTAAACCTGCCAACTCTCTTGGTGTCCCCAAACATAGGGGACAAATTCCCTCCCCCAACTGGGATCACAGTTGTTGACCTCTGTATGGAAGCCCACCACCCAATGGCCCTGTGAATTAGAAAGGTTCACATTTTCTTGTCTTCAAGAGGGGGGGCTTCTGAATAATGCTTGTGCTATTTTCCCTTCCACATTTCTTGGTTCTATGATTCTACAGGAAAACAATAGCTCTCCTCTGAAAACTTTATCAACTCCAAGAGAGAAGAAATCACCTGAAGGTCTCCTGCACTTTGAGCACGGCGCATAGGCAGTGCTGCCATATAAGCTGCCCTAGCCATGTCTTCCAAGTCTGACTGCTGAGAGTGGAAGGCAGGCTGTTGATTTGTGACCTGCCCAGTAAATTCAGCCTGTGAACTCAGTGAGCTGAATGAGGATGACTCATTTTGCAGTGAGCGTTGGTGCATCACAAGTTGATCCTGCCCTAAGGTGTGGCTACTTTGGCTTCGCAGCATGGATGGCCACCTGTTGGATCTGGGTTGCAGCTGCAAATCCACACCCACAAAGATCCACTTATGAGTTGGAATTCAAAGGAACATATCTGGCCTCAATGCCACACATCAGATAATATCCCTCCTTACAGACACAAATCTTAGGCAGATTTTGTGATTACCCACTCATAGATTCCAAGACCACAGCAAAAAAATGAGGATGAGATGATGAATAACTTCCAAAATGATGACCTTTGCAGGCTGGAAAAAGTACTTACCCTTAAGTGATGATCAACAACATCTGACTCTTCTTGTTGAAGCAAATTGCCCTCTCCTCCTTGCTGTTGAATGGGAACAAAAATGTTCTGCTTTTGCAAATGCATCACATCCACTGGATCTTCATAACCAACACTAAACATAGCAGATGATGTGTCATTTTGTAAATGTGCCCATGGCTGCCCACCCATGCCTCCAATTGTCGAGCTTGGGATATCTCGACTTGATGAAAAATAATATTGAGAAACTCCATTCACTTGTGGTTGTGGTAGGGGTGGCATCATAGTGGGAGGGAGAGAAGATAGGGAAGATGGAGGAAAACACCTCCCTCCTGGACTGACAGGCATCACCCCTGCAGAAGTGGACTGAGCACCCTGTTGGAAAAATCCACTGGCACCACCAGACAGATGGGAACCATCAAGCACTTTCGTATCAAAAGATGGTGTTCTCTGTGTCTGCTTGAGGGAAAGGCCACTGAAGTTCTCAGATGTCCCATTTGTTGAAGCAAATGGCCCATTTATGCTCCTGGCAGAACCAGCTGGAGAAGTTAAGCCTGGTGCAACTCCATTGAGCTTTGTTTCTAACTGGGACTCACCATTTGCGTGAGGGACATGAGGCATGCAGCTTTCTACTTGTTGGGTGGGATTTAGCGTTTCCTCAGCTTTGATGCTCTTGAACTCTACTTCCTCATTTGATCTCAGGCCAATGCCCTCTTTTCCAATGTCTGCCAATGTTGCAAATGCACCTCGGAAAAATTCCTGGTCATCATGCATTCACCATGCACAAATGTGAGAACTGAAAACAAGAAAGAGACGGACTTAGTATTCAGTATGAGAATATCCTACTGTTTGGCAGTATCAATATCTGGCCCATACTCAAACTCATAGAAGAAATTGCAAAGCAGGTGTTCTGGTCCTCCTTTCTCTTACTGACTGCTTCCAAGACAGTCTTAGGCATATTTGCATGCAAAAAACCAACGTGCAACTTGAGAACCTCACTACTTTCAATTCCATGTGTCACATGAGAACTTATTGTCTGTCAGACTCTGTTCAGCCTTCTCCTCTGTATGACTCAGTACTTCTGGGATTTCAAAGGTCCAATACAAAAATACCAGGAAATCCCAGACCAGACAGACAACCGCATGGTGACATGTCTTGCAACCAGAGAATCAACTCACTTGGTCGTGGACCACTCCTGGCATCAATCAGAAACTAAAACAAGAACACGTTTTTGACTGAAACCCATCAAGCAAGGAAGCTGTCCCCATATATGGTCATACAAAATTGATCTTGCAGAGTAGAATACCATCAATTAAGGGTTTTTGAAGGAAAAGAAAGAATAATTAACCTTGCAAGTTATTGGAGAGCTAGCTAAGGGTCCTAAAACAACTCAAATACAGTGTCCTGGGCAAGGCAAATAATCATTCCATCCATTCTTGCCAACAATTCTTCTAGTGCAAAAAGGGCTGCTTCCTCCCACAATCAGCTCCAGATGCAGAAAAAAAGAGCTGGCACATTATGTTTTTGCCCTTGCTATGGCCTTGCTAGTACCTTTCAACGATGCATTAACTTCATTGGGTTTGGGCTAAACTGGGACCAATGTAAGAAACATGGACATAGAGTGTTCTTGTGGCATTCAGTCAAAAGAAACAGGATCTCCCCCTGAACAAGCATGTGGTATTTGACAAGACTCATGATCCCTACTGTAGATGCAGATATCAGCATATCACTTCATTGGGTTTGCACTAAACTGAGACAAAGGTAAAAAACATGGACATAGAGTGTTCTTGTGACAGTCGGCCAAAAGAAACAGGATCTCCCCCTTCAAGCATGTGGCACAACTCATGATCCATATGGTGGATGCAGATATCAGCTCATCACTCTGCTTATGAGCATGAAATTCCCAGAATACATGTCCTCATTGATGAATCCAGGATTGCCTAGGAAAAATGCTCAAGCTACTATATTCTAATCTAGATATGAATACAGAGAGTGTGAACATTGGGCATGGAGGGAGGAGGGCAGGGAAAAGAAAAAACACCTCTAAATCATCATCCTCAGGGTATGGATGCATCTTCACAGAACCATACAATTGTTCATGGGTCAGGCTTGTTGTTTCTGTGAAGCAATCCATTGCAGTGTCATGACGAAACAGAAGCTCACTCATGACTGGCCCTGACATTTGAGAAGTGCTCATGAGGAAAAAATAAAATCTAACCGTCAAATGGGCAACCGAGTCTGTTCCACTTTTGTTCCTCGGGCTTATTGAAATGCAGTCTGTAGATGCCTGGCTCAGCTTGGATCTTGCAGCTTCAGAACCCCCATGATTCCTTTTTTCCCCCTGCAACAATTGAGAAAATGAAACTCTTCACACTCTTGCACATACAATTTGTTCACACACTCTTACTTACACTTACGCCTTGGAAGATTCAGCAGAATCGTCTTCTAGACGAGAGCTGCACTTTGGCGTCCTCGACATCATCCTCGTGATCCTAAACCTTTTTCTTTCTTTCTTTCTCTCTCTTGCGGCGCTTGCTCTTTCCTTTTTGCTTAGAGAAAGTTAAGGCTAATAATAACTGACGATCAGCTTGTGCATACTGTTCGGAACAGTTTTCCTACAACGTTTTCCTTCTAGCTAGCATGCACAAACAGCGGTTGCAAGCGCTTGCGTTCACAGATTTGCCTGGAGAAACAAAGCTGATCTGAACTGCGGAGAATTCCCTGAGCATAAGTATCAACAGATTTCTTCACACCGAACTTTCTCCAAAACAGAATCGGACAGAATTACTAGAAAGCACAACCTCGCACATTATTTTCCACTATACGGATGCTAGTATCCGGTGCTTCCTGACATGACCGGACTGCAGCTCCGAGCGGCTCTCAAGCAGGGACCAGCAGCAAAACACAACACATGCATGAAATCCAAGCAATTGAACTTACCATAAACACAACAGGGAACTACGATCAAAGCATTTCCATTATCCTTAAGAAAAATAAATAAAATTATGAGCAGCCAAGGGGGGGGGGGGGGGGAAAAAAAAAAGCCCCGGGCAAAAAAAAGAAAAATTCCGCAGGCGAAAAGAGGGCCCAAAAAAAAAGGAAAAAAAAACAAAAAAAAAAGAAAAAAAAAAAAAAAAAAAAAAAA
>Ga0116227_10006556_pt1 | contig 23486 bp, 18 predicted proteins | sample S1TSphgellanicum_FD_89693 | JGI IMG/M metagenome (GOLD analysis project Ga0116227, IMG submission 89693) | Host-associated microbial communities from peat moss isolated from Minnesota, USA - S1T2_Fb - Sphagnum magellanicum MG | ecosystem: Host-associated > Plants > Peat moss > Unclassified...
AGTTGAGAACACAACTTTTGGTGTTAAATTCTGGGTTTGATGTGAGTGCAGTTTCTCTCCATTCATAAAACTTATCCAGAAAGTAATTTTTATTTTGAGCTCTTAATTGGATACTAACTTCACTACTTACCCTCCTCTTTAAGCTACTCATAAAGTCCAACAAAGCGAGGACCAATCTTCAAAACTATTAATAAACTCCTTGGAAAATTTTATCACATTATGATCACATAGATTGGAGGTACGGAATAGGGATTAACTAGGTTACAAGTACCAACCTTCCTACGAATGGGTTACCTACCTACCCACACATGGGTTAACTATTTATTTATTTACCCATAGCCCACTTCCTTACTTACCCATGGGCTACCTACTTACCTATGGGTTATTTATTTATTTACCTATCTATTTACTTGTGAATTATTTACCTACTTACTTATTCAGTATAGGGATTATTAAAACCTTTCATGGAGTTGCATAAGATCATTTAAAGCCCTAATTAAGGACTATTTAAAAATTACATAAGTTGCCTAAAGAATTATTTTAAAAATTTGTAAATTAAAAATATTTAAGGATTATTTGTGAGGTTACATAGTGAGTTATTTAGGGGCTGGCTAGAGGGATTGCCTAGATAATATTTAAGGATTACTTAACGACCTACATTGGTTAGGGGAGATTTAGGGGATTATTTTTTGGATCATTTAGGGACTATCTAAGAGGCTATTTAGGAAACTAACTAGGGACTTTTTTAATTAGGAGATACCTAGAAGACTATTTATGAAATTATATAGAGAATTATTTAAAAGTTAACTACAAATATACTTAAGAATTACATATGGATTTTATGTAATTTTTAAAGTAATTTTTAAGTATCCCATAACTGAGGTAGGCCCTTAGGTGTAAGTAATCCTTAGATAGTTTTTTAGGTGAACCCTTATGTAAGTTTTTGATAACCCTAGATGACCCCTTTAGTAAGCTCTATGTAACTTCTTAAATAACTTTCAAGTGTCTTATAGGGTGTGAGTGGGATACAATGAGCCAATGGGATTATTGAAAAAAAAGGACCATGTTTTTTTTTGTCAAAAAAACATTTTCATACCAATGAATTTTGGAACAATTTTTCTTGCAACTTATTATAATAAATGCTTATAGTTTTTCAAGTACACAACATGTTTTCTTTTTTATCATTTTTTAATAAATATGAAAATTTGAAAATGTCCCGATTCCTTGTAAATTCAGTGTTTCGTCTTTTTAAATGATAATAATTTGAAATCATAACCATTTTTATTTTTTAACATTTTTATGTTTTCTTGTATGATAAACTACAACTTTTCTCAACACATCATGTACATTTTACCTCACTTATGTGTGGCAAAGGACTTTTGAAATTTTTTAAGTTTTACAATTCCACATATCTTAAGGTATAAATGTTTTTTTTTAATGTCGTTAATAGGTCTTTATCTTCTTCTTTTTTTCCCATCAAATGTGATTTATTATATGAGTTCTTTTGATAGTCCTTTGCAAAATTGACTCATGTCCGATGTATTCTTATTCATTTTTAGAAGTCTTAAATCAAAACTTAAAACTTAAAATTTTATCAAATGGATTTTTTGTTTGAATTCCTTAACATTTATATGAATGAAAAAATAATAACTTGCCATGATTGCCATGGCTTTAAATGAAAAAACATAAATATTTATCAAATTTTGATTATTTTTCTTTGGAGTCCAACGCCCTTTTTGGCTTGTTGGATTATGACTGCACCCCATAGCTTAAGTAAATTTGTAGGTGTATCCTTGCATTCCTTAGGTAGGCCTTCTAAGTGACCCCTTAAGTAATCTTTGGGTATCACATAACCTAGATAAACCTTTAGATGTTTCCCTAAATAAATCTTAGGTAGGTCCTATGTAGCTCCCTAAATAACCTTTAGATGTCCCCCAACATAAGAAATCCCTAACTAACCACTTAAGTAAACTTTGTGTAATCCCTTAAATTCTTTTAAGTGTCACATAACATAAACAAATCCCTAGGTAAACACATAGGCAACAACAAAATAGAGGAGATAGGAGGAATTCAAGTCATCCTAAGTTGAAAAAGAATTTTGAATTTCCTCCTCTATCATATTCCTTTGGCATTGTCCAATCATGCATTTGGGACATCATCTTCAATTTTAGGGAAACATAGGGTTGTATTCCTTAATTTTCCTACCTTTATAAATAACTTTATACAATCATCTCAATATAATTTTGATGTTTTACGGCATGTTGGCTACAAATCAATGTGTATTCTCTTTTTAAATTTGATCAAATAGGTTTGCTCATTAGCATCATTAAATCAACACCCCAAGTTATAACCAATGTTGTTGTAATCATGTATAATAAGGTACTTGACAAATGTTTCAAAACAAAAAATGACATGTGATGTGCACACTTTCATGATTAGGTAGACAAAACTAAGAACATAATGTTCCCCTTCCTCTACTTCAAAATACTTCAACAATTCAAGATTGGACCCTTCTTTGGCCATTATACTGACCCTTTCATGTGATAAACTAAAGATTAAGGCAATTATCTTTCTATTCAATAATATTTCTATTCCTCAAACACTATTGTTTTGTGTGGCATATTTGTGTGAAATTGCAAATCATATATTTTACTAGGGATTGGTGGATTGTGAACCAATCCTTGGCTTTAAATTGCTTCAATTCAATTCACTACGCCCATTCATCCTTTCAACAAATCTTTAATTAATTGACAACATGCCTACAAATATTAAGGTCGATGTCCTCAAACTTTGAAATGGTAATTTCTCTCATGATGTCCTTGCAACAACACTTGCTTACAAAGATGCCACCAATAAACTTTTGTTTTCACTTCATCATATCTTCAAATGGAGTGGCAACTTCCTTGTAGTAATTATACTCCCAATTCCACAAAATGATACTATAACCTTTGTGTGGTGATCTTGTTAAAATGTGGCCGATCCTATACAGAAAAAATCAAAACCAAATAAAAGAATTATTTCTTCAAATCTCCCATTTCTCAAAGGTGTACACAAGTAACTTGCCTTTCTTCTTAATTGTCTAGTAATTCCAAACATGCCACCAACTTGGCTTTGCATCCTTGTTAGTGTCATCTCAATCGTCTTTTAAAAAACCTTTAAAGTTTCTTTCAAGAACCGGGACTTCAACCTTCTTTAGCTTCTTTCAACTATCACTAATGTCAATATGCGAATGACTAAAACTAATTTTTTTTAGATCAAAGTTTCTTGGCATGGAAAGTTTTAATGACATTTTTTTTTATAGCGTTGCAAGTTTTAATTTATTTGTGTTTAACTTATTAAATTATTAAATAAATATTAATTAATATTTCATAATTTTCATCCTAATCTATTAATTATTATTATTTATTGATCAATATTTATCAACTCATAGAAATAAAAATAAATTATTTTTAATTAATTAATTATTATTCCATATTTTACATTAATTAATTAAATTTTTGGTAATATTATTTTATGAATAATGAATATTGGTTTGATATTAAGATTATGTCATCTTAATATGACTTTGTCATTATAATTTAATTATGCATTAAAATAAACATGGTATATTTGTAAACAAACCATAATATAAAATCAAGATGAAATTGTTTATTTTAATATGTGTTTAATATGCATTCAATATAGGTTAAATAAATTTAAATATATCAAATAGGTTTTAATATATGTTTCATGTACTTTGACTACATGTTAAATATACTTTAATGTAGTCCAAAATGTTTTCATGTACATAAAATGTATAAAGACACCATAAAAAGTAACCAAATTATAACTAAATTTGTGACTAAATGAACATAAGGGCTTATTTTTTACTGAAAACCCCAAGAAGTTAGTTAATATGGAAGGATGTACAATTTAGTAATCGCACCATAGTCGCAAAAATAGTAAGAAAATTAAACAAATGGTTATTAGTTGTAAATTTTTTAAAACATGGCTATAAATGACAAATAGTCTCATGTAGTTGCAAATTGGATGGTTACATAATATAAGATTTCTTGTAATGTATCCACAAGCATCATCTGTGAAAGAGCTCCCATAATGTTTATATGATGGACACCAAATGCTCTTGCAACACCCTTAATTGAAGATGTAATATGAACATTAATTGTAGCAATCAAAATTACATCTCTAATTGCAAGTTGAACATTATTTTGCACATGTTTGTTCTCATTTAGTGTTTTTGCCACCTCAACAATCACTTCTTGTTGAGCAATGGAAACATTAACATGAAGGATATGGTCAGGTAGACCCATAAAAACAATAGCAAAAGATAGTGTTTTACCCATAACAAGCTTCCAACTCTTAAGACCAAGGCAGATCCCAAATTTTGTTTTGATATAATCATAAATGTCTTTTGCTATGAGTCGTTGTTCTTGTTCATCCATCATTTGTTCATTAACTATAGATGTTTCTTCGACCACTTATCATTGTTGTTGTTGAACAACTTTGGATAAAACCCAAGATTAACACTTCTATGCATTTTGACTTGCAAGCCTAGTGGCAATGGTTTGTACACACTCTGCTTCAGCAACTTGTATGCAAGCTTGTGTCCTTTTTTTAGCATTCCTTTGAAAACTTGTCCTTCAAACTTACAACCACCAAATGTTTGCCAACCTACATATACAAACAGACATCTATCAAAGAAGCATGTTTGAAGAACAAAACATCATGATCTTAAGGAATAAAACAAATGATGCTTAAGTCTAGAGAAAACATATGATCATGTCTAGTGCTAAAAAGATTTGAAAAACACTAATCATTTCCTATTTGTTTAAATCAATACATTGCAACTTGCCAAGCTTGCCAATGCCTACTGCACTTCTATAAAATGATTGTCACAATAAATCCACCAACTACCTATCAAAATATATGTTTTCATTTGTCCAAACCCTATAAACTTCAAGTAAATAGTCTAGTTGCTAAAAATATATGATTTCATTTGAATAGATAATATTATCATCTTCATTCCCCATGGATGCTCTATAGAAGGATCCTTAATTAGAAGCACATCGCCCCACTTAAAAGAGTTGATACAATACCATGGGAAAGGGTCAATCTCAAAATGAAGAGGATTCAATTTGGAGATTAAAAGTTGTGATATTATTTATACTCAATCCAATGAATGTAAAAGGTAGAAGTAGGTCATACTAACCCTTGTAACCTTCTTCAAACAAGTCATCTTCAATTTTGACCAACATGTTCATCTGCAAAGCTTCAACACACAAAGTTTCTTTTGTGTGATTACCAAGTAAGCAAATCCCAACCACAATTTTGTGCAAATATGTTATTTGAGTGCACAACAAGGAAATGACAAATTTGAAATCCTCACAACTTGATGTAGAAACTTCAAAGTTATGGCCACATACAATTCCACACAAACAATATTACACACAAAATTCTGCAAGTGTTTCAAAAAGCTACTAAAAACAAAAATTATTGTGCTTCAACACAAGGGTCGAACATAAAAGCAGTTGTGAAAACAACCCTAAAATACATCTTACAACTAGATTATGACACACGTATCCATGATGTCACCTTATGGTAATGCCAATGAATGAAATTTTTTTTTCATGCATTTTATGATTGGAAGTTATAATGTACTGCTTATGGATGTTCTTTTGTGAAACAACATCTCCTACATCATTGTTTCTATAGCATCAAGGACTTTATAAAATTTCCACATTTTCCCATAACTTTACTAAAATAAAACAAATCATTTTTTAATGACTCTTTTCATTTTAGGATTGAAACAACCCATCTATGATATTAGGGGGGGAAATCACAATTCCCATAAATAGATTATCCAATATGAGTCCATATTGGTTTTTTTGGACTATGATTAGGTTTATTAGCCAATTTCAAAAGTTCATTACTTACTCAAATGATAACATCTTCTCATAAAATTGATTTTATGTGTTTCAAAAATAATATAGATTGAGTAGGTGAGTCCCGTTTAAACATTTATATCCATTCAATAAGACATATTACTTATAGTTTAGCAACCATTATGCAAAAATCACCTCGTGATTTCCAAAAATGGAATTCTCAATGTGCAAACACCCTTGGGCCCAAATTAGCCTAACACAATTTCGATTAGGAAATGTAGAATGACTAAAAAAGTTTTGGGATAACCTTAAGTCTAAGGGAGCATGTTAACATTGTGTCCTTATCCCAATTGGACTTGAAGAGTGAGTGGCATGGTTAGGATAAAAGGGTGGTAGGTTAACCATATTATGATAAAGCATGGTTATCTTATCCTTGTTTTAGACTAGCTAAAACCATTAGATAAGGAGGTACGGACAAGGTGGAAAGCACTACTTCTCAAAAGCTTATAGTAATTAGGGTTAAAGTAGAATAATAATAATAGTGTCTTCATGAAGCTAAAAGGAAGGGAAATAGTTGTTGACCTTTCTTTCCTCTTCCTGAATGATGAGTGGGGCATGGGGGGTGGTGAGGGGGGAAGAGTGATGATGATGTGGTGATTTGTAAGGATGAGGAAGGATCTTGGCACATCACGAGAGGGCGAAATAGATGAAGAGGGGTGCTACAACATCATGGATGAACAAGCTTCTCAAAACATAATCAAATCAATGTTTGTTTTGGAGGATGGAAGTAAGATCATGAAATGATGGTGTTGGCAACTACTCAAGTGGGGAACTTCATGAACATGGTTATTGGACATGAATGGTGGATAGTCAAGAACAATACTTGGGTCTATTGCTAGAAAAAAGAAATAGGAATAAAAAAGGGGAGGGAGCTTGAAAATGCAGTTGTTAGGCCTAAGAATGAAAAAATAATGGTCTACTTATTGTGAAAACAAGAAAAAAAAACTAGGGGAAGGTTGTCCTATAAAGGTAAAATGCGAAGGCAGGTGTAGGTAGTTGGGAGTTAGGATTGTAATGAAGGAAAATAACATAGAGTCCATGTTAGAAATTAGTTATAGAAAGAAGTGAGAGACTTGGGATTGGAAAAAATACATTGTAAACTATTCTTGAAGATGTGAAACTTGTTTGTGTGTAAAGACCTACTAGAATTTCTGAATGATGATGCTTACGTGAGTATGTCTTGGTTTAGGCTTGTAGTTGGTTAAGTGCAGAAGAAAGGAATGGTAGAGAAAGGTGGGATTACTATTTACAACAAATAGGAAAAAATGATATAACCAAAAAAATAAGGAAGAAAGTTGTTAGAAAGAGAAGAATCTATTTGGTTTTGACTACATTAAAACCATTGCATTATAAAATGATTGCTGGAAGGAATTGACTTGAAAATAATTGGGGACTTAATAGGGTAGAAAACAAGGATTTAGGTGACAAGTTGTGAATCCCCCCTTTGATGATTTCCAAAGAGGTAAGGGGGAATGGCCTAGATCAAATTATTAAGGATGCACTAATTTTGTGTTTAACAACTCCCATATTGGGCTTAAAACTACAACCTCTTCAACTGTGGACATCAGTTTGAATATAGGACCTACATTTGCAAATGAAATAAGTTATTTCCAAATAATCAATCACTAATTGATGGTGCGCAACAATCCAATCCATATTGACACTTCTTTTTTAGTGTTGAAAAGTTGTTGATCAGTTAAATATTTATTTAGCTTGCTTATCAGATACACTTCGGCTCCAATCATTTTTTTTAATTTGATTTTTTTTCAAAAATTTCGATTATGGTTCCACACTTAAATAAAACCAAAATTTGATTCCAAGTTTGATTTTGTAAGAAAATAAAATAAGGTTTCAATTCTAGTTTTAAAAATAAGATCCAATTTGGGTTTGATTACTATTATCATAGTATCTTTGTAGTTTTGACACATGTTTGTCAAATATATAATTAATTTTGAAATATTCATTTCAACAAATTAAAATATTTTTCAAGATTCCATATTTTCCTTCATTTTTTTACAAATATTCTTTTTGAAAATAATATAATTAGTGTTGAAGTTATGAAGGTAGTAGGGTAATCAAAATTAGAATTGACCTATTTTCCTAACCACAATGAGGCATTGTGTGAACTAACACCTACATTGGTACTATGTTAAAAATCACAAATTTTTACCAAAGTGAATACCTGCCCAACATTGGAAATAACCCCTCCCTTAAATGACAAGAAACTACAATTTAAAACAAGGTTTCAAAATACACGCCCAAGGTCATACTTTTTTTATTGCCAAAAAATGAAATAAGTTTTTTGAAAATGAAGTGATTTTGGAGGTTTAAATAATCGCCATAACTTAGAAATGAAGTTTTTTTTGGGGGGGTTTAGGTTTCAATATTTATTCGTCACTATGTAACCATTGATATAGAAGGTTGATTAAATATTTGTACTTGGAATCTGGTTTATAACCAGATGTGGGTAAATCTTCTTAAGGACATTTCCCATTTTTTTACATCTTCATATGCATGAATATTGTTGCTTAAGCTTTCTACATTAAAAAATTCGTTTAATATACATTAATCAGGGTGAACCAACACATAGGTGAATTGGTTACCTTCACCTTCTTGACTAGAGAGGCCTTTTAAAGCATCTCTAGTGATGCTTAGTATTTGACCCTGCAAAAATATTTTTCACATCCAAGTTTAGTTATTTACTTTTTTGTAACCTTGCCCATGAAACTAAAACTAAGACAACAAATAGGTGGGGGGACTAATTATAACGAACCACTTGGACCAATCATTATGACGAATTATTAAGGGTGTTTTCTATTCCCTTTAATTTTACGTGTTTTTTTTAAAAATTGTGGTTTATTGAAATTATCAATAAGTATGGTTCTTTTTTCCAAATCTGAAATATCAAAACACAAGAAACATAGAAGTTTATTGTTTATTCATCAAGAACAAACAATTCAAAATCTTACATTCCAAAAAACAAAAAGGAAAAGCTTCAAAAAAAATCGAAGTAAAATGGACTTTCCAAGAGTTACAAAAAATACAAGATTTCAGATCTAGCTTTAAATTCTCCTATTTGTACCAACTCATAATGTTGTTTCAACTTAAACAGTCACTAGCCAGTACAAACTTCAAAATCAAAATAATAAAATTACTAGTCACAAGTTTAAATCAACCTATTTAGTTAATAACCGATTATTGCAACAGACCAGTTACGATTTCATAGAACAAACTAGTTAACTTAAGACTTATTTATCGATAAACTAAAATAGTTTTAGGATTATATTGCCTCATTGGTTATTAGTTGGTTTAATTAATTACTATATACATGCTGAAAAATTGGGTTAACATTACCCTCCTTTGGAAACCAGATTTCATCCTCAAAATTAGTCACTTAGAACTACATGTTTAACTCCTACAGCTAAATCATCAACAAGTTATTCACTTGTGGTATCAATAGGTTTAGCTAAAATAATTAGTTGAGATCTTAGTTTCTCAACAAGTGTGTCTTTCAGTATTATATCTTGAGTTTTAAAAACTTCAAAAGTATGTGTAACAATGTTAATTAAAGTAGCCTCTATACTTACCCCAATCTCTGGTATAATTAAAAATATAGGTTTTGGAGTAACAAGTTTTTCCAATGCTTATACCTGAATATTAACAACTACAACAAGTACTTCCATAGGTTCTATGGGCAAAGGCAAAGTATAAAAAATAATGGCCAGCTTTGTTTTTCCTCTAATTAGCTTAGGTTCCTTAGTAGTAACGACAACAAATTCACTTCAAGAACTTGGAGCTTCATTTGCTACTTGCACAAGTGAAAATATTTGGAAAACAATAATAGGTACCTCAACTAGTTTGCCAATAAGCCAATCATACATGTAACCATCAAACTACAACTAGTATGTGACCAGTTCATTGGATTTGTTCTTCTGTAATCTCCTGTATAGTTTGCCACCATTCCTTCCATTTTGGGTTTTTATCAGCCAATGTTTGGTTCTGTAGTTTAAACAAGGCATTGTCCAAAAGTAATTCCTTAAACTCCTTCAATCGGTTATCCATGTATGTGGTTTGAAAAACTTTACCCAACGTTTGATGAAATGTTTCCAATTCGCCTTTCAATTTTTGAATATGTACCCAAAGTTCATGGGTGTGATTTTCCACGTCAATGTTGACTTTCATCAATTGTTCCTTCTATTGCAATTATGTATTATCTAGTTCCAACAAAAAAATTTCCCATTGTACATTACTAGCCTCCATCTTGCCATAGTCCCTTGTTAACCAGTCAAATTTAGTTTGTAGGGTTTTTACTTGTCATTATGAATTTTGAAATGAGCTTAGGTTAGTTCATTGTATTCCAATTGTAGGGCTTCATCCTTTTTGATTGCCCTTTCAACTTCAACATTTTTAACAACTAAATGTTTATTTTTTGCTTGTAGTTTAAGGAGTTGGGTTTTCACAGTAATCAAATCCTTATTTCTATTTTGTAAGGCTTGTTTATGGCTAACTAATTTTAGGCAATGGGCTTGTAATTGGTTGTCAATGTCCTTTAATAGGTTCTCAATAGTATTGTATTTGGTTTTCAATTCAGTTAAGTTGTTTACTATTATAAAGCCAAATCTAGGTAATTAGGGTCACTTGTTCAAAGAAAAGTGTAACCTATTTTAAGCTTTCGTGTTGAGCATAAGTTGTTGATGTTTCAAGAAAAATATAAACAAGTCTAGGCTAAACTAGTTCAAAAAACTTAAATTGAATTAATTTTATCCATGTTGATAACGAATTGTTAGCCTATTTTGTAGGAGCAAAAGTTTCTTCAATAGGTGAAGGTTTTTAATTTGGTACCTATTCAAAGTCAAGTTTATTTTGATCCTCCATGAACTGGTCACTTTTCGTCCTTATCAATTCATCATCTTACTATGCAGTGACATCAACTTCCATGTCCTCATCACCTCCCTCCATAATCATGATTCGCTGATGGGTGTGAGGTGTATTTTTTGGTGGTGAACTAATTGGCTTTAGACTCAACTAGTCCTTGGGAATTGACGGTTTAGTTCATGTCTTCACCCATTGTGATTGCTAAATTGGTCATGGTGATATGTTAGCTAAGAACATCGATTATCGTTCACTAATGAATTATTCCTTAGTCACAACCTTAGGAGAGGATTCTCTAGATTATTCCATAGCAATCTTTTTCTTCTTTTTCTTCTTCTTTCTTTTGAATCGGTTATGGTTTTGGAAAGTCAATAGGTGTATTTTCCTCTAACAAGGGAAATTAATGTCGTAAACAAACCTTTATAATTGGTCTAAAATATTAAGTTGATGCCTTCCTATCAGGTATTACTAACCTTATTATTATCTACTTTTAGTGATGAGTCCATTGGGTCAATTTATTGACATTTGTGTCAACATAATTGAACACCAACTGATTTTCTTTCCCTTGTTTGCCAAATTCAGAGTGATGGCAATACAATTATTGAAATAAGCTAACATTTTTCTTTGATAAATGATTTGCAGGATTGCTACAAACTTGACATGGTATTCCTCCATCCAAATGATGCTCTAATGTTTTTTATTGACAAATGCATCTAGTCCAACTATGTTCTTAAAAGTAACTTGAGCCTTTTTGACCAATGTGTTTACTGCATCAACATTTCCTTCAACACTAACACCAAATTGTTGAACGATTAATGTTTGGTTAATGGCAATTTTTTCGCCATAAACAACTACCTAAATGCCTCCATCCTCTGTGGACTCCTAGGTGTGCAAGAACTCCTCCAATAGGTTTGGTCATGGAACTGTCTATTGAACAACAAACAAATAACCCAAACCGACTTACTATGCCCATTGTTGTTTTTTGGTTACCATTTGAATCCACTGCAACATTTCTTGAATTTTCTTTCATTTTAGTAGTTGTTCCCTTCCAAGTTATTTTGGTAGGTGAATTGCCCTTCTCCACTTGTTCCTTTCCCTTACGCCTCATCATGTACTTGGACTAGGCCTTGGTAGGTACATCAACATGTATGTTAGGAGAATCAACTTCTATGTCAAAAAATCCTCCTTCAACTGGTATTGATGAAAAATCTACTAGTTGCTCAATTTCAACAAGTTGCTCAACTTCTTTTCCTACTTCTATAGCTCTTTTTCAACCTATTCTTCCTCCTTAGAATCACTAATTATTACAAATGTAGGTGCAAAAGGTGAAAATTGTTTTCGAAAACCTCACAATGTTTTTTCAAGTCCTTTTCCCATAGTAGTAGCACATTTTAATGCTTCAAAAACCTTTCAATCTATGTCTCTTTCTTCCCCAAAAATCTCATTATTTTCTCAAAATATAGGAGGTGGCCTTGATGCAAGTGGTTCAATGTAAATTGCCCCAGTTATTCTAAAAGCTTCTTCTCTAACTTTCTATAGTTCTCTTTCCTTTCCCTCTTTCTCTTCTCTTTGTCTTCTCAACTCTACCTCCTTTTTGCTTGCTCTTTTTCTTAACCGATCCAAGGCACTCATTGCTTCATTTTGGTGCAACAAAAGATATAAGGTAATCCGTAATGAAAAAATGAAAAGACATTTTAAGGGGTACACCAATTCTTTGTATTATAGCTGTAGAATGAAAAATGGCAACACTTGGAGAATGATGCATCCTTTAGGGCATACTTTCTTTTAAAAGTTGACACCTATAATTAGATTCACTAAAACATCATTACTTTTCACATAATTAAGGCTAACTAGTTGGTTCCCAATTAGTTGCCTCTTTGAAATAGGTTGTTGATATTCGTTTCAACTAGTTATAGTTTAGACAAATCATTATCCATTCTTCTTTTAGTCAAGTTGTCTATTGTCAAACCTCTAATGTTAGACTGAACCGGTTATTCAATGAACAAATTGCCAAAATGGTTTATTTCAACCGGTTTCTCATTTGACAGGTTATCAAAATGGGTTACTTCAACTAGTTATTTAATGAACATGTTGTTAGAATGGGTTGCCTCCACTGGTTCCTCTGGTAAAAAAAACTAGGTTTAGTTAAAATAGGTTGAAGTGTTTGATCCTCCACAAACCTATAAGGTTTCAACTTGTTAATATTAACTAATACTAAATTATGATCAAATTTATTGATAGTCACTACTAGTATTATATTGTTTGGTAAATAATATTGGATCCTATATGGTCCAAACCATCATTTCTGAAACTTAGGGGAATGTGCTTTGATAGCCCCTGGAAACCATAAAACATAATCTCCAAACTACTATTTTGTTTCAATATACTGGTTTTGAAACCATAATGACCAGTTCCACTAATTAGAATCTACCAAGTCTTGTGGTACTAATTGGTTGTCTTGGAGTTATTATAGTTTTGATAGGTGACTAATTAGAACTCTAATAGGTTTTGGATCATAGATCTACCCTGGCTTGGATGGTAATAAATATTATGTAGGTAATAATCTGTGTAATCTGAAGAAAGTTGAAATGGAGTGTGATTGGTTCTAACCTTAAAAATAATTATATAAGAGAATAAAATTGTGGATAGGTGCTCATCCCAGTCATTTTGGTTTTCATTTACTAGTTTTGTGAACAATGTACCAAAGACTTTGTTAATAGACTCAACTTGTCCATTCCCTTGTGGATATTAAACAATAGAGCTAGTGTGTCTCAAGCTAAAACAATTAGTTAAATAATGAATTACATCGTTAATGAAATGGGTACCTTGATTTGTCATAATAGTAAATGGATAGCCAAACCAAGTGAGAATATGATTGTATAAGAACTTCGCAATAACATTAATTGTGTTGGTGCGCAAAGCTTTGGCCTCCACCCACTTCATGGCATATCGGTAATAATTAAAATGTATTGGTTACCAAAATAATGACTTGTTGATTTAATGGGTTCAATGAAATCTAATCCCCATTTTTGAAAAGGTTCTTCAAGTATAATAATAATTAACTTTGCCATATTTTGTGCTAATAGGTTACTTGTTCGTTGGCACAAATCACAAGTTTGACATAATTCATGAACATCCTTGTTAATGGTTGGCCATCAATAACTGGCATCAAAGATCTTCCCCACCATGATGTTTGAAAAAAAATGTCTTCCACCAACTCCATTATGTAGTTCTTGTAGTATAGTTGGCACTTGTTCAAGTTACAAAACATGACGAAACTTGTTGTCTTCATATTAATTAATTGCATCATAATTATTGAAAAAAAATATAAACTTAAATAATTTTTTTACACCTTTAATATACCCTTAGTGTATTTTTCACAAAAACTTTATATTAAGCGTTACAAATATGTTGATGGTATTCATAATAAATATTTAGTGTAATATAAGTAGACTTTTTAATTGTACAACTCCAAATATGTATGCTTATCATGCCCATAATACACATTATACATCAAATTGTGACTAAATTTTGGTTACATATGCAACTAATGGGGCATGGGCATTTATTCATGGATGAATAATCCTAAAACATTCACATAGGAGGATGAAGAAGATAGTAGTTACACATTAATTGTAGTATAATCACAAATCCTCCCCAAATTTCGTGAAGTTGGTAAGTTGTTGCAAAAGTAATTACAAACAACATGTAGTCACAAATAGGATGGTTGCATATCCCACATTTCTTTTACTGACTAGTAGTCCATTATCCTATTGCAAGAAAAGGTATGTTGAATGGTGGACTAATTTAATGCATCTATTTATGGTTTCCACCATAGACCTTTTCAACTTCTCTACTTTTTAATTAGTTATAGTTTTGTTCTTTATTGGTTTTGGATTTTTGAACACTTATTTTTTTGTTGCTTTACTTCAAGTGGTCACATGAACATCAACCATGTTAACTAAGGCACTAGTAACTTTTGCTTTAACTACAAGTTTATTTTTTGCAGTTTTACCTCTTTCTCTATGAACATGGTCTGCATTTTATTAAACATTGAAAGTTTGTCAATTCGTGGCCCACTATCCCACAAATATGACAAGGATAATTTAATGGTCTTGGAGGTTTACCAACTTGTGCAATAGTTTTAGTAGTGGCTATAGTGGGTTCCTCCTTTTTACTTTTACATGTTTCCACTTTATGGTTTGTACAATGATAGTTTGTACAATACATACTTGGTTTTGCAAGTATATGGTCCCATAATTATAATCCATGCCCTTGAAGTATGTGGTAAAGAAATGAACTTTATGTTTGTAGTATATAAATACCTTTTTTACACATTAGTGCAAAATTTTTGTGTTGTTACAACATCTTTCATTTCATCCATAGAAAGCTTGTTTTATATCTGTGAATCTATCATTTGGATGAACTCGTACATAATTATTACAAATGTAGTATGATGCATTATTTTCCAACATAAATTTGAATAGATTGGTTATTTCCTCATCTATTGTTTCACCATTAGCTTTGATAGCAACTTTGAATACTCATACATGACCATTTGAATTAGAATCTTTCTTTTATTCAAGATAGTTAAAAGGTCTTTTATAATAATGTGCTATAGGTTGCACAAATGTTACTACAGCACTTCCTATGGGTCTTGGAGGGTTGCCTCTTAGATCTAGTGGTACTAATATAGTAGTAATTATATTATGTGATGCTATTCCTATGGTTAAAAGTACAAGTACGTTTACAAAAGGTTCCTTTACTATAAATCTTTTTAATACAAATTTAGTTGGTATGATCTATTACCATGTGAATAATTTTCTTGGGTGGTCACAATAGGTTCAATATATACCAAATTATGCAAAGGAAAATTCTCCACTAGTATTGTAGGAATTCTTTGGTTTCTTACAAATAATGGATATATATTTTCATTAGTAGGCATAAACCTAATTTGGTATGTAATTTTTGTGGTTGTACCATGCATCACATTGTTAACTATTGTAAAAAACTATGTAACAATATTGCCTACTCCATCATGAAATGATACATTATCATATTGTTGAGACATAATGTTTGCCACTTATTTGTTTCACATTCCAGGCATAGATCCATTACATCTAAGGGTGTAGTTCTTGCACCACTCAGAGCAGATGAATTATAGTCTCCCTAACTCTTTCCAAAGCAAAATGCAATTATATGATTGGTTGAGGTACCTTCACATTAGAAGGAGTCCTTTATACTTCAAACATTTTTTATAAGGTGGTTTATTTTTTTGCAATCTTCTAGTTGTATTGGATTTGCATTATTTCATTGCATGATCATTAAATTATGTTCCTCCCCCAAATTCAACTTAATTTGTATTCTAGTTTGGAAATTATTGATCATTACATCATGTATATCTTTCTCAATAAAAAGACATTATCTAAGAGCATGGCCATCCTATTTGCAAAAACTACAATGATTGGGTATAGGTTTAGGTTCTTGATTTGCACTTTGATAAGATCTACTCCATAATTGTTCTCTAAGTAAAATTATGTTTTGCTAACTTTGCTTAACCTTAGATTCATCGATTTGCAAAATATAAACACTAGTTGTTGTCTTCATTCACGTATTAATTATTGTTACTAATGGAGTGTTGCGTTTAGCTCTATTCTCCATCCTTGATTGCTACACTATTCAATTGCAAAAGCTTGCTCCTCCAAATATTTTGATTAAAATATAATTTTGGCATATTATGGTATTGCCTATTCAACTTCATCATTGTTTAAGTTTTCTTTCCATTCTTCATGGGGTTGATGATATTGAAGTGAAATAAATTGCTAAGCAAAACCTTTATTTGTGGATTTTATCTCCAACCCTTCATGTGCTTCTACATGTACATGTAATACTTTTCTAAATATGTATACATTACCTTGTATTTGGGATAACGAACTCATATATGTTGCTTCATGTACCTTTCATTGCATATATGTAGGGATAATTGTATTTGCATTGTTTCCCCATCTTTCTGGTTCAATGTTTAGACGTATTACCTTCATTGATGGTTCATTTTGAATATTAGGTCACTTCATCACTTTATTAGTAAACGTTTCTTGTGGTTCCATAATTGTTAAATACAACGTCTTGTACCTTATAGGTTGCTCTTTTATCCTAAGTATTCTTGACATAATGTATTGTATTATTTTCGTTGAAGTATGAAATTGTGTTGATTCATTCAACATTTGTGGTTCCATTTCTTCTACATTTTTTTTTCATCTTGTTAAATTGTTATTTGATTTAGTTACCTTTGTAAAGTTTTGGTCATGTTCATCCCCATTCTATTATTCTTTTTTGGAAAAAAAAAATTGTCCTTACAATAGTTATTTTGCTCAGACTTGAATCTTGACAACTTTTAGATTAATGTTGAATCTATAGATCTAGAAAAAACAAAAATTCTTACATGTTAATTCCTTTTGTTTATAAAAAATAACTCAAACAAAAAATTCCATAGAATCTTGAATTTTCTACCCCAAATTCATTCTTAGGAATTGTTGCCAAATGGTAAATATTAATTTTCAATCATTGGTTTATTCTTTTGGTTATGTGATTTAAAAAATCATTATGTAGGTATTCAAATTATGCAATGTTAATCAACTATAGAAATCAAAGAATAAATCGAAAAAAAATTCTTTCCAAAATCCATACTTATAACAATACAATATTTGCAATAATTTGAAAATAAATTCAAACTACATGGAATTGAAAAGAGCAAGAAACAAAATACAATGTAATATCCACGTTCTTCTCCATCAAAATTCTTCTTTAACTCCTATCATGATCTTTTCCTCTTCCTCAAAACTATTCAATGTCTTAATGATCATTAACTTAAAATTCTTATCCCGAAGTCCTTTTTGATTATCTCACCATGAATAAAAATTCAAATTCTTATTCAGCCTTATGTTGTCATTGTATTTTAAAATGACATTTTCTCTTGTCCAATTTGTTTAATGCTGACAATACAATCTATCCACTCTAATCAACATTGATGAAACAACTTTAAGACAATTATAGCCTTAACAACAAGTCAACAAAAAAACTAGTTGCCTTTGTATTCAAGAGTTGAAAAAATCTTTTGACTCATTTTGTAATTGTTAACATTTGTAAGAATTAAAAATTTATAGGTGAAGGCATATTTATAAAGTTCATGGGGAGGCCAATTTGGGTGAAAAGAGGTTTAATATTATGTTATATATATGGTAAAATTGCTTAAAAAATGAAGTGTTTTCAAAATTGGATTTCACTTTTGATTATTGAGCCTTGTAGTTTTATCTTTCAAAAATTATTGCCATCTATTTAAATTCAAAGAACCATACATGAACATGTTTTATGTAAGGTCATGACATAATATATACATAATGTAATAAAATCATATAAAATTGTGTTAACATTTGGTAACTTAAATCAATAATTGCATAAATAAACATTTGAAATGGATTTAACATAAGGCCAATACCACAATTCTTACTTATCACACATTGAAGGTGCTTGTTGTTCAAAAATCTTAATTTATCACACACTTATGGCAAACCAACTAATGGTACCCCCTTTGTAGGCATTTTGTGATGTTAAACTTTTCACATTATGCACAAATATGGTTCAATCATACTTAAGATAAGGTTTAATACATACTACAACCTTCATGTAAAGGTTGTCCATCATTTCAAACACATTTGGAATATATTTCCATTTTTTAGTATAATTTTGAAAACATTATTATTGCACATGTGTACAAATTACATATTTTAACAAATCAATAATAAAATGAATAAAACAATGTCTTCTTACCAAATGATTTTTTGTTTTGTTTTGTCAATTATCACAATATGCAAAAGTATTGCAAAACCCCTTAGACTTCATATTGACATGATTAAAGGTCAAACACACAACACCTTGAAAAATATATTAGTGACCAATTTTCATTGACCATAATTTGTGATTTCTCCTTTCTAAGCACCTTTAAACCATTCTTTTAATAATGTAATTTTTAGAAATGTAACCTCAATATTAAAATGATTTTAGACAATAGGAATTTTTTCTTCCAAGAAAATTGCAAACTCACCTACATCATAAATTTATTGAAAGTTATAACTCAAAACTTCTTTTTAATCTACAATGGTTAATTAAAAATAAATTTATTTATAGTTCGACATAAATTTAAATGGAGGCGTGGGATAAAAATCCAATTTGTAATGTCCTTAATGGTTGTATCAACCATAAAAAATAATTTATAACAATATTTTTACAACATTCTTAGTTCAATTTTAAAGTCATACAAAACAAGATAGATGCATTAAAATTCTCCAAGTTCTTTTGGGTTCCTCAATAAAATTTTAACCTTAAATTTTTTTAAAAATCACATGGTTTAATTTGATATCAAACATTAAATCCAAATGCGTCTAAGTACATTAAAATGCTACCTCCAATCTTTTTACAAATAGATTAATTCTATTGTCATACTTTGCACTAAAACGTAACCAATTGAAAAAAATTATTATGGAAAATCCATTTTATTACAATATATTTGGGAGATCAACTAACTAGAGGAGTGGTGGGATACATTCAAACGAGGAAGAGGAGTAAGTGGAGGTTGTCAAGGAGGTGATTCAACTCACTCTACTTTTAACAATTCACCTAACGTATCCCTTTCACCTTCTTTGAATGCCTTTCTTGGTTTAAATTTGCAAATATGTGTCATCTTATGATTCACATGGATTTCCACTTTATATTTTTGTTCAACTTCCTTATGAATTGATTTGCTTTTTAATATACCAAACATTGTATTTGTTTTTTTCAATTTGCAAACAATTTGTTCTGCTTCAAATGTATACTTTATCATCGTCTAATTCATCCCATGTGCCTACAACCTTAGGTGATAATGATGAACATAAACATGTGGTGATGTTTTTAGGATATTTCATATAATTAAACTTATAAGATAGGCAAGGTTTGTTACATCCTAAAGTCATTCTAATTGGAACAAAACCCCTTGATATTTTTTTGTTTGAAATTTCAATTGTATGTTGTCTCATGGATGAACTTGTTCCCATAGATCTTAAAAACAATCCACCAAGTTCTCCTTGTATCATAAGAAGACCACCTCGAACACTTCCATTCATTCCATATTGAATATGCCCTGAATTTGATTGCATATTTTCCATCCAAATTCTTTTTTTTGATTTGTCTTCTTGTTCAAGCACCCCACCTCCATGAAGCTTAGTACCACCATCTTCTGAACATTCCAATGATACTTCAAATTGTCTTTGAAACCAACCAAAACATTTTGTTTCATTTTCATTTGGCAGTGCTCCTTTCCTGTCAAAAAACATATATATTGTTGTTTTCATTGTTTTGAATCCGTGGGCATCAATTAAGAATTCAAAAGAAAAATCTTGGGTGATGCAAACATCCTTCAAATCTTTTGGGTCATCAATTCAAATTTGTTTCTCTCGATTATACTAATAACCCCTTGAACTTGGTTGGATTTTTACAATTGCATTTTGGGCTTCTTTTGTCGGATGACCATCCTTATCACCATCCCCACCACTACATTCATTGTTGTCACCACAATCATCATCACCTCGTTCATTACCATTGTGACCTCCAATTCCATCAGCACTATTGTCATTACCATGTGCATTGTTGTCACCACCACTACCTTCACTATCTTTTGCATTATTGTCATCACCATTACTACTTCCTCTAACCCCACCACAACTATCTCCACTACCTTCTGCATTTTTATCACCACCAATGTTGGCTCCTTTATCGTTTTGGCTCAATGCACCTTGATACTCATCATGATGATTTTCAACCAAATGACCAACACCTTCAAGATGCATCTCACCACTTCTTGAAACAAAATGCCACAGTACCCCCATTAGGTGATTTGGTTGTTGGGTTTCACCAATAGTGAAATTCTCAATGTAATTCCAATGAAAACCTTCATTTTGAATATTGTTGCAAACAATTAGATCTTTTGGTCTCAATGAAATCTCATGATGGTTTGTGGTAACCATGTCCATAACCTTTGTTGTCATGAAAAATGTAACAATCAACTTGAGTAAAAAACTTCTTTGCATGATGTTGTTGTGCCAAACATATCACCCAAACAAATATTTTCAAGCATTTGGTCATTGATTGATTTAGTTGTGATGATATCATCGACAACATTTGGCATGTACATGACAATTGGCTCATGAAATGAACTTCCTTGAGTGAATACTTCTTGCCATAGTTGACCCCATTCAGTCTCATCAAGTGCTTCCACAAGTACTTCATTGTCTTGAGTTCAATAGACTTGTGCATAATCCAATCCAACCCCAATAACACTAGTCATGGCATGTGTGCTCCCAAGTAGAAATTGTGCTCGTTGTTCATGAACTTGAATTCTGGAAGTAACAATGATTCCTCCAAGGTGTTGTTGACCAAAATTTTCAAGTAATTGCCTTGCATTGCCTTCTTCATGAACTCCACCATTGACTTGTTGGTAAACTTTGTCCAAATTGGTTATCCTTAGGTATTTGGTGATGAGGCCTAATATTTGAAGAAAGAATGTTACAATTGGATAACTGTTTGAGCTCAAAACTCCAATTGTTGTTGCCACATTGTTTTGATTGTCCATAATGTGAGGCATGACTTCATGGTCTTGCTCATGAGAGCCAATTGAAGAGTGTCCTATAGATGATGTTGTGCACTCTTGCAATACATTTTCCAACTTATTTTACACACATACATGTGTCAACAAAACTTACCTAATTATTTGTACTTTCCATCATACAAACAACAAATATAATGATAACCTTAAGACTTATTAGATTGATGGCCATTATTGAGGTACTTAATTGAAATCATCCATAAGCCATTTTCACTAGATAATCATGCAACTACTTGTGTTTTCCACAACATGTTTTGAATTTTAACAATGCATGCATATTTAACATTTTTTCATTTTCTCGTTATCGTATACTAGTGGAACAATAGTGTCATGGCATGTTCATGCTTAAGGTCCACATGGAGCAAAACATGTGCACTTTTTAGTAATGCTACATGGGTTTGGATGCAATTTTTAAATCTTGACCAAATGGACTTGATTTCTTTCATGCTTACCTTCAAATTGGGGACACTGATTTCAAAGTCATCAAACGTTTGGATCTCCAGCATCTTTAGTGAAACCTCCCCTTCACCCACATACAATTGTGACGTTCTCAAGTCAAGTGCAAATTCTTTTACTGCATTTGCAACATTTATCCAAGACCTCTTGGCAGCATTTGCATCCAATTGTGCTCTCATAGCCACTCTATGCACATTGTGAAGTACCGAAAGGTGAACATTTTTCAGCCAAGGATTTTCTTGTAAAAGCTTCATCATTGCAACAAAAACCTCCTCCCAACCTTGATCATCCCAACTATGAACATCCATGCAGACATGAAATCCAGTGTTCTTTGCTGTCATATAATCATCCACTGAGTCTATTTCAAGTACTTGTAGAGTTCTGTTTGACTTCAAGGATTGAAGAATCATACAAACATCAGATGGTCCCAGACCACTAGGTTTGGGTGGGGCAAGTAGGCATAATTGAGTAAGAGTGATGTTCGTGGCTAGCATATCTCCAATAGCTTTTGCTGCATTTTGTCCATATCCAAGAATTGTGAGGTGCTTAAGAGATGTGTTAAGGGGTGGTTGTCCCTCTGTACCACTAAGGGGCCAAAGCAGCCTCTCTATTCCATTTGGGCCCATTTCACAATCTCTTCCTAGATATAGAACCTCAAGGGTTGGATTTTTTGCCAACATGGAGCCAAAGGAAGCACCTATATATGCTGTCAGAGAAATATCATGAAATGTCCAATGTTTAATGCAGAGATTTCTTGCCATCATTTCACATAATGTTGTTGCTCCCTTGTCACCAAGCTTTGGGAATGACAACTCCAGAGTCTCCACTTGATTAGTGAGCAGACATTCGCATAGCTGTTGCAACTCTTCAAAATTCAACTCTCCTAATATCCGCAAATTATTCAAGATTTGGCATGTACCAATGGCATCCAAGACAACACAAAATCCATACTCTATACTGGCATCAGGCAAATAGTTTGTAGCATATTTGTCTGTAGCAACTCTAGTTGATTCAATTGTGCACTCTTTCAGATCAAAGATGAGGCTTGGCATGCTTTTAATGCAACTTAAACTCCATATATGAGAAGTCCCATATAGGATGGAAGTAACCTCATCAATATCACTTGTACGTGTTAACCTAATTCCACACCAACTTTCAGAGGACTCAATGTCAAACTCCCATTCTTTTTGTAACTTGGTCAAGTTTGGCTTTCTTCCTTCACCTGACAGATCCTTTTTTGACTTGATCAAGTCTGCCTTGGGATTGTCCAACAGACCACTTTTTGATGGCTTCAATCCCGCAATTCTCTTTGCCATGCCCTTAACGAATCCCACAGGCTGCTGACCAATCAATTCCATCCTACTTGTCTCCGGTGGCCATGTTAACCATGGGCTCCATTTCAATGCTTCTCCTGTGGGCCATGGCAGTCTCTTGTCTGGCTTTGAAGCTTGGCCTGGCTTGAGTCTGGTGATTCCCTTTGCCAAGCCCTTGAAAAATCCCTGTGGCTGTTGATGAAACAG
>Ga0116227_10006557_pt1 | contig 23486 bp, 21 predicted proteins | sample S1TSphgellanicum_FD_89693 | JGI IMG/M metagenome (GOLD analysis project Ga0116227, IMG submission 89693) | Host-associated microbial communities from peat moss isolated from Minnesota, USA - S1T2_Fb - Sphagnum magellanicum MG | ecosystem: Host-associated > Plants > Peat moss > Unclassified...
ATATTCATGTTGTAGGTGACCGCGACACGATCCACCGGATGCTGCGGAATGTGATAGTTCCAGGCGGCCCAAGCCAGACGCTTGCGCGGCATGAGCCGTGTATCGGTGTGCAGCAGCGCCTCGTTCTCCTGGTATGAAATCGCTCCCAGTATCTCACGCTCGGCGGGGGATGCATCGGAGAGCAGCGCCAGCGCTTGATCGCTGTGGCAGGCGATGAACACCTGGTCGAAGTGCTCCACCGAGCCGTTCTTGAGCCGCACGGAAACCTCATGCGCCTGACGCTGCAGAGAGGCGACGGGCGTGTTGAGTCTGATGCGGGACGCGTAAGGTGCCGTGAGCATCTTGACATATTCACGGGAACCGCCCTGTATGACGCGCCAGGTGGGACGGTTGTTGACGCTCAAGAAGCCGTGATTGGCGAAAAACTCGACCAGGAAGCGCGCCGGAAACTCGAGCATGTCGGCGGGCCGGGATGACCAGACGGCGGCGCCCATGGGGATGATGTAATTCTCGATGAAGTAGCGCGAATAACCTTGCGCTCGCAGGTAGTCGCCCAAGGTGATGGCGGCGGCGTGCGGAGCGAGCAATTCAGGCGCTCGGGTGCCGAAGCGCAGGATATCGGCGACCATGCGCAGGAACGATGGCCGGATGAGATTGAGCCGCTGTGCGAACAGCGAGTTCAACGAGGTGCCGTTGTACTCCAGTCCGCTGCGTTCGCAGGACACGCTGAAACTCATGTCGCTCGGTTGCCAGGGGACTCCAAGTTCCTCGAGCAGCGCAATGAAGTTTGGGTAGGTCCAATCGTTATGGACTATGAATCCGGTGTCTACGGCGTAAGGGCGGCCTTCGGCCAGAACATCGACGGTGTGCGTGTGACCGCCAACATATGAACCGGACTCGAAAACGGTAATCTCATGATCCCGGCACAGGCGATAGGCCGCTACCATCCCGGAAATTCCGGAGCCGATCACCGCAATCCGCATGAATATGTGCCGCCAAGAAACGCCGGAGTATCCGGCTTATGTAGTTAATTCGGCTAAGGTATCCCAACGGATTCATGCCGACCTTCATATTAGAGCCTTTTCGAGGCGCCGTCGCGCACCGCCGCCGGCACCGCTTTCAGATCCCAGATCAGGCCGAAGAAGGACATGACCTTCAGCACGTAGAAGGTCACGTCGAATTCCCACCAGTAGAAGCCCTGGCGTACGGATGCCGGGTAGTGGTGGTGGTTGTTGTGCCAACCCTCGCCGAGGGTGATCAGCGCCAGCCACGCATTGTTGCGGCTGCTGTCGCCGGTCTTGTAGCGCTGCCGGCCGAACACGTGCGAGAGCGAATTGATGGTGTAGGTGCCGTGATAAACCGCGACGGTGGAGATGAAGAATCCCCACACCAGCATCTGCCACCCGCTGGTATGCAGCCCAGGCGCTACGTGCCTCAGCAGCACGCCCAGGAAGAACACGCCGACCCCGAGTGCGGTGGGCACGGCGATGTCGAATCGATCCAAAAATCGCAATTCGGGATATTTCAGCAAGTCCTTGACGCGCGACAGATCGGCCACGAAATGCTTGTGGGACATGAACCAGCCCATATGGCTCCAGAAGAACCCGTGCTGCTTGGGCGAATGCACGTCGTCCGGCTTGTCGGAATGCACATGGTGATGGCGGTGATGGGCCGCCCACCAAATGGGTCCGCGCTGCACGGCCGATGCACCCAACAGCCCGAATATGAATTGACCGACGCGCGAGGTCTTGAAACTACGATGCGAGAAGTAGCGATGGTAGAAACCGGTGATGGCAAACATGCGCACCACATACAGCGCAATGGTGACGGCCAGCGCCACCCAGCTGAAGCCCACCCAGATCACGGCCAGACACGCCACGTGCATCAACAAAAACGGCACCACCCGGGCCCAATCCACGCTGTTGCGGGTCTCGGCGGCGGCCGCCGGCACCTCGCGAGTGGAGAAGTCGGAGTTGCCGAACCATCGCGAGAGTTCGCGGCCCACGCGCACCGCAGCGGGCGGCTCGATCGCGACTTCATTTTCTGGCGTCATGACATTCCTCAAAAAGTTGGATCGGTTGCAACTCAAGACGGGCCCGCTTTTGCAGCGCCGCGATTCGCAACTCGGCGTGCATATTACCCAAACCTGCCAATTTGGCACCACCCCGGAAAGGCGTTAAGGACTCCTTGCAATAAGGTAAGAGTAACCATATCGCCGTCGGCCACGTGACTCATTAAAAAGATGCGTTTCCAAAACCTTTTGTTTGAGGGTTCAGGCCTCAATATGCTAATCAGTAAGTGTAAGGTCGGGCCATGACAGTTCAAATTCAAGACGAAACTATGCTAGAAAGAAACGGTCGCTGTGCCGGGAGGCACAGCCTCATGATCTGGCCAGGTGCCTGTAATTTCGGCGATTAATCATCAAATTGGGCATGCAATACAAGGATTATTACCAAATACTTGGGGTTTCCCGCAACGCGGACGCGAACGAGATCAAGCTCGCATACCGCAAGCTGGCGCGTAAGTATCACCCCGACGTCAGCGATGAAAAGGACGCCGAGGATCGCTTCAAGGAGGTGGCCGAAGCCTACGAAGTGCTGCGGGATTCGGACAAGCGCGCTGCCTACGATCAACTTGGCCGTGAATATCGCAGCGGTCAGCAATTCCGGCCGCCACCCGATTGGGCGCAACGTTTCGGCACGGGCGGCGGGCGCCGTGCCACGGACATGCACGGCTTCAGCGACTTCTTCTCCAGCCTATTCGGCGGCGCCGGCGGCGGTGCTGGTGCTGGTGCGCAGCCCGAGGCGGATGCAGGGTTCCTGGACGTCACCGTGGAGGAGATGTACATGGGCACCCGGCGCCGGGTGATGCTCAATGAGGGCGGCCATCCCCGCCAGGTCGATGTGCAAATCCCGAGCGGCGTGGCGGAGGGTCAGTCGCTGCGCATCGCCGGAGTCGGTGGCAGGCAGTCGTTGATCTTTCGCATCAGGGTGCGCCCGCATCCCATCTACACCGTCAATGGCAAGGATGTTCTGGTGGATTTACCCCTGGCGCCATGGGAGGCGGCGCTCGGCGCTCGAGTGCAAGTGCCGACGCTCGGCGGTTCGGTGGACCTGACCGTGCCGCCCGGTGCCCAGGCCGGGCAAAAGCTCCGCTTGCGCGGACGGGGTATGCCCGGGAGTCCGGCCGGTGATCAATTGCTGGTCATCAAGCTGGTGACGCCGCCGGCGCAGTCGGCGCCCGAAAAGGAGGCCTACGAGCGCATGAGGCGAGAGTTCGCGTTCAATCCACGCCCCGATTGGAGGTAGTCGGGGCGCGTAGCACGGGGGCACGTAGCCAGGGGCGGCAATTTCCATGGGGGCCTAACCGCTGCCGAATACGTCGTCGGGGGTCATGATTGAAGCGGCATCGCTGCTGCTGCGTGCCTGAGCCACGCTCTGGGGTTTGACGAACAACGCCGAGACCTCGGGATGTTCGCCGCGAATCGTTTTTTCCAGCTGCACGACGGCGTTCTCGATGTCGGGCGCACGCATGTAGTCGAAGAAATCCAGACTCAGGGTGGCGATCACGTTTTGCGGCGCCAGCTGCACGGTGGCGATGCTGTTGGCGCTGCAGACACCGGGCATCTTCGCGGCGATTCGCATGATGGCATTGGCCAGTTGCGGGTCGGCTCGCTCGCCGATCAGAAGCGCCTTCGATTCCTGGGCGAGGAGCGCCGCCACCCCTGCCAAGATCAGCGCGATCACCAAAGAGGCGACGCCGTCCCAGCGCCCATCGCCGGTGACGACGGCCGCGGTGGTGCCGGCGGCGGCGGCGAAGATTCCCAGCAAGGCCGCAGAGTCCTCAAAGACCACGATAAAGGCTGGAGGGTCCTTGGAGCGGCGAAAGGCCTGCCACCACGTCAAACCACCGCTGGCAGCGCGAAAGGCGCGCACACCGACCACCCACGATGCGCCCTCGAACAATAGCGAGAGGCCGAGGACCGCGAAGATGACCAGCGGCGCATCGATGGGTTGCGGGTGCTCGAGCCGATGGATACCCTCATATGCGGAAACGCCGGCGCCGATCGCAAAAATCAGCAATGCGACGACGAAGCTCCAAAAATAGAGCTCGCGCGCGTATCCCAGCGGGTGTGACTGGTCGGCGGGTTGCCGGGAGCGGGAGATGCCGTACAGCAGCAACGATTCGTTGACGGTATCCACCAGTGAATGCACCGCCTCGCTCAGCATGGCGGCGGACCCGGTGAGCACCGCCGCCGCGAATTTGGCGGCAGCAACCGCCAGGTTGCCGGCCAATGCCGCCCAGACCGCCAAGGCGGTGCCGCTGTTGCGGCTTGAAGAATACGGCGCAGACCCCATTTCCCAGAATCCATCCTATGCCGAGATTGTAAGGCCATGACCACAGAAACACAGCCACGAATCAAAGAGTTCCAAGCGGAGACCAAGCAAGTCCTGCGATTGGTAATTCACTCCCTCTACTCCCACAAGGAGATTTTTCTGCGGGAGCTGATCTCGAACGCGTCCGATGCGTGCGAAAAGCTGCGCTTCGAGTCGCTGGCGAATCCGCAGCTGTTGGGCGCCGACACCTTGAGCGTGACATTGAGCCCCGACAGCGCCGCGGGCACCTTGAGCATCAAGGACAACGGGATCGGCATGAGCGAGGAGGAAGTCATCGACAACCTGGGCACCATCGCGCGTTCCGGCACCAAGAAGTTTCTCGAGACATTGAGTGGCGATTCCTCCAAGGATGCGCAGCTCATCGGGCAATTCGGCGTGGGCTTCTATTCCGCGTTCATCGTCGCCGACAAGGTGACCGTGGTCACCAAACGCACCGGCGCGGCGGCGGTGCGCTGGGACTCGGACGGCGAGGGCCAGTACGAAATTCAAGCCAGCGACAAGAGCGATCGCGGCACCGAAGTCATCCTGCACCTGCGCGAGGAGGACAAGGAGTTTCTCGAGGGTTCGCGTCTGCGTCAGCTGGTGCGCAAGTATTCGGATCATTTGAGCATTCCGGTGGTTCTGAAGAGCGGCGACAGCGAAGAGACGTTGAATCAGGCCAAGGCTTTCTGGACCCGGCCCAAGGCGGAACTGAAGGACGAGGACTACCAGGCCTTCTACAAACACCTCACGCACGATACGGACGAGGCGCGCATCTGGGCGCACAACAAAGTCGAGGGCAGCGTCGAATATACCTCGCTGCTGTACTTGCCGAAGCGTGCACCCTTCGATTTGTTCGAGCGCGATCAGAAGAGCGGCGTACAGCTGTACGTGAAGCGCGTCTTCATCATGGACAAGGCGGCCGAGCTGCTGCCGCCGTACCTGCGTTTCATGCGCGGACTGGTGGATTCATCGGATCTGCCCCTGAATGTGTCGCGTGAATTGCTGCAGAACAACCGCACGGTGGAGAAGATCAAGTCGGCGCTGGTGAAGCGCTCGTTGGACATGCTGGAGGATCTGGCGGCCAACAAGCCGGAGGAGTACGCTGAATTCTGGAAGACCTTCGGTACGGTGCTGAAGGAAGGCATCATCGAGGATCCGGTGAACCGCACGCGTCTGGCCAAGCTGATGCGTTTTTATTCCACGGCCGATAGCGGGGACACTCCGCCGAGCACCACGCTCGAGCAGTACGTGTCGCGCATGAAGGCCGATCAGAAGGCCATCTACTACCTGACCGCCGACACTTTGGCGGCGGCGCGCAACAGCCCCCACCTGGAGGGATTTCGCGCCAAGGAAATGGAGGTCTTGCTGCTCACCGACCGCATCGATGAGTGGCTGACCGGCCACTTGCACGAATTCGAAGGCAAGAAACTCGCCAACGTCTCGAGTGCAGCAGCCGATGTCGCCTCGGCCATCGAGACGCCGGAGAAGGCCGCCAGCGAGAGCGCCTTCAAGGATACCCTGGAGCGGCTCGGCAAGAGCCTGAGCGGCAAGATCGCGAGCGCCCAGATCTCCGCGAGGCTCACCGATTCGCCGGCCGTGCTGGTGGCGGGCGAGTTCGGCGTGAGCCTGCGCATGGGGCGCATACTGAAGCAGGCGGGCCAGAACAATCCGTTCGCCCTGCCGCCCATTCTCGAGGTGAATCCCAAGCATCCCTTGGTGGAGCGGCTCAAGGACACCGTCGATGACGCCGCGTTCGGCGAATTGGCGAATGTGCTCTATGACCAGGCCATGCTCGCCGAGGGTGGAGAGCTGGAGGATCCCGCCACCTTCGTGCGGCGTGTGAACCGGCTGATCGTCGAGGGTCTCGGGACGCAACCGAAAATACTTCTGGGTTAGGAGAGCGCTCTTGCTCGATCCGCAGCCGCTGTCCGACGAAGGCACCGACGATGAATCCTTGCTCGATGCCTATTCGGGCGCGGTCATCGGTGCGCTGGAACGCGTTGCGCCCGCCGTGGCGTTCATCGAGGTGCAGCACACCGTCGGCGCGCGCGGCGGCCGCCGCGCTGCGCACGGCAGCGGCTCCGGCTTCCTGTTCACGCCCGATGGTTATCTGCTGACCAACAGCCATGTGGTGCATGGCGCGCAGAAAATCACCGTGCGCTTGAACGACGATACGCGCTTCGACGCCGACCTGGTGGGCGATGATCCGGATGCGGATCTGGCGGTGCTGCGCATCGGGTCGGCGACCGCCTTGCCGTTCGCCGAATTCGGCGACTCGTCACGCTTGAAGGTCGGGCAGGTAGCCATCGCCATCGGCAACCCGCTGGGCTACGCCAAAACGGTCACGGCCGGCGTGGTATCGGCGCTGGGTAGGACCCTGCGCGCCAGCTCGGGCCGGCTGATGCACGATGTCATTCAAACCGATGCTGCGCTAAACCCCGGGAACTCCGGCGGTCCCTTGGTGGATTCCGCGGGCCGCGTGATCGGAGTGGCCACAGCCATGATTCCGCAGGCACAAGCGATCTGCTTTGCGACCGGCATCAATACGGCCAAGTGGGTCATTGGACAATTGTTCGCCCATGGTCGCGTGCGCCGTGCCTATATCGGTGTTTCCGGCGCGACCGTCCCGGTGGCCACCCGAGTGGTGCGCCACTTCGGTCTGCCGGGCAACAAGGCGGTGCACGTGCTGGAATTGGTGCCGGGCAGCCCGGCCGAGTCGGCGGGTGTGGCCGTCGGAGATCGTATGATCGCGCTCGACGGGGTACCAATCGATGGCATCGATGGCTTGCAGCGATTGTTGGACTCGAGCTGGATCGGCCGCGCAGGCGACTTGCTGCTGCTGCGCCGGTCAGACGTCATTCACGTAACCATTCGGCCGACCGAAAAGAGGCAATGATGAACCCCTCTCACGCGATGAGCCTGGCCGTGCCGCCCGAACCCACCGATCATAGCGAGGGCCCCGAGCATGCCCGGGTGGTCGTGGTCGAGTACGGCGACTTCGAATGCCCGAGTTGCAAGGTTGCGGCAACCACGCCGACGTTGCTGATGGAGCGCTTCCCCAACAAGGTGCGGTTCATATTCCGCCATTACCCCGTGCCTGAAGTGCACCCTCACGCCATGCTGGCGGCTGAGGCCGCCGAGGCCGCCGCGGCGCAGGGGCGTTTTTGGCCCATGTATCACCTGTTATTCGACAACCAGGCGCACTTGAATCAAAAGAGCTTGCTGCGCTATGCGGGCGAACTGGGCCTGGACATGACGCGCTATGTCGCGGAGATGGACGATCATATCTACCTGCAAAAGGTGCGCGAACATGCCGATGGCGCACGGCGCAGCCACATCCGTGCGACGCCCACGTTCTTCATCAATGGCGCGGTTCAGGACGTTTCCTTCGGCATGAAGGCGCTGCATGATGCGGTGGCCGCAAGCTTGCGGCCGCACGCTTGAATCAGACGGTCGATCAGCTCCAGTCGTCGCCGCCGCCACCGCCACCCGAGCCGCCGTCGTCCCAGGAGCCCGGATCATTGACGCCGAAATCGTTGCCGCCGGCATCGCTGTTGTAATCAGGCTCCGCAGCACTGGCCGAAGGCACGAAGCCGCCGGTGTTAGAGTCGCGCCCGCCGTCCAGGAAGTGATGCGCCAGCTCTTCACCCGCTACAACGCCCGCACCGACGGCCAGACCGGAGGCGAGGCCGCCGGCAATGCCGGAGCCAATACCGCCGCCGCCCATGGGACCGGGGCCATAGCCCGGGCCGGGACCATATCCAGGCGCGCCGCCCATGCCGGGGCCGCCGCCGACGGGGTATTGCTGCACGATGGTGTTTCGGCGTCGAAACAGCATCAAGAGCGCACCCACGACCAGGACCAGGATCAGCACCGTGCCCCAGGGGAAGTGCGGTTCCGCGCGTCCGGGCACCTGCACCATTTGAGAGCCCGCGGCCCGCGTTTCGCCGAGCTGCGCCTTGAGTTCCTGCAGCGCCCGTGGCTTGGCGAAATCCTCGCTGGCGTCCAGCCGCTCGGCTGCGCTCAGCTCGCTCCTCGATTGGGCGAGGTAGCCCTGTTTGGCGAAGAGCTCCGCTTGCACGAAATGCGCCTTGGCGCTGTTCGGTTTCTCCTTCAGCACTTGCGAAATCATTTGCTGGGCCTGATCCAGGTGCCCGGCTTGTTCCGCTTGGTAAATCTGGTCGACCGTCGGCAATGCATCCGCGAACGTTGGGAATGCCATACCTAAGCCCATACCGGCGCTCAGTGTTGCTGCAACCAATAAACGACTTCGCATATGAGGCCCCTCTTGGGTCGAATTGACCCGTACCGGGTTAGAGTAAGGGCACTTTGGCGAAGTTCAACGGGGGTGAGCGCCAGCTTGCGGTGGGTACAGATGGTGGCTGGCTGGTCGAAATCACGTAGCCAGGCGCCTAGAGGACGCCACGCCGCTTCTGGTCGAGTTCTATGGATTCGAACAACGCCTGGAAATTCCCCTCGCCAAAGCCCTCGTTGCCCTTGCGTTGGATGATTTCGAAGAAAATGGGCCCGATCGCATTTTTGGTGAAGATTTGCAGCAAGATGCCGCTCGCGAGGCTGCCGTCGATCAGGATACGGCGCCGCTCGAGCTCGGCGACCGACTCGCTGTGGCCGGCAACGCGGCGGTCGATTCCTTCATAGTACGTGTCCGGGGTGTCCTGGAACTGGACGCCACGCTCGCGCAGCGTATCCACGGTGCCGTAGATGTCGTCCGTGCCGAGCGCGATGTGCTGAATACCTTCGCCCTTGTATTCGTTCAGATACTCCTCGATCTGACTCTTGTCGTCCTGACTTTCGTTGATCGGAATGCGTATCTTGCCGCATGGCGAGGTCAGGGCGCGCGAAAACAGGCCGGTCTCCTTGCCCTCGATCGAAAAGTATCGAATCTCCTTGAAGTTGAACAGCTTCTCGTAAAAACCCGACCACACATTCATGTTGCCGCGGTGGACGTTGTGCGTGAGGTGATCGATACGCAGCAGCCCCGAGGGCCTGCTTGCATGCGCGGACGGCGCCGCCGGCACGAAATCGACATCGTAAATGGTGCGTTCGCCGTAGCGATCGACCAGGTAAATCAAACTGCCGCCTATGCCTACGATCGATGGTATGTTCAGCTCCATCGGTCCGGCAGTCACCGGCCCGGGCTTCGCGCCGAGTTCGAGCGCGCGTGCATACGCGAAGCGTGCATCAGCGACTCGGAACGCCATGGCGCACGCGCAGGGGCCGTGGGTACGGGCAAAGCCTTGCGCGAAACTGTCGCTTTCGGCGTTGATGATGAAATTGATGTCACCCTGGCGGTGCAGCGTGACGTTCTTGGCGCGATGCCGCGCCACGGCAGGCAAACCCATGCTCTCGAACAGACGGCGCAGCGAATCCGGCTCGGGAGCGGCATATTCGACGAATTCGAATCCGTCGGTGCCCATCGGATTGGCGGTGGCCTGCGGCGCGCCGCTCATGAGATCGCCGCGCTGCCCGGGGCGCCGATGGCGGTGCCGAAGACGTAATCCCACAGGGGAGTGGTGACCCCATAGTTACCCTGGTGCGGCGAGTAATGATGCCGCAGGTGCCAGGCGCGGCGTTCCCCGAAGTAAGAGGCCGCAAAAGCGCTCGTGGTTCTTTTCTCGGTGTGATGGTGAATGACGTGGTGCACGATGCCATACCACCAGTAACCGAGCATGATGCCGACGGTGAGCCCGCCGGCGACCCTCGAGCCCGCCAGCGCCCAGACTGGCAGCAACACTACGCCAAGCCATACCGATACGCTCAACCAGGTAGGCGTTCCGATAAAGTCGCGCGGGGCGCTATGGTGCTCGGCGTGCAGCGGCGAGAACAATCGCATGCGATGCAAAGCGATGCGGTGCAGACCGTATTCCAACAAGGTCCAGAGCATGGACCCCGCCACGCAGGCCATCAGCCATTCGCGTGCGACGCTCCAGGTCGGATGCGTGCTGGTCACGCCGATCAGCGCGATCGCCACGATCGGATAGATCACGAAGTCCGAGTAATATCCGGCTTTGCTGAGTTGCATACTCGTCCTCGCTGTTACTTAAGGATGTTAGGCTAGGCGCCGTATGCCCGCAAGCAAGCGCTCCAGATCCTCAGGCGTGCTATACATGGAGACGCCGGCGCGCAGCAATCCGCCGCGCTCCGTGAGACCCAATATCTCGAGCGCACGCGCGGCGTAGAAGTGTCCGTCCCAAACGCAGATGCCCTCGCGTCCGAGTGCGCGCGCCGCCTGATCGGCGGTCACGCTCTGTAATGTGATCGAAACCGTCGGTGCGCGTGCGCGGTCGGTGAAGTCCGGGCCCCAGACCTTGACGCCGGGGATCCGGCCCACCGCCTCGTAATAGTACCTGGCCAGCTGATGTTCGTACGCTGAAATGCCGTTCATGGCATCCACGATGCGCTCGCGCAGAGTCGCGCCGCTGCCCCAGCCCGCCAGATATTCCACCGCCGCACGCGCGGCATCGATGGCCGCGTGATTCAGGGTGCCGGTCTCGATGCGATACGGTGCGTTCGGATCCTGCACCGCAAGCCGATTGGTCGGCAGCGCATCGAGTGCCCCGGGGCGTGAATACAGCACGCCCACGTGCGGTCCGTAAAACTTGTAGGCGGAACACAATAAAAAATCCAGGCCGAGGGCTTGCACGTCGAGCGGAAAATGCGGCGCGTAATGCACGGCATCGACAATGAGCAGCGCACCGACCGCGGCGGTGAGGCGCCGCGCCAGTTTGATGTCGTTGACGGTACCGAGTGCGTTCGATGAGGCGCCGATCGCAAACAACTTGGTGCGTGCGTTGACCTTGGCCTGCATATCGGCCAGGTCGAGCCGGCCGGTGGGCAACAGACGCACTTCCTCAACCACGACGCCCTGTTCCTGCAACCGTGTCCATGGACCGCGATTCGCTTCGTGATCGAGCTGCGTCACCAGCACTTGGTCGCCGCGACCCAACGTGTGGCCGATGGCAGCGCTGAGCGCATAGTTGAGCGTGGTCATGTTTTGGCCGAACGAGATGCAGCTGCCGCTCTCGGCGCCCAGGAACGCCGCCATCACCTCGCGCGCGTGCTGCATGCGCCGATCGACCTCGATGGAGGGCGGAAAGTTTCCGTGCGTGTTGACGTTGCAGGAGCCGTAGACATCGGCAATGGCATCGATCACGGCTTGCGGCACCTGACTGCCGCCGGGACCGTCGAGATAGCTGAGTTTGAGACCATCGTCGCGCACGCGGTTGAGCGCGGGAAAGTCCCTGCGGCAGCGCACGCTATCTTCGAGAGTAAAGGCCATCAGAAGTTCCCGGCGTCGACGTCGATCAAGGTGGGTCCGGCGCCATCGAGCGCAGCTCGCAGCGCCTCGGTGAGTGCCGTGGCAGTCTTGACGCGCACTCCGCGCGCGCCGCAGGCCGCGGCCAGCGCCGCGAAGTCCGGTGTTCGAGCCACCACGGCGGTCGCAGGCATGCCTGCCGCGAGCATATCGTCGCGGATTTGTCCGAGGGCGCCGTTGTTCCAGACCACGAGCGGCAAATTGGCTCCTACCTCGACAGCGGTCATGAGCTCGTTGAGAGTGAACTGCACCCCGAAATCTCCAGCCAGGGCGATGACTGCGCGCGCCGGCGCCGCGAGCTTGGCGCCCAGGGCGGCGGGCAATGCAAAGCCCAAGGTGCCGTAACCGGACGGATGAAACCATTGACCTGGACCATCCACCGGGAAGGCGTAATTGCCCAAGTAGGCGATTTGGGTCATGTCGGTGAACACCACGCCGTCCCAGGGCAGCGCCGCCTTGATGGCGCGCAGCGCGACCGCCATGGCGCGGGCCTTGTCATCGAAGGCGGCGTCGATAGCGGCGCGAAATTGCGCGGCGCCGCCGAGCAACGATCGCCAGCCGCGCCGTGCGCCCGGGGTTGCACCGGCGCTGTCGTGCCAGCCGCCGGTGGAAAGGCTCAGCAGCCGGCCGCCCAAAGATTGATTGATCGCGCCCAGTGCGCTGCGCGCATCGGCCCAGATGCACACATCCGCGGCGTAGTGGTCGGCGAGTTTGACGGGATCGACATCGATGCGGATCAACAGACCGCCGATCGCCAGTTTGGTCGAGGAGAACAGGTCCGTCTCGGCCAATTCGGTGCCGACCGCGAGCACCACGTCGGCCTCGGCGATCAGCTGCTGCGCGGCGCGATGCGGCAGGGTGGCGCCGTAATTAGCGGCGTGCGTTTCCGGCAGCACGCCCTTGGCCGCGGTGGTCGTGAACAAGGGGCAGTCCAGCATCTCGATCAAGCGCTGCAATTCGGCGCCCGCGCCGCGCGCGCCGCCGCCGGCGATCACCACGGGTCGCGCGGCCACCGCCAACAGCCGCAGCGCTGCATCGACTTGATCTTGATCGGCCTGCGGCAACAGCGTTGCACTCTCGAAGCGATGTGCGTTCAAGGTAACGCTCTGCGACAGCAAATCGAGCGGGATCTCCAGATACGCCGGCCGCGGCCGGCCGGTGCGCAAAGAGGCGAGGCAGAGGCGCAAATGATCGCGTACGTCCTCGGCGCTACGCGCGGCGCGCGCCACGCCGAATACGCCCGCCGCCAGCGCGGTTTGGTCGTGCAACTCGTGCAAAACGCCCCACTGCTTGCCCTGCGATGCGCTGACCGGTGCGCTGGCGATGACCAGCAGCGGCACCGAATCGGTATAGGCCTGCGCGGCCGCGGTCAGGATGTTGGTCAAACCGGGGCCGGAGATGACGAAGCAGGCCGCCGGGCGGCCGCTCAAGCGCGCATACCGTCGGCGGCGAATCCCGCGCCTTGTTCGTGACGCATCAAGACATGCCGCAATCCGCCGCCCGCCAGGCCTCGGTAGAGTTCGATATTGTGCACGCCGGGAATGCCGAACACCGTGTCGATGTCGTTCGCCACCAGCAGTTCGACCAGGAAGGCACCAATGTTGCGCGACATGTCTCTCTTGAACGCGGTATGCGAAAGCGCGCTAGGTTGCGCAAAAGTATGCAAGCGCCATACGGACCTGGCAAGAACCATCGCGGAAGGTAGTACGATGTGTCGATGCAATTCTCACCCTTGGTGGATCGGATCGCCGGCGAAGGCGCAGACGCGTGGCTGATTCATTACGCGGCGCGCGCCGCGCAGGAGCGCGGCGAGGACGTGATCGTGCTCAGCATCGGTGATCCGGATCTGGACACGCCCGCGCCGGCGTTGGAGCGCGGCATCGAGAGGCTGCGCGCCCGCGACGTGCGCTATACGGCCGCTGCCGGGCGCCCTGCAGTGCGCGCCGCCATTGCCGCAGCGCATGCGCAGCGCACCGGACAGCCGGTGACCGCCGACAATGCGATTTTCCTGTCGGGAGCGCAGAACGCGCTGTTCACGGCCTCGTTGTGCATTGCGGGTCCGGGCGACGAAGTGCTGGCGCTGGAGCCGCTCTATCCGAGTTATCCAGCGACCATTCGGGCATCGGGTGCCGAGCTCAAGCGCGTGCCGGCACCGCCGGAGCGCGGCTTTCGCATCGATTTGGACGCGCTGCAAGCAGCGATCACGCCGCGGACTCGCGCGTTCTTCTTTGCCACGCCGAATAATCCCAGTGGCGTGATCTTGAACGAGGCCGAGCTCGAGCGAATCGGTCAACTCGCGCAGCGCCACGACCTGTGGTTGGTGGCCGATGAAGTGTACGCAGGGCTCGCGCCGCGCGGACGCGTTCCCGGATTGGCAGCGCGGCTGCCGGATCGCGTCATCACGGTGAGCAGCCTGTCCAAGTCGCATTCCATGCCGGGCTGGCGAGCCGGCTGGCTGGTGGGGCCGGAGCAACTGGTAAAGCACGCGGAGTCCTTGGCGATGTGCATGTTGTTCGGACTGCCCGGCTTCATACAGGAAGCGGCGGTTGCCGCGCTGGGGTGCAGCGAAACGGCGGAGGCGCGCGTACGCGACCTGTGCAATGCGCGGCGCGATTTTCTCATCGAGGGCCTGCGCGGCGTGCCCGGTATCCGCTGCAGCGTCCCGCAGGCCGGCATGTTCGCGCTCATCGACGTGCGCGGTACGGGCCTGACGGGCAACGAATTCATGCGCGGATTGTTCGAGGCCGAACGCGTCTCGGTGATCGACGGCGGCGCGTTCGGCCGCGGCACGAGCGGTTTCGTGCGACTGTGCTTTGCCACGAGCGAGGCCGAACTCGGTGCGGCCGTGGTCAGAATCCGCCGGTACGCAAATACTTTAGTGAGGTAGGAGGTAGCGCCTATGACTGAGATGAATACTGAATTCGGCATCGTGGTGCGCAAAGCGGGTGGACCGGAAGTCCTCGAATGGACGTCGCTCGAGCCGGCGACGCCGGGGCCCGGCGAGGTACTCGTGGCGCAGCGCGCGATCGGCGTCAATTTCATCGATACGTATTTTCGTCAGGGTGCGTATCCGTGGCCGACGGATCCGCTGATCCCGGGCGGTGAAGCGGCCGGCGTCGTTCAGGCAGCGGGTCCGGGCACGTCGTTCAAGGTGGGCGAGCATGTCGCCTACACGCTGCCCACCGGCGCCTATCGCACGCATCGCGTGGTGCCCGCCGATCGACTCGTGAAGATCCCGGACGGTGTGTCATTCGAGGTTGCGGCAGCTCTGATGTTGAAAGGCCTGACCGCGCAGTATCTGTTGAAGTCGACCTTTGCCGTTCAACCCGGCAATACCGTGCTGGTTCATGCCGCGGCGGGCGGCGTGGGCCTGATCATGGGGCAATGGCTGCGGGCGCTCGGCATCACGTGCATCGGCACGGCGGGGTCGAGGGAGAAATGCGAACTGGCCAAGGCTCATGGATACACGCACACGATCGACTATCGCGCCGAAGATTTCGTTGCGCGGGTCGCGGAAATCACGCAGGGCAAGCGCTGCGATGTGGTCTACGATTCGGTGGGGCGCGATACCTGGCGCGGCTCGCTCAAGTGCCTGCGGCCGCGCGGCATGTTCGTGTGCTTCGGCCAGTCCTCGGGTGCCATCGCCGATTTCAAGCTGGCGGATCTGGCTGGCAATGGCTCGCTGTTTGCGACCCGGCCGTCGCTGTTCGATTACATCAAGAGCCGCGAGGACCTCGAGTCACGCGCCGCCGATCTATTCGCGCAAGTAAAGGCGGGACATATAGTCCCCTACATCGGACAGCGGGTCGCGCTGCGCGATGCCGCCAAAGCGCACCGCGACCTAGAAGCGCGGCTCACCCAGGGCGCCACGGTGTTGATACCCTAGCGGCGCACGCCTCCCGCGTAACCCATCGGCGTAACCCTTCGGCGCAACCCGTCGAAGGCGCAATTACACGCCGAGGGGCAACGCGGTCGACTCCTTGATGACGGTCACCGCCACGGATGAGTTGACGGCGCGCACGCACGGGATGCGCGACAAGTAGTCCAGATAGAAGGCTTCGTACGCCTTCATATTCTTGGTCACTATCTTCAGCAGGAAATCCCATTCGCCGGTGAGCGTGAAGCATTCGAGCACTTCGGCACGATCGCGGATGGCGGCTTCGAACTCTGCGAGGGCACCGCGGCCGGTGGTGGCCAATTTGACCTGCGCGAAAATGGTGACATCCAGGCCAAGGGCAGCGCGATCGAGCAGGGCGACTCGCGCCTTGATGACGCCGTTCTGTTCCAGTTGCTGAATGCGCCGCCAGCACGTGGTGGTGGACAATCGGGTGCGGGCGGCCACCTCGGCCACCGACAGCGCGCCGCTCCTTTGCAGGATGTCCAAGATGCGCAAATCCAGGCGGTCGATCGAAGGTCGGGATGTCTGTTCCATATTTGGTCGTATCCCGGAATGAACATACCGGATTATCGGCACATGAGTTGATGAATGCAACACTCGCGAGGCCTTGGCGTAAATTACGCCAATGAACAATCAATCGCGACTGCATTTGCCAAAGGCGCCGGCCCGGCCGGGCGAGGCACCGGATTTCAGCTACGTGCAGCTGTCACCGGCGGGCGCGGTGCGCCGCCCCGACATCAACGCGCGCGCGCGCGACATGATGGAGCTCTCGGTCGAGTTGGTGCGGGTGCTCGACGATGCCGGGGACGCGGTCGGACCATGGCATCCGCATCTGGATCCGGGCGACCTGCAGGTGGGGCTGCGTCACATGCTGCTGACGCGCATTTACGACGATCGCATGCAACGCATGCAACGTGCCGGAAAGATCTCGTTCTACATCCGCTCGCTCGGCGAAGAGGCCGTGTCCGTGGCGCAGTGCATGGCATTGCGGCCTGGCGACATGCTGTTCCCGTCGTACCGAAATCAGGGCGTGTACATCACCCGCGGCATCGCGTTGGTCGATCTCATGTGTCAACTGCTGTCGAACACGCGCGACATGTGCAAGGGGCGGCAGTTGCCGGTGATGTATCACTCCAAGGCGGGCAATATTTTCTCCATTTCGGGCAACCTGGCGACGCAGTTTCCGCAGGCCGTGGGTTGGGCCATGGCGGCCGCCATCAAGGGTGAGGACCATCTGGCGGCGAGTTGGATCGGCGAGGGCAGCAGCGCAGAGGCTGATTTTCACCATGCGCTGCTGTTTGCGTCGGTCTATCAGGCGCCGGCGATCTTGAACGTCGTGAACAATCAGTGGGCGATATCCACGTTTCAGGGTTATGCGGGCGGCGAGCAGCGCTCGTTCGCGGCGCGCGGACCGGGCTACGGTATGGCGGGCATCCGTGTCGACGGCAACGACTTCCTCGCCGTGTACGCAGTCACCCAGTGGGCGGCGGAGCGTGCGCGCACCGGCGCCGGACCTACGCTCATCGAGCTGGTGACCTATCGCGCCGCCGCGCATTCGACCAGCGACGATCCGGCGCGCTATCGCGCCAAGAACGACCACGAACATTGGCCGCTGGGCGATCCGGTGCTGCGGCTCAAGCAGCATTTGATCAAGCTCGGCGAATGGTCGGACGCGCGCCATCAAGCGCTGACGGCGGAGTTGGAAGCACTGGTGGCATCGAGTTGGAAGGAGGCGACGGCCTTCGGCACGATGAGCGAAGGTCCGCGGCTGAACGCGGATCTGATGTTCGAGGACCTGTTCAAGGAAATGCCGGAGCACCTCAAGCGCCAGCAGGCGCTGATGCGCGCCGAGCGACGCTGATGGCCAGCATGAACATGATTCAGGCGCTGAACTCCGGCATGGACATCATGCTCGGCAAGGACCCGGCCGTCGTGCTGATGGGCGAGGACATCGGCTATTTCGGCGGCGTATTTCGTGCAACGGAGGGATTGCAACGCAAGTACGGCGAACATCGCGTCATCGATACGCCGATCGCCGAAGGCGGAATCATCGCGGCCGCCATCGGCATGAGCGTCAACGGACTGCGCCCCGTCGCCGAAATTCAATTCGCCGACTATATCTACCCGGGCTTCGATCAGATCTGCAGCGAACTGGCGCGCATCCGCTATCGCAGCGCCGGTGATTTCTACGCTCCGGTCACGATACGCACGCCGTGCGGCGGCGGCATCCGCGGCGGGCAAACGCATTCGCAGAGTCCGGAGGGCATATTCACGCATGTCAGCGGCATCAAAGTGGTCATGCCGTCCAATCCGTACGACGCCAAGGGGTTGTTGATCACCTGCATTGAAGACGACGACCCGGTGGTGTTCTTCGAGCCGAAGCGTCTTTACAACGGGCCCTTCGACGGCGATCCCAACAAGCCCGCCGTGCCCTGGAGCACACATCCGAAGGGCCAGGTGGACGAGGGCTATTACCGCGTGCCGCTCGGCAAAGCCGACATCGTGCGCGGCGGCAGCGCCGTGACCATCATCACGTACGGCACCATGGTGCACGTCGCCGCGGCGGCGGCGGCCGCCATGCGTGTGGATGCGGAAATCATCGATCTGCGTTCCTTGGTGCCGCTCGACGTCGATACCATCTGTTCGTCGGTGAAGAAAACCGGGCGCTGCATCGTTGCGCACGAGGCGACGCGCTTCTCGGGGTTCGGCGCAGAAATCCTCTCGATCATTCAGGAGGAGTGCTTCTGGTATCTGGAGGCGCCGATTCAGCGCGTCACGGGTTGGGATACGCCCTATCCGCATGCTTTCGAATGGGAATATTTTCCCGGGCAGGCGCGCGTCGGCACGGCGCTCGCTGCCGTCATGGGGGCCGCTTGAAGCAGTTCGTTTTCAAGATGCCGGATCTCGGCGAGGGTACGGTGGACGCTGAAATCGTCGCATGGCACACCAAGCCCGGAGATACGGTTACCGAAGATCAATTGATCGTCGAAGTGATGACCGACAAGGCCGCGGTCGAAGTACCTGCGCCCGTGAGCGGGCGTGTGATTTCGGTCAACGGCTCGCCCGGCGACAAGATCGCGGTGGGTTCGCCGCTCATCGTATTCGATGTCGAGGAAGCGCTCGATGGGCCGACGCAGCTTGTGGCGGCTGCTCCTGCGCCAGCGGCGGCGCCTGCGGCGGCGCCCGTGCCTGCGCGAACCGGCCGCGTGATGGCGTCACCCGCTGATCGGCGACGAGCCCGCGAGGCCGGCATCGATTTGACCACGGTGGCCGGGTCGGGCCCTGGCGGGCGCATCGTGCGCGCGGATCTGGACTCGGCGGCGGCGAAACCTGGGGCGGTGCCGGGCGTTGATGATGCGGTTCCGGCCACCACCGAAATCAAGGTAATCGGTTTGCGCCGGGTCATCGCAGAGCGCATGAGCGAGGCCAAGCGCACCATTCCGCATTTCGCATACGTGGAGGAGGTCGACGTCACCGAACTGGAATCTCTGCGCGCGCAACTGAACGTGAACCGCGTCAAGGACACGGCGAGCATGAGTCTGCTGCCGTTGGTGGTCGCGGCGCTGACCCGCGTTCTGGAATCCTTTCCGCAGTGCAACGCCTGGCACGATGCCGCGCGCGGCGTGCTGGTGCGGCATCGCGCCGCGCATGTGGGCATCGCCACGCAGACTCCGGATGGGCTGAAGGTGCCCGTGGTACGCAATGCGCAGTCACTTGGCATTTGGGAGATCGCTGCGGAAATTCGCCGTCTGGCCGAACGCGCCCGTTCCAACAAGGCGACGCGCGAAGAGCTGAGCGGCTCCACGATAACCGTCACCAGTCTCGGCAAGCTCGGCGGAATCGCCTCGACACCCATCATCAATGCACCCGAGGTGGCGATCATCGGCCTGAACAAAGCCGTGGAGCGGCCGGTGGTCCACCAGGGTGCGATCGTGGTGCGGCGAATCATGAATTTATCGTCCTCATTCGATCATCGCTTCGTGGACGGTTATGATGCTGCTGCGATGATCCAGGCATTGAAGGAATTGCTGGAACATCCGGCGCTGATTTTCATTCCGAAGGTAAAAGCCATATGACCGCTCAACCGCAAAGACCCGCGTTCGGCACCGTGCTGACATCGCACATGGCCGTCGCCCGCTACCAGAACAAGGAGTGGAGCCCCAGCGAGATCACGCCGGTGGCGCCGCTGGAAATCAGCCCCGCCGCGCACGTACTGCACTATGCGAGCACCTGCTTCGAGGGATTCAAGGCTTTCCGCCGCCCCGATGGTTCGGTGCACGTTTTTCGCATGGATCGGCATATTGAGCGCCTGCGCCAGAGCGCGCGGCAGCTGGTGTTGCCGGAGCCCGATGCGCAGCAACTCGCGCAGATGGTGCGTGCCGTCATACAGCGCTGTCGCGATGCCGTGCCCGAGGCGCCCGGCGCCCTGTATTTGCGGCCGCTCTTGATCGGCACCACGCCGAATATCGGCGCGGCGGCGACGCCCAGCCTCGAAGCCACGCTGCTGGTGCTGGCGAGCCCGGTTTGGGATTATTTCGCCGGCGGCATGAAGCCGCTGCGAATCCTGATCGACGACGTGAATACACGTTCGGCGGCGCAGATGGGCATGGTAAAAACCGGCGGCAACTATGCCGCGGCCTTGGGTCCGACGCTGGCGGCGCGTGCCCAGTACCAGGTCGATCAGGTGCTCTTCTGTCCGGGTGGCCAGGTGCAGGAGACCGGCGCCGCGAACTTCTTCTTGATCCGCAAGGGCGAATTGCTGACCCGCAGCCTCGATTCGAGTTTCTTGCACGGCGTGACGCGCGATTCGCTGTTGCAGATCGGGCGCGACCTGGGGTACGCGGTCACCGAACGGCCGTTCGAGGTCAAGGAAATGCTGGAGTGGGTCAGCGCCGGGGAAGCCGCCCTGTCAGGCACGGCCGCGGTGCTGGCCGGTGTCGGCACCTTGATTTACAGGGGCAAAGAGCATCGCGTGGGCGATGGCGAGGTAGGTCCGCTGACGCGGGCGCTGCGCGCGCAGCTGGTTGCGGTTCAGCAGGGCGAGCAGCCTGATCGGCATGGTTGGCTGGAGCGTGTGGTTTGAGGGGCGCGCAGCGGCTTTAGCACGCGGCAGCGGGGCAGCCCTCGGTCGCGGGGCAGCCCGCGGATGGGCTCAATATTCGTCGCGGTCTTCTTCTTCCTCGTCGTCGAGATCATCCTCGTCGTCTTCATCGTCCTCGTCGTCGTCCCAATCCTCGTCTTCCTCGTCGTCCGCATCCTTCTCGGCCTTCGAGCCGGACCAACCCTCGGGTTCCTCGGTCAATTCGAGGTCCAATTCCGCCCAGTCATCGACGTCCAATTCTTCCGTGTCTCCGTCGAGGTGCTGAATCTCGATGGTCTCTTTGTCCTCGTCGACTTTGAGCACCTGAAACGTTTCTTCGTTCTCCAAGTCGTCATACCACTGTCCCACCGTCGGTTCGTACTCTCTGCCCACTGAACTCGTCCTTCTTGAAATCCCGCTGCGCATGAATCGGCACGCAATATTAGGTGAGGCTGCTTGCTCAAGTAAATGGCAATATTGTGGTGCCATGACTGCCGCAGACCGCAAAGCCGCTGCTCGCCGCTTGACCGAGGCCAAGCGAATCGTGGTCAAGGTAGGTTCCGCGCTGCTCGTCGACGGCGAGAAGGGAAGGTTGAATCGTACGTGGCTGGAGGGCTTCGCCGCCGATGTGGCGCGGCTGCACAGGCGTGGTCAGGATGTGATCTTGGTTTCCTCCGGCGCCATCGCCTTGGGTAGACGTCATCTGTCACTGGCGGCCGGCAAATTGAGATTGGAGGAAAGTCAGGCCGCAGCCGCCGTCGGGCAGATTCGCCTGGCCCATGCCTACAAGGAATTATTGGACACGCACGAGATCACGGTGGCCCAAATATTGCTTACGCTCGGCGATACCGAGCAGCGTCGCCGCTATTTGAACGCGCGCGGCACCCTCAACACGCTGCTGGCGCTCGGCGCCATTCCGGTCATCAATGAGAACGACACGGTCGCAACCGCGGAAATCCGCTACGGCGACAATGACCGGCTGGCGGCGCGCGTGGCACAGATGGTGGGCGCGGACTGTTTGGTGCTGCTGTCGGATATCGATGGACTCTACAGCGCCGATCCCGGCCTCGATCCCGATGCGCAGTTCATCCCACGCGTGCTGGAGATCACGCCCGCCATCGAAGCCATGGCCGGCGGCAGCGGCACCGACATGGGTTCCGGAGGCATGCAGACGAAGATCGCCGCCGCCAAGATCGCGGTCGGTGCCGGCTGCCACTTGTGCATCGCCAAAGGCGCGGTGGACAGTCCGCTGCGCCACATCGAAGACGGCGCGCGCTGCACCTGGTTCGTGCCTTCCTCGACACCCATGGCCACCCGCAAACAATGGATCGCGGGAACCCTGAAACCCGCCGGGGCTATCGCCGTGGACGAGGGTGCGGTCCGTGCACTGATGGGGGGCAAGAGCCTGCTTCCCGCCGGTGTGACGCGCGCACTGGGACGATTCGAGCGAGGTGATACCGTCAGCATCCTCGCACCCGACGGGTCCGAGGTGGCACGCGGCATATGTGCCTATTCGGATGTCGACGCTGCGCGCATCATCGGACGCAAATCGTCCGATATAGAACAGGTTCTAGGGTTTCGAGGCCGGGATGAAATCGTACATCGCGATGATTTGGTCATGCTGAGAACGCTTTGAATATGCAAACTACGGCCGAACAGCAGAGCCTAGCCCTGGCCGATCTGATGCGGGCGCTTGGCGCCGCCGCCCGCGCCGCTGCCAACGTTCTGGCGTACGCACCCAACGAGCTGAAAAATCGTGCGCTCGAGCATGCCGCGGCCGTGCTGCGCGCCTCGCAGGCAAGAATTCTCGCCGCCAACGAACACGATTTGCGTCAAGCCGCGACCAAGGAAGTGGCAGCGGCACAGTTGGAGCGATTGCGCCTCGACCCGGGGCGTATCGAGGCGATGGCCCGCGGCCTGGAGGACATCGCCGCGTTGCCTGATCCGATCGGCGTGACGCTGAAGAAATGGACGCGCCCCAACGGCATGCGCATCAGGCGGGTCTCGGTGCCCTTGGGGGTGCTCGGCATCATTTATGAGAGCCGTCCCAACGTGACCGCCGATGCCGGTGGCCTGTGCCTCAAGTCCGGCAATCCCGTGATACTGCGCTCAGGCTCGGAGAGCCAGAAATCGAGCGCCGCGATTCATGCCTGCCTGGAGCAGGGACTGAGTGCCGCGGGCCTTCCGACCGCCGCAATCCAGCTGGTGCCCACCAGCGATCGCGCGGCGGTGGGGCACATGCTGGCCGACATGTCCGAGTACATCGATCTCATTGTGCCGCGCGGCGGCCGCCAACTGATCGAGCGGGTGCAGAAGGAAGCGCGCGTGCCGGTCATGGGACATCTGGAAGGGATTTGCCATGTGTTCGTCGACCGCTCCGCGGATCTGGAGATGGCGAAGCGCATCGTGGTGAACGCCAAGATGCGCCGCACCGGCATCTGCGGTGCCGCCGAGACGCTGCTCATCGATGCCGGCTGCGTGCAAACACACTTGGGCCCGTTGCTCGAGGCCCTGTTTGACGCCGGCTGCGAGGTGCGCGGCGATTCATCCTGCGTGCAGGCCGACCGGCGCGTCAGGCCGGCAACGGAGCAGGACTGGCATACCGAGTATCTGGACGCGATCATTTCGGTACGCGTGGTCGGCAACGTGGAGGCGGCGATCGCCCACATCAGCCGCTTCGGCTCCCAGCACACGGACTGCATCATCAGCGAGGATCCGTCGGCGGCCGAACTGTTTCTCACGCGGGTCGACAGCGCGATCGTTTTGCACAATGCCTCCACGCAATTCGCCGAC
>Ga0116227_10006559_pt1 | contig 23485 bp, 20 predicted proteins | sample S1TSphgellanicum_FD_89693 | JGI IMG/M metagenome (GOLD analysis project Ga0116227, IMG submission 89693) | Host-associated microbial communities from peat moss isolated from Minnesota, USA - S1T2_Fb - Sphagnum magellanicum MG | ecosystem: Host-associated > Plants > Peat moss > Unclassified...
CGCGGATGAAGCCAAGCGCGGCCGCAAGAAGCCGATGGTCGGCTTCATCGCCGGGCGCACCGCGCCGCCCGGCCGCCGCATGGGCCATGCCGGCGCGATCATTGCGGGCGGCAAAGGCGGCGCCGAGGACAAGATCGCGGCGATGGAAGCTGCGGGCATCAAGGTTTCGCCCTCGCCCGCTCGGCTCGGCAAGACGCTCGTCGAAGTGCTGAAAGGCTAAAAAAGCCACGAACGAAGAGCTATTTGGAGAGACGAGGCGCAGCCTGTCCGCGATACATGATGAAGCTGCGCCAGATCTCGTCGCCGGCTCTCAAGCTTGAGACAGGCGACGGGTTCTAAACTTGGCGATTGCTGTCGCAATCAATGCGAAACGGCTTGCGAGCCTGGAGGAAGATATCATGGCGCGCCACGACGCAAATGGGACATCGAACGGATCGGGCAATGGAAGCGGTGGCAGCGTTCCCCGCTCGGCTTCGAACGATGCGTTCGCGCTCACGTCGTTTCTCTATGGCGGCAACGCCGCCTATGTCGAGCAGCTCCACGATCTCTACCAGCGCGATCCGAATGCGGTCGATGCCGAGTGGCGTGACTTCTTCGCCGGCTTGAACGACGATCACGGCGCGATCGAAAAGAGCGCGCATGGCCCGGCCTGGAAGCAGACCAACTGGCCGGTCGTTGCGAATGGCGAGCTCGTCTCCGCGCTCGACGGCAATTGGGGGCCTAGCGAAAAGATCGTCAGCGACAAGCTGCAGGCAAAAGCCGCTGCCAAAGGCACCGACGTCTCGGCAGAGGATCTGCAGCGTGCGACGCGCGATTCCGTGCGCGCCTTGATGATGATCCGTGCCTATCGCATGCGCGGCCATCTGCACGCCAATCTCGATCCGCTCGGGCTCGAGCCGCCGAAAGATCATGAAGAGCTGCACCCTTCGAGCTACGGCTTCGGCGAGGCGGATTACGATCGCAAGATCTTCATCGACAATGTGCTCGGCCTCGAATACGCGACCGTCAATGAGATGCTGCCGATCCTGCGTCGCACCTATTGCGGCACCATCGGCTACGAGTTCATGCATATCTCAGATCCGGCCGAAAAGGCTTGGATCCAGGAGCGCATCGAAGGTCCGGGCAAGGAGATTAGCTTCACCCGCGAAGGCAAGCGCGCCATTCTGAACAAGCTCGTCGAAGCCGAGGGCTTCGAGAAATTCCTCGACGTCAAGTTTACCGGCACGAAGCGCTTCGGCCTCGATGGGGGCGAAGCGATGGTGCCGGCGCTGGAGCAGATCATCAAGCGCGGCGGCGCGCTCGGCGTTGAAGAGATCGTCTTCGGCATGGCGCATCGCGGCCGCTTGAACGTTTTGAGCCAAGTGATGGGCAAGCCGCACCGCGCGATCTTCCACGAGTTCAAGGGCGGCTCCTTCACGCCCGACGACGTGGAAGGCTCGGGCGACGTCAAATATCATCTCGGCGCATCTTCGGATCGCGACTTCGATAATAACAAGGTTCATCTTTCGCTGACCGCCAATCCCTCGCATCTCGAGATCGTCGATCCTGTGGTGCTCGGCAAGGTGCGCGCCAAGCAGGACCAATTGAACGATGTCATCGAGCGCACCAAGGTGCTGCCGCTGCTCATCCATGGCGACGCGGCCTTTGCCGGCCAAGGCGTCATCGCCGAATGTTTCGGGCTCTCCGGCCTCAAGGGCCACCGTACCGGTGGCTCGCTGCATTTCATCATCAACAACCAGATCGGCTTCACCACTTATCCGCGCTATTCGCGCTCCTCGCCTTATCCTTCCGATACGGCGAAGATGATCGAGGCGCCGATCTTCCATGTGAATGGCGACGATCCTGAGGCTGTGGTCTATGTCTCCAAGGTCGCGATCGAGTTCCGGCAGAAATTCCACAAGCCGGTCGTCATCGACATGTTCTGCTATCGCCGCTTCGGTCATAACGAAGGTGACGAGCCCGGTTTCACCCAACCGGTCATGTACAAGAAGATTCGCTCCCAAAAGACGACGCTGGAAATCTATGCAGAAAAACTCGTGGCCGAAGCCGTCGTGGCGGAGGGAGAGGTCGAGAAGCTGAAAGGCGATTGGCGCCAGCGGCTCGAGGCCGAGCATGAAGCAGGTCAGTCCTATAAGCCGAATAAGGCCGATTGGCTCGATGGTCGCTGGGCGGGGCTGAAGCCTGCGACGGATGGCGGCGAGGATGAGCGTCGCGGCCGGACGGCCGTCGATCTCGAGAAGCTCACGGATCTGGGTCTCAAGCTGTGCACCGTGCCCGACGGCTTCAATGTCCATCGCACCATTCAGCGGCTCCTCGACAATCGCCGCAAGATGATCGAGAGCGGCGAAGGACTCGACTGGGCGAGCGGCGAAGCGCTCGCCTTTGCAAGCCTGCTCGATGAAGGTCACCCGGTTCGGCTTTCGGGTCAGGACAGCGAGCGTGGTACCTTCTCGCAGCGCCATTCGGTGCTGATCGACCAGGAGACCGAGGCCCGCTACGTGCCGCTCAACCATTTGCGCGACGAGCAGGCGCATTACGAAGTCATCAACTCGATGCTTTCGGAAGAGGCGGTGCTCGGCTTCGAATATGGCTATTCGCTTTCCGAGCCGAACGCGTTGACGCTATGGGAGGCGCAGTTCGGCGATTTCGCCAATGGCGCACAGGTCATCTTCGATCAGTTTGTCTCGGGCGGCGAGCGCAAATGGCTGCGCATGTCGGGCCTCGTCTGCTTGCTGCCGCACGGTTATGAAGGACAGGGGCCCGAACATTCCTCGGCGCGTCTCGAGCGCTTTCTGCAGCTTTGCGCGGAAGACAATATGCAGGTCGCCAACTGTTCGACCCCTGCCAACTATTTCCATATCCTGCGCCGGCAGTTGAAGCGCGACATCCGCAAGCCGCTCATCCTGATGACGCCGAAATCGCTCCTTCGTCATAAGCGTGCGGTGTCGCGGCTCGACGAAATGGCAACGGGGACGTCGTTCCACCGCATCCTGCGCGACGATGCGGAAATGCTGAAAGGCGAGACGATCAAGCTCGCCAAGGACGAGAAGATCCGCCGCGTCGTGCTCTGTTCCGGCAAGGTTTATTACGACCTTTACGAAGACCGCGAGAAGCGCGGCATCGAAGATGTCTATCTGTTGCGCGTCGAGCAGCTCTACCCGTTCCCGCTCAAAGCGCTCGTCACCGAGCTCTCCCGCTTCAAGAAGGCGGATATCATCTGGTGCCAGGAAGAGCCGAAGAACATGGGCCCTTGGAGCTTCGTCGAGCCCTATCTCGAATGGGTGCTGGGCCAGACCGGCGGGAAGGCGAAGCGCCCGCGCTATGCCGGGCGTCCCGCCTCGGCTGCGACCGCCTCGGGCCTCATGTCGAAACATCTCGCGCAGCTCAAGGCATTTTTGGACGAGGCCTTCGCCGTTTGAGGCGGAGGTTGCAAGCGATGGTGCCGGATGCTCGAAAGCCGGCACGCTCGCGATCGAGAGGAGGCCGCAAAGCGCGGCGAACGTGATCACATGACGGAAATTCGCGTCCCCACACTCGGTGAATCTGTCACTGAAGCCACGATCGGGCGTTGGTTCAAGAAAGCCGGCGATGCCGTGAAGGCGGATGAGCCGATCGTCGAGCTCGAGACGGATAAGGTCACGCTCGAAGTCAATGCGCCGGCCTCGGGTGTGCTCGCCGAGATCACGGTGAAGGACGGCGAGACGGTCGGTCCCGGCGCGCTGCTCGGCCAGATCATGGAAGGCGGCGCGGCTACAGCACCGCTCGCCGCTGCGAAACCGCCGCCCCCACCTGCGGCGTCCGCACCTGCATCGTCGGCACCAGCCGGCGCGACCTCTATGCCGCCGTCACCGGCTGCCGCCAAGATCGCCGCCGATAACGGCGTCGATCCGGCGGCCGTCGCGGGCTCGGGCAAGCGCGGCCAGGTGTTGAAAGGCGACGTGCTCGCCTACGCCGCCGCGCCTCAGGCCGCCGCGCCGGCGCCGATCCAGGTTCGCGCGCCTTCCCCCGCGACAGACGCCGAGCGCGAAGAGCGCGTGCGCATGACGAAGCTGCGTCAGACGATCGCGCGGCGCCTCAAGGATGCGCAGAATTCCGCCGCCATGCTCACGACTTTCAACGAAGTCGACATGAGCGAGGTCATGGCGTTGCGGGCGAAATATAAGGACGTGTTCGAGAAGAAGCACGCCACCAAGCTCGGCTTCATGGGTTTCTTCGTGAAGGCCTGCGTTGCGGCGCTGAAGGATGTCCCGGCTGTCAATGCCGAGATCGACGGCACAGATCTCATCTACAAGAATTATTATCATCTCGGCATCGCGGTCGGCACCGACAAGGGCCTCGTGGTGCCCGTAGTCCGCGACTGCGATCAGCTCGGGTTGGCGGGAATCGAAAAGGCGATCGCCGGTTTCGGCAAGCGCGCCCGTGACGGGCAGCTCAAGATCGACGAGATGCAGGGCGGCACCTTCACCATCACCAATGGCGGCATCTACGGCTCGCTGATGTCGACGCCGATCCTCAATGCGCCGCAATCCGGTATCTTGGGCATGCACAAGATCCAGGAGCGGCCGATGGTCGTTGCCGGCAAGATCGAGGTGCGGCCAATGATGTATCTCGCGCTGTCCTATGATCACCGCATCGTCGACGGGAAAGAGGCTGTGACCTTTCTGGTGCGCGTCAAGGAGGAGCTCGAAGATCCGGCGCGGCTCGTGCTGGATCTCTAAGTAAAAGCCCTCTCTCACAGGGAGAAGGAGTCGCTCCCGACCTTTGAAGCCAGTAATCAAGATCGCGAAAGAGCCTCATGTCCTACGATCTCGTCGTCATCGGCACCGGGCCCGGCGGCTATGTCTGCGCCATCCGCGCGGCGCAGCTCGGCCTGAAAGTGGCCGTCGTCGAAAAGCGCAATACTTTCGGCGGCACATGTCTCAATATCGGCTGCATTCCCTCGAAGGCGCTACTCTATGCGTCGGAAAAATTCGAGGAGGTGGAACACGAGGTCGCGGCGCTCGGCGTCGTCACCGGCAAGCCGAAGCTCGATATGCCGGCGATGATGAAGCATAAGGATGATACGGTCGCTGCCAACGTGAACGGCGTCGCCTTTCTCTTCAAGAAGAACAAGATCGAGTCCTTCATCGGGTCCGGTGCCATTCTCTCTGCCGGCAAGGTCGAGGTGACCGCGGAAGACGGTGCTAAGCAAATCGTCGAGACGAAGAACATCGTTATCGCCACCGGCTCCGATGTCGCGCAACTACCGGGTGTCGAGATCGACGAGAAGACGATCGTTTCCTCGACTGGGGCGCTCGAGCTGAAGAAGGTGCCGGGCAAGCTTCTGATCGTCGGCGCCGGTGTGATCGGCCTCGAACTCGGCTCCGTCTGGCACCGCTTGGGCGCCGACGTCACAGTGGTCGAGTTCCTCGACCGTATCCTGCCGGGCATGGACGACGAGGTCGCGAAGACCTTCCAGCGCATTCTCGAGAAGCAGGGCTTCAAGTTCCATCTGGGCCAGAAGGTTGCCAAGGTCGAGAAGTCGAAGACGGGTCTCAAGGTCGCGATCGAGCCTGCTCAAGGCGGCGAAGCCGCGAGCCTCGAGGCTGATATCGTGCTGGTTGCTATAGGCCGACGGCCTTATACCGAAGGCTTGGGCCTCGATGCAGCCGGCGTTGCGATGGAACGCGGCCGCGTCGTCATCGACGACCACTTCGCGACGAACGTGCCGGGCATCTATGCGATCGGCGATGTCGTGCGTGGCCCAATGCTCGCGCATAAGGCCGAGGACGAAGGGGTCGCGGTCGCCGAAATGCTGGCCGGCCAGCACGGCCATGTGAATTACGAAACGATTCCGGGCGTCGTCTATACGATGCCGGAGGTTGCCGCCGTGGGCGCGACCGAGGAAGAGCTGAAGGCCAAGGGCATAGCTTATAAAGTCGGTAAGTTTCCCTTCACGGCGAATGGTCGGGCGCGCGCGATGCGTCATACCGACGGTTTCGTGAAGATCCTGGCCGATGCCGCGACCGACCGCGTGCTGGGTGCGCATATTGTAGGCGCCGTCGCTGGCGAGCTCATTGCCGAAGCTGTCGTGTTGATGGAATTCGGCGGCTCGGCGGAGGATCTCGCCCGCATTTGTCACGCGCATCCAACCATGTCGGAAGCGGTGAAGGAGGCCGCGCTCGCCGCGACGGAAAAGCGGCCGATCCATATGTGAGGCGCGTGGCTTCAGAGCATCGCGCTAGATCATGATACCTTTTGACGGCAGGCGGCCAAAGTCCAATTCTAACGTGATGCTTTAATGCAATGTAGTTGTGGATGGGTTTTCCTTGTGCTCATGGCGCCTTTTGCGATGGGCTATGGAGTGTGCTTGGCGATGGTATGTTTACGATGGAATAGACGTCCGACAGTTTTCCATGCCACGAACATCATTCCAACAGTTAACATGAGTAATCCAACCGCCACCGCGCCCGAAATATAGGGGTAGGCATAGATCACGTAGAGCATCCCGCTGGTGGCTATGTCCTCGGTTGTAGAAAGGGCGATATTGCTGAAAGGCTCGGGACTAACGTTGACTACCGCGCGTGCTCCGGCTTTGCCGCTGTGCGCCATCAGCGCGCCACCGCCGCCAAGAATGGAAGCAACTACCTGCATCGCGGGATCTGTCGGATCGACAATAGCCGTGGCCAATAGGGCTCCGCCTACCGGCCGGATCGCCGTGTGCACTGTATCCCAAATTGTGTCGAGCCACGGCACCTTGTCGGAAAAGAATTCGCACAGCGTTGCTAACGCGGCAGCGCCCAGTACCCAAGGACTGGCCAGCACGCGTAGCGCCTGCAGATGCTCGGGCAGCGGAACGATTTGCCAGCGCATCGCGAGGCCTGTCGCAAGAATGCATAGATAGACTCGCCAGCCCGAAAGCAGGCTGACACTGGTAGCGATGCCAAGCAATGTCATGATATCAGGATGTGCATTCATCGCAGCGTGTCGCTTGGGAGCCGTTAATGGATCGGGAGATCCTGAATGGCTGCCAGTATAATGCTAGTCGCGACAACCAACATGCGCCCAAAACGTATCGTAAAGCGCTGTTCGAGACCGTGAATTTTGGTTTTCAAATCGGTTTTGTTGCCAGCTCTGCTCCAGACGAAGCCGCTCGGTTTGGATCTTTCTAATGGTTCAATGGCAGCGCCTTCTTCCGAAAGCGCAGCAAAACGGCAGGACCGTGAAGTCCACGGCCCTGCCGGGTAGTCTTAGTGGTGATGGCCCGGACCGCCATGCGCCGCGCCACGAACCGGGCCACGACCAGGGCCGCCACGCACGGGGCCACGCACGGGACCGTGGCCGGGACCGCCGCGGACAAAGCCGGGTCGTCCGCCAGGGCCAGGGCCGCGGCCGCTCCAACCATGCCAGCCCGTCGGCCCGCCCCAGCCGAAGCCACGCCGGAAAGCATAGCCGCACCAATAGTAGCCAGGGCCATGCCATCCGTCCGGGTAGAAGCAATAGTTGCGGCCGCCGAAGAAGAATTGGGCTTGAGCCGGAGCGCTCATGCCGGCGATGCCGAGAAGAGCGGCCCCGCCGAAAAGCGATGCGATGAGTAGTCGGCGCATGTCATTCCCTATTCATGGCGCAGCGAGCCAGAAAGCGCCGTTGGGTTGCGAAGAAGCTGCACTGGCTTACAGCCAAGCTTAAACGTCTCAGCCGAGATTGAGTTCCTTGAAGAAGTCGTTGCCTTTGTCGTCGATGACGATGAAGGCGGGAAAGTTCTCGACCTCGATGCGCCAGATCGCTTCCATGCCGAGCTCCGGATATTCCATCACCTCGACCTTTTTGATGCAGTCCTGCGCGAGCCGCGCCGCCGGACCGCCGATCGAGCCGAGATAAAAGCCGTGATGCTTGGCGCAGGCGTCGCGCACTTGCCCCGAACGGTTGCCTTTAGCGAGCGAGATCATCGAGCCTCCAGCAGCTTGGAACTGGTCGACGAAGGAATCCATGCGTCCTGCTGTCGTCGGGCCGAAGGATCCTGATGCGAGGCCCTGCGGCGTCTTGGCCGGCCCGGCATAATAGATCGGATGATTCTTGAAATAATCCGGCATTGGCTCGCCCTTTTCCAGCCGCTCACGGATCTTTGCATGCGCGAGATCGCGCGCGACGATCATCGGGCCGGTCAGTGAAAGCCGCGTCTTGATCGGATATTGGGAGAGCGTCGCGAGGATTTCGCGCATCGGCTTCGTCAGATCGATGTGCACGACATGGCCGCCGAGCGTCGCTTCGTCGACCGCTGGCAGATATTTCGCCGGATCATGCTCGAGCTCCTCGAGGAAGACGCCGTCTCGCGTGATCTTGCCGAGCGCTTGCCGATCGGCCGAGCAGGAGACGCCGATGCCGATCGGCAGTGACGCGCCATGGCGTGGCAAACGCACGACCCGCACATCGTGGCAGAAATATTTGCCGCCGAATTGGGCGCCAACGCCGAGTTGCTGGGTCAGCGTGTGAATCTCGGCCTCGAGCGCGAGATCGCGGAACGCGTGGGCGTCAGCGCCGCCTTCCACCGGTAGGCCGTCGAGGTAGCGTGTCGAAGCGAGCTTGACGGTTTTCAAGGTGAGCTCGGCCGAGGTGCCGCCAATGACGATGGCGAGATGATAAGGCGGGCAGGCGGCGGTGCCGAGCGTGAGGATCTTCTCCTTGAGAAAATCCACCAGGCGGTCATGCGTGAGCAGCGAGGGCGCTGCCTGATAAAGAAAGGTCTTGTTCGCCGAGCCGCCACCTTTGGCCACGAATAAAAATTTGTAGGCGTCCTCGCCCTCGCTATAGATTTCGATCTGCGCCGGCAGATTGGTCTTGGTATTCGTTTCCTCGAACATCGAGAGCGGCGCGAGCTGCGAATAGCGCAGGTTCTTCTTTTCGTAGGCGTCTTGGATCCCTTGCGCGAGCGCGCTTTCATCCTCGCCTTCGGTGAAGACGAGACGGCCCTTCTTGCCCATCACGATGGCGGTCCCCGTGTCCTGGCACATGGGCAACACACCACCGGCCGCGATATTGGCGTTCTTGAGAAGATCGTAGGCGACGAACTTGTCGTTCGAGCTCGCCTCTGGGTCTTCGAGGATCTTGGCGAGCTGCGCGAGGTGACCCGGCCGGAGCAGGTGGTTGATGTCGATCATCGCCTGCTCGGCGAGACATCGAAGTGCCTCGCGATCGACCACCAACATGTCGCGGCCGCCGAACTTCTCGAGACCGACACCGGCCGTTGTCAGCCTACGGTAGACGGTTGCGTCCTTGGCAAGCGGAAAGAGCGGGTTGTAATGGAATGTCATCGCGCTGCGCTTTCATCTTGGCTTTTGCAGGGTTCTAAGCCTTGACGTGGTGCTTTCCAAGCCAACCTTCGTCGCATCGGACTGCGCGCGGTTCAAAGAGGCCCGAATGGATGTGAGCTTTCCCTTTCCGGTGCTCGTCAGCGACGTCGGCGGCACGCATGCGCGCTTCGTGCTCGCCGCGCGCCCCGATGCGGCGCTCGCAGCGCCGCTCGAGGTGGAAACCGCCAGCCATCCCGATTTCGAGTCGGCTTTTGCGGCGATTGCCGGCCGCTTGCCGGCCAAGCCGCGTTCCATGATCGTCTGTGCGGCGGGTCCCGTCGAAGCAAGGCGCGTCAAGCTCACCAACGCGCATTGGCAGATCGACGGCGGCGAGATCGCGGCGAAGCTCGATCTCGATCAAGGCCTGCTTCTCAACGACTTCGAGGCGCAGGCTTTGAGCCTTCCACGCCTTGAAAAGGCCTGGGTGAGGCCGATCGGGCCGGCGGTCCCGCCTTGCGCCGGACCACGCCTCGTGCTCGGCGCAGGCACCGGGCTCGGCATGGCAGCTCTCCTCGAGATCGAGGGCCGCTTCATCCCGCTTGCGAGCGAAGCAGGCCATATGGATCTCGGCCCGTCGACGGCGGAAGAGAGGGAGATTTGGCCCGCGATCGACATATCTGCACGCGGCAGAATATGCGTCGAGACGATCCTTTCCGGCCCCGGGCTCGTGCGGCTCCACGCCGCCCGCATCGCGGTGAGAGGGAAGAAGGCGCAAACATCGGACGAGGATCCGGCGCATTTGATCGCGCGGGCGCGCCAAGAGCCCGACGGCGAAGAGGCGCAAACCATCCGCCTCTTCTGGACCATGATGGCGGGCTTTGGCGGCGATATGGCGCTCGCCTACATGGCGACGGGCGGCGTCAGCTTTTCGGGCGGCGTTCTGCCGCGTCTTCTCGACTTTCTCGATGAAGCGAAATTTCGCGCCCGCTTCGAGGCGAAGAGCCCCTATGGTCCGCTCCTGGAGCGCATCGGCACGAAGCTCATCACGACGGAAACCGCCGTGCTCGCAGGCATGGTCGCGATAGCGGCGCAACCGCAAGCCTATGCGCTCGACTACGCGCAACGCGCCTGGCGAACTTGAGAGGGCGCGCCGCGATTTTTATGCGAGAGGGCATCAGGCGGCGTGGGATTCGAGCTTTTGCGTCAGCACGGAATAGAGACCCGAAGCGCCACGCGTCATCCGCAGTTTCGACGCCATGCCCGGCACGCGCAGCGCTCGCGCGATGCGCGCCAGCGCCTTCAAGTGATCTGCGCCAGCACCTTCCGGCGCGAGGAGGAGCAAGATCAGATCGACGGGGACGCCGTCGAGGGCATCGAAATCGACCGGCGTTTCCAGCCGTGCGAAAATACCAAAGAGACAATCAAGCTTCACGAGCTTGCCATGCGGAATGGCGATGCCATTGCCGATACCGGTTGAGCCGAGGCGTTCGCGCTGCAGCAGAATATCGAAGATTTCTCGCGCCCCGACGCCGGAGAGAAGCTCCGCACGTTCGCTCAGCTCTTGCAGAACCTGCTTCTTCGTTTGGGCGCGCAGCGCAGGCAGCACGGCGTCCGGCGTGATGAGATCGGTGAGCTGCATCTGCGAAGATTATCCGCGGTGGGAGAACATGACGAGCGAGGTGAACGCGGCGCTCAGCGCGTCGCGTTCTTGCCGGCTGCCTGTGGATCTATCCAGCCGATATGTCCATCGCTGCGGCAATAGATGATATTCGGACGTCCGTTGCTCGGAAGATGAAAGATCACGAAGAGCCTTGGTTCCATCGAGTTCCTCGGCAGCGCGAGAGACGTTCATTTCAGCAAAGGCGCCGGCAGGCTCGGCGATAATGGCAGCATGCGGGCCAGGCCGGCTCGCGGTATCGATCGGATCAGCGGCTTCTCTTTCATTCAGTATAGACCAGCGTCGCGACGCGACGTTTCGGCATGACGACGTTCGCCCAGACGTTCCTTGAAACGGCGCAACCGCTTCTCGATGCGATCGGCTGCGCGGTCGAAGCTGGCATAGGGCTCGTGTGCTTCCGCCTCGGCTTGCAGGATCGTGCCCGATTCGAGATACAGCGTGCAATCCGCGCGATAGCCGGAGCCGACGGGCTCGATCGTCACGTGGCCGACAGCCTCCTGCCGCGACGCGCCAGTGGAATATTTGGCGATTGTGGCATCGATGCGAGCTTGAACATAGCTGCGCAATGACTCCCCGATACTCAGATTTTTGCCCGAAACGCGCAAGGCCATAGCCACCTCCCTTCGTCTCGCATCCACCGTTTTATCCGATGGTTGCACCACGGTTAGGAGCCTGACTCGTGGAAGTCAACACGGTTTGAAGATCGCAAAGGTTCGATCAAAAAGATCTTGTCGCAGTTGTGAAAAAGGTGCGTCGGACCCAAAAGCGGATACTGGCTTTCGGGATAAATCCGATGCTCTAACTTTTTGAATCTAGAGCATCTTGTCCGCTTCAACTGATTCTATCAGAAGGCGAGACGATCTTGCTAATGCATCGACTTTTCGCGGCGCCGCTCGACGGAAGACGGTATCTTCAGGCTCTCACGATATTTCGCTACGGTGCGCCGCGCGATATCGATATTCGACTGCTTCAGCCTTGCGACGATGGCATCGTCTGAGAGGATGTCGCTGGCATTCTCCTGGTCGATCATCTGCTTGATACGGAAGCGCACCGATTCCGCCGAATGCGCATCGCCGCCATTATGCGAGGCGATGGACGCGGTGAAGAAATATTTCAATTCGAAGAGGCCGCGCGGCGTCGTCATGTATTTGTTCGATGTGACGCGCGACACGGTCGATTCGTGCATGCCGATGGCGTCGGCGATCGTGCGCAGATTGAGAGGACGCAAATATTCTACGCCATGCGCGAAAAAACCATCCTGCTGGCGCACGATTTCGGCTGACACTTTCAATATGGTGCGGGCGCGCTGCTCGAGGCTCTTCGTCAGCCAGTTTGCGGTTTGCAGGCAATTCGAGACGAAGCTTTTATCGCTGTCATTGCCCGACTTGTTGCGCGAGATTTGCGCCGCATAGCTTTGGTTGACGAGAAGCCGCGGCAGCACTTCCGAATTCAGCTCGACCTGCCAGGAGCCGTCGGGCAGCGCGTAGACAATCACATCCGGCACGACCGGCTGAATGGAGCCGCCGCCGAAGGCGCGTCCAGGCTTGGGATCAAGGCGTCGGACTTCGGCGATCATGTCCATGACGTCTTCCTCGTCGACGCCGCAGATCTTGCGCAAAGCCACGAAATCGCGCTTGGCGAAGAGCCCGAGATTGGCGATGAGCTTTTGCATCGCCGGGTCGTAGCGGTCTCGCTCACGCAACTGGATTGCGAGGCATTCGGCAAGGTTGCGAGCGCCGATGCCGGCGGGATCGAAGGTCTGGATTTTGGCAAGTACCGTTTCCACACGCTCGATCGGCGTGCCGAGACGTGCCGCAACCTCGGCAAGATCGTCCCCGAGATAGCCAGCTTCGTCGATCGCGTCGATCAAGGCATGACCGATCATCCGCTCCACCGGATCGGACGTGGCGAGCACGAGCTGGGCGGCAAGATGATCGTGCAAGGTGGTTTCCGCAGCCACATAGGCTTCTATATTGGCTGCTTCGCCATCGCCGCCTGGGGAGGAAGAGCCCGACCAGGAGGTGGCCGACAAGCCCGAGCCTTCTGCCAAGTCACGGTGCTCGCCTGGGGTCGGAGCGCGGTCCTCGTCGAAAGTGTTCGTCAGTTCCGTGCCGAGGCTGGCCTCGAGTGATCCGCGATCCGTCGCAAAAGTGTCGGAATTCCAGTCCGCCTCGCTCGCCTCGTTGAAATCGGAATTCTGGGCCAGTCCCAGGTCCGCGCCAATCGGCTCGCCGGTCCTGTCCTGCGGGTCGGGAGCTTCTTCGGCGCGTTCGAGCAATGGATTTCGCTCGAGCTCCTCTTGGACGAAGGCCGCGAGTTCGAGGTTGGAAAATTGCAGAAGTTTGATAGCCTGCAGGAGTTGCGGCGTCATGACCAGGGATTGCCCCTGGCGCATGATCAGTTTGGTCGTAAGCGCCATATGCGAACCAACTTTTACTCAGCGGGCTAAGCGGCCCATTTCTTGCTTTTAGCATGAAATATGCGGCGGGAAGCCTCCGTAATCGGGTCGCGCCTAAAAATTTCTAAATTTTTGATGAATCGGGCACCAACCCGCCGCGCCGGCCCAAAACCGTTGATTCTCAGCGGGAGACGGTCAACACGGCGGCGAATTATGCAGGCGACGCTCCCAATCGAGCGCCTGACTGACGATCAAAGAGAGGTCGTCGTAGCGCGGCTTCCAGCCGAGGACGGAGCGTATGCGTTCCGCTCCGGCGACCAGCGCGGCCGGATCGCCGGGGCGCCGTGCCGCGAGCCGGACGGGGAAATCGAACCCCGAAACTTTTTTGACGATCTCGATGACCTCGAGGACCGAGGCCCCGTGCCCATAGCCGCAATTGCAGGTGAGGCATTCGCCGCCGCTGCGCAGATAGGCGAGAGCTTGAATATGGGCGTGGACGAGGTCGGTGACTTGGATGTAATCGCGGATGCATGATCCGTCCGGCGTCGCATAGTCGGTTCCGAACACATCCAATCCTTGCCGCGCGCCGAGCGCGGCTTGGGCCGCCACCTTGATCAAATGGGTCGCGTTATCGGCCGATTGTCCGAGGCGGCCTTGCGGGTCGGCGCCGGCCACATTGAAGTAGCGTAGCGCGACATAGGTCAAGCCATGCGCACGCGCCGTGTCGGCCAGCATCCATTCGACCATGAGCTTGGAGCGCCCATAAGGGTTGATCGGCGCGAGCCTCGTATCCTCGCCGATCGGGTTCGTGTCCGGTTCTCCGTAGACGGCTGCCGTCGAGGAGAAAATGAAATGCTTGAGTCCGGTGCGAACGAGGCACTCGAGCAGGTTGCGTGCCTTCGCCGTATTGTTGAGATAGTAAGTCAGCGGATCGGCGACCGACTCGGGCACGACGATCTTCGCCGCGAAATGCGCGACGGCGTCGATCTCATGCGTCTGGACGGTCTTGGCGACGAGATCCTGATCGCCGAAATCACCGATCACGAGCGGCACGCTCTCCGGAACGGCCCAGCGAAAGCCGGTCGAAAGATCGTCGAGCACCACGACTTTCTCGCCCGCATCGAGGAGCGCGAGAACCATGTGTCCACCGATATACCCCGCGCCGCCGGTGACGAGAACCGTCATTCATTCCTCGAGAGCTCGTTTCGGAAAGCTGTCATAGGGGAAGCCTTCGTCGCAGCGAATCGTCCGAGAACTCTGACAGATGCCCGTCTGCAGGTCGAGGAAGCGCCGGCTTTGGCTTTCACGAAAAACCCTCTTCCATTTATTGATCGGAGTTCGGGGAACTTTCGAGTATGCTCAGCTGTTCTGCGTCGTTTACCTTCGTTGCGACAGCATTTCAGGATCAAAAATGAAGAACCGCATACGCAAGGCTGTGTTTCCGGTCGCGGGTTTGGGCACACGTTTCTTGCCGGCGACGAAATCTGTCCCCAAGGAAATGCTGACGGTCGTCGACCGGCCTGTTCTCCAACATGTCGTCGATGAGGCCCGCGAGGCCGGCATCGAACATTTCATTTTCGTAACCGGCCGCAACAAAGCGGTTATCGAAGATCATTTCGACGTGGCTTACGAACTCGAGGACACCCTTCAAAAGCGCGGCAAGCTCAAGGAATATGAAACGCTGATGGCGGAGCGCCCGATCGCCGGCACGACAAGCTTCACACGCCAGCAGGTGCCGCTCGGTCTCGGCCACGCCGTCTGGTGCGCGCGCGACATCGTCGGCAACGAGCCATTCGCCGTGCTGCTACCGGATATGGTGACGATGGCGACCGGCGCCATCCCGACCCGATGCCTCGCGCGCTGTATCGAAGCCTATGAGCAACATGGCGGCAATATCATCGCCGTCGAGGAAGTGCCGATGGAGGAGACGCATCAATATGGAATCGTTTCCGTGGGAAAGGAGTATGGCAACACTTTCGAGATCACCGGCATGGTGGAGAAGCCAGCAAAAGGGACAGCACCGTCCAACTTGATCATTTCCGGCCGCTATGTCCTCGGCGCGGAAATTTTCGAGATTTTGGGAAAAGGAGAGAAGGGCGCCGGCGGAGAGATCCAACTGACCGATGCCATGAAAAAGCTCGCCGAGACGCAAGCCTTCCACGGCGTGCGCTTCGACGGACAAACTTTCGACTGCGGCTCGAAGCTTGGCTTCCTTACGGCAAATGTCGTCTTTGCCCTGGCCAACCCCGAGATCGCGCCTGCCTTCGAGGAAGAGCTGAAGAAGATCGTTTCGCGGTCATGAGACTTGCGACGCTTTAAAAGAATTCGTCCAAGAGCCGAAAGAAGGCATCGCGTCGGTGATCGAGGGGTGCCGCTCCGTAGGCAGCGAGGAAAGGCGGGATCCAAAGCGCATCGAGGTCGTCCTCGATGCTGCGGCAGGCGAGCGTTAGATCCTGAGCGCGGTCGGCGATGCCGAGACGACCGCAATCGACGAAGCCGGTGAAGCGTCCCTGCGCATCGGCCATCACATTGGCGAGGCAAGCATCGCCATGCGCTACGACGAGATCCTCGTCGGCTGGCTTGAGATCGCAGAGAAGGGCGAAGAGATCCTCGGGCGGCCGGCCGCGATGAGGCTCCCCGATATCGCTCGTGTCGACCGAGCCGGCTTGCATTCGCCTTTGCGCCTGCGCGACGCGGATGTCGAGGCGATGGTCGAAAGGGCATGCCGAGACCGGCAACGCGTGAAGCCGCCGCAACCCAGCGGCGAGAGTAGCAACGATCGTCGCTTCAGGAAGCTCCGCAGCCGTCAGGTCGCGGCCTGGCACCGCGCCGGAAAGCAGCCAATTGCGCTCGGCATGGGTCTCGTAGCCGCGCAAAGGCGGGCAGGGCACGTTCTGCTCGAAGAGCCAGCGCAAGCGTGGCGCTTCGGCGGCGACCTCGGAAGACGAGCTCGTCTCTTCAATTTTGACGAAGAGCTTTTCCTGGCCTTCGGCCTCGAGGCGAAAGACCTCGGCGCCCGACTGGCCGGCGGTTTGCCTATGCCAGCGATAAGGCAAAAGCAGATCCCGCCATGCAGGCGGGATGTCGAAATCCTCCGCCGTCGGATCGAAGCTCGTCATCGCGCTTATTGCTGGAGCCGCAGGCCGAGTAGGAAGACATTCGCAGTATAGTCGATACCAGGCAAGGTGCTCATGAAACGCTCATGCGTGAAGCTCGCCTTGATCGAGATGGAGCGCGTCAGCTTATACTCGCCGCGCAGACCCGCCGAGTAGAGATTTTCCGTAATCGGCGCCCCTTCATAAAGATTGTTCGTGTAGCTGCCGAAGCCGGTCAGCGTGAAATTGCGAAATAACGCATGCGCGAGCTCGAAGCTGACTTGATGGCTCAAGGCGCCGGTGGCGCCGGGATAAGTCGTCTCGACGAGGTTCGTCGCGGCTTTGAAGCTCAAAGTGGTGAGCGGCGTCGCCGTCCAGATGAGCGAGCCGTCGATCGTGGGGCCGTTCAAAGTGCCAAGCCGCGCATCGGCATAATTGCGGTTGGCATAGCCGGCGGCTATTTCACCGGTCAGCAAACGGCTGAACTCGAACGTGGAGCCCGCGCGTCCGGAGAGCCCGTTTGAATTGCGGTCATATCCGCTCGTATCCAGAAGTTGGTCGTGATGTCGCGTATCGCCGGTTATTTCGACGAACGGGATGAGACCGGGCTTCAGCTCATAGGCGGCGCGTCCGGTGATGCCGTAATCGTTGTAGTTGTTTTCCGAAAGCAAGTAAGTCGATCCGTCCGAATTGAGTCCGTTCTGGTACTGGTAACGGTCGAATGTGCCGCGTAACGAAAGCGAGAGACGGTTCAAACGTTCGGTCACGCCGACGCTGCCGCCGAAGGTCTCGATGAGTGGCCGGTTGACGATTAAGACGCTGCCCGGAACTGCGAGCTGCGGCGAGCCGGGCTGCTGCGTGTCGAGCGTGAAATGCGTGTCGAGATCGACCTGCGTGTCGCGGGTAACGTCGATACGGCCGGTGATCTTGCCGACGCCATTCGGCCGGTCGGCATCGTGGTTTTGGAAATAGTCGGAATAGCCGCCGTGCAGATCCGCGGTGAGGCTGTGCTCCGACCAATTCGAGTTCATTGTCACGCCGGCATCGCTGCGCCAGTAGGGCGAGGCCTTGACGCCGTTTGCGAGGCGGTTCGGGTTGGTGTCGTAGCCGATGCCCGTTTCGACGAACGGGAAAAGCCGCAAAGAGTCGGCGCCTATCCCTATAGGGTCAAAGGGCGCGGGATCCGGCTTCGGCTTTTTTGCGAGCGGAAGCGGCTGAGTCGTGGCAATGGTCGGGGCGGGCTGTGTCGCCGGATCGGCCGGGGCCTGATTGCCGGCGCGGGCGCGCGTGCCGGGGGCGGTCGGATAGGTGGTCAAGGGCGGCAGCGGCGGCGAAACCCTTGTATTGGGCGTGAGGGTCTTGGGCTTCGGCGTGTAGAGTTTCGGCGGTTTCGGCTTGGGCCGGCCGTAATTGATATCGTCGGACGTATCGATCAGGCCGCCATTGGGCGCATCGAAGCCGATCACCGGTTGAGCGAGGGGATCCGCTGCCGTGATCGGCACATCGGCATCGCTGCCGCGCAGCGGCGGCGCGGATTGCGCGAAGCTGCTCGACAACAAGGCGGCCGGCCCCGAGACCGCAACGTAGGCCGTCGCGCCCAAGAGGCATTTCACTACCGTGCGGCTGATGAAACGAAACGGCACCTGCCCCTCGCTGCCGCACGCCTGTGCGTGGGTCGGTGCAAGGGTTAGTCAAACATGGTTAATGCTTGGTTAGGCCGCCCGTGCAAACGTGCCGAAACGGCACGTTTGCACGTTGGCCGCTCTATCCTTTCGTCTGCGGATCGGATTGATCCAAAACCGAGGGCCATTTTTGGGTCCGATGCGGGCGTCTATACCAGCGCGGGATAGTCCGTGTAGCCTTTCTCGCCGCCGCCATAGAACGTCTCGCGGTCAGGCTCGTTCAAAGGGGCGTTCCGATAGAGCCTTTCGACGAGATCCGGGTTGGCGATGAAGGGCCGGCCGAAAGCGATAAGGTCGGCGCGGTCGTGCGCCAGGGCATCGACGGCAAGCTCCTTCGAATAGCCGTTATTCGCGATATAGGCGCCCGAGAAGGTCTTGCGGAGTGCCTGGAAATCGAAGGCGACATTGTCCCGAGCGCCGCCGGTGGCGCCCTCGATGACGTGGAGATAGCCGATGCCCCGCCGGCTCAGCTCGGACACCAGATAGAAGAAGATCTTTTCCGGTGCGCTGTCGATCGCGTCGTTGGCAGGGCTCACCGGGGAGAGACGTATGCCGATGCGGGCTTTGTTCCAGACTTGCAGGACCGCATCGACCACGTCGAGGGCGAAACGCGCTCGGTTCCCGACGGAGCCGCCGTAAATGTCGGTGCGGTGGTTGCTCCCGTCCTTCAAGAATTGGTCGATCAGATAGCCATTGGCGCCATGGATCTCGACGCCGTCGAAGCCGGCACGTTTTGCATTTGCCGCCGCGACGGCATAACTCGCCACCACGCCGGGGATCTCATCGGTCTCCAGAGCCCGGGGCGCCGATACCTCGGCGAAGCCCGTCTCGATGAAGGTCTTGGTTTTGGCGGGAATGGCCGAGGGCGCGACGGGGGCGGCTCCGTTCGGCTGCAGCGACACATGCGAAATGCGCCCGACATGCCAGAGCTGCAGGAAGATCAGGCCACCGGACTCGTGCACGGCCTGCGTCACCTTCCTCCAGCCTTCGACCTGAGCCTCGCTATAGATGCCGGGCGTCCAGATATAGCCCTGGCCTTGCGGCGAGATCTGCGTCGCCTCGCTGATGATCAGGCCGGCCGAGGCGCGCTGTGCGTAATAAAGCGCATTGAGGCCGTTCGGTGCATCGCTGCCATGCGTCGCGCGGTTGCGCGTGAGCGGAGCCATCACGATGCGGTTCTTCAGCGCGAGATCGCCAAGCTCGAAAGGTGAGAAGAGGAGGTCTGACGTCATGGGAGCACCTCGGTCGCGAACAAAGCCGTACTCGACATAGGGCCTCACGCGCCGATTTCGAGATGCGGCCGAGATGCTCGCGCAGCCTGGCTCAGCTCATATTCAGGGCGCTCATGTAGAGCTCGAGAATGGCTTCCATCTCCTTGCGTTCGGAATGATCCTGCTTGCGCAACCGAATGATCTGGCGCACCGCCTTGATGTCGAAACCGCGGCCCTTCATCTCGGCATAGACATCTCGGACATCGTCGGCGATCGCCTTCTTTTCTTCCTCCAGCCGCTCCACGCGCTCGACGAATTGCTTCAATTCTTTTGCCGCGACTCCGGACTTGGCCGTGTCAGCTTTCATGGACCGACTTTCCAACGCTTAACCGTCTCGAAGCCTTCGCAATGGCGCTTGCGCTTGCGAGCGTCAAGGCCGCCGCCGGGAAATCCCCGTAATCCAATCGTCACGAAACCCGGCTCGGCAGGTGCATGATTTGATGCACGTCGGGCTGTTGGAGAACGCGCCGCAACGCCGATGCCAGCCGATCCGCCCAAACCTCGGCCTGACCCGGCGCCTCTGTGAGATCCTGCCGCGTCTCGACGAGAAGGCCGGCAAGGCCGCGTCGCGTCACTTGTTCGTCGAGCGTGTCGCCGGCCAGCGCCCCGTCATAAGGTTCGTTGTCGCCGACACTGAGACCCTCGGCCGCGAGCGCCGCGATCAAGGGGGCGGCAAAGCGCGCCGCATTGTCCCAGAGTATGCCGATCTCCCAGGGCCGCTGGATGCCCTGGAAGCACGGGGTGAAAGAATGGATCGAGACGATGGCCGGCACCGTGCCTGTCGCGAGCATGGCTTCGATTTCGGCCCCAACCGCGTCACGGTAGGGCTGCCAATAGAGGTGTCGCCGCCGTGCGATCTCGGCCGCATCGATGCGGGCGTTGCCGGGAATGATTCGACGGTCGGAAAGCTGCATCACGAGCGTCGGATCGTCGGCGCCGCGATTGCAATCGATGAGCAGGCGCGAGACGGGGCTGAGCACCGCCGGCGCGTCGAAAAGCGCAGCGAGCCGCCGCGTCATGGCGGCAGCGCCTATATCATAGGCGATGTGGCGCTGCAGATCCCCGGCATCGAGGCCGAGCGTGCCGTAGGAGGGCGGCAGCGCGTTGCTCGCGTGATCGCAAATGAAGAGCACGCCGGCATCGCGTCGCCCGGCATGTCGTTCGACCGCCATGGAGGGTTCGCAAGCGGCTGCGTCCGACGTGGGTGCCGCGCCGGGTGTCATAGGCAGATCTTTCGAGGCGTCGGCATCGCGTGCACTATCCACAATCCACTCTGCAAAACCTCGGATCCCGCTTGCGCGCTGCGGCAGCGCAGTCTTTATCCTGCCCATAATCGCGTTAGGATTGCGGCGGATGGCGCAGACGCCACACGCCGAGGCATCGAAAGAGCAGTTCCTTGATGATACGTCTTTGGCTCGTCCTCGCGTCCACGCTAACGGCGGCGTTCTGCCCGCAGCCAGCCGCGGCCGATTTCCGACTCTGCAACAATACGAGCACACGGGTCAGCGTGTCGCTCGCTTATACGGACGGCGAAACATGGGTCAGCGAGGGCTGGTGGAACCTCAAGGCGAGCGGTTGCGAGACCCTTGTGCGCGGTCCGCTCGCCGCTGAATTCTATTATGTCTATGCGATGGACGAGCGCGGCGGCGAATGGAAAGGCAAGGCTTTCATGTGCACGCGCGATCGCGAGTTCCGGATTGCCGGCCGTGAAGATTGTTTCGTTCGCGGCTTCGATCGCACCGGCTTTTTCGAGGTCGATACCGGCAAGGACGCGAAAAACTGGACCGTGCAGCTCACCGAGCCGAACGCGGCGCGCCCGAGCCAGTGAAGAACCCTCCCCTAAAGGATGGGCAATATATCATAAAGAACTGATATTACTAGCATTTATTTTATATAATCTCCCACACAACACCCGCACAGATACGGCGGATCAAGCACTTACGTCCCCGACCTGCACGGAATCTGCACAGAAGGGAGGGAAGTTATGGCGTCGGATACCAGCAAGTTCATCGTCGACAAAGAAGAATTGAAACCCGGCCTCATCCTCTTTCGCCGCTCCGACGTAAAGCATGGCAACTGGTATTGCCGCGTCAAGGTGCCCAAGGAAGATCGCTACAAGACCGTCTCCCTCAAGACCGACAATATCCAAACTGCCCGCTCGCTGGCCTGGGAGCAGGAAAGCGAAGTGCGCTATGCCATCAAGCACGGCGTGGCGCTGTTCAACCGGCCCTTCCGCGATGTGGCGAAGGAGTTTTTGGCTAAGCAGATCGCCCGCGCCAAGCGAGGGCAGATCACGGAAAAGCGTATTGAAACGCTCAGGAACATCATTGAGGGGCCACTCGACGATTACATGGGTTCGGTTCAGGTTCATTTGATAAGTGACGAACGCTGGGGCGATTACCCTTCCTGGCGTCGTGAGAATGGCGAAGGCCGCATTGCGCGCAATGGATCACGGACGGTGACGCGCGACGTTGCCGCCAATCTGGTCGCCGACGAGTTCGCTCGGCTGGGCAAGATACGGGCTGCTCGCGGCTTCCGTCCCAAGCCCCCGACGCAGGAGCAGATCGACGCCGCCATCCGGGAGAAAATGGCGAAGCCCGTGCCCTGCATAAGCGACGACACCATCCGCATGGAAATGAAGCTGTTCGGCGCGATCATGAATTTCGCCGTCAAGCAGCGCTACGTTCCGGCCAGCCTGCGCTTTGACGAGTTTCCGGCGCTCAAGACCATGCGCCGCGAGGAATTTACCATTGAGGAATACCGCAAGCTGCATACCGTGGGCCGCGCCTGGGTAAAGGCCGCGACCTCGGAGGCGAGCAAGTGGCATCGCACGATGACCTACAACCTCATCCTTGTCGCCTGCAATACGGGGATGCGCCCGCCCGAACTGCGCAATCTGCGCTGGCGCGACATATGGCCCGCGAAAGACCGCGAAGGGCGGGACATTTTCGTGCTGTTCGTGCAGGGCAAGGGCATGTCGCGTAAGCTGGTCGCCCCCAAGAGCGTGGGTGACTATCTCGACCGCATCCGCGCGATTTCCAAGGCGACCGCGCCGGATGATGCGGTCTTCACCACCATCACCGGCCAACCCGCTAAGACGCTTTATCAATCCCTGATCGAAGATGTTTTGATTGAAGCCGGCCTGCGCAAAGGCGCCGATGGCACGATGCGAACGACTTATTGCTTCCGCCATACCTATGCAACCTTCCGCCTCCAGATGGGCGTGGACGTGTATTTCCTCGCGCAGCAGATGGGCACGTCCGTTCAAATGATCGAAAAGCACTACGGCCATGTAAATACCATCAAGCATGCTGACCGCGTACTGATGGGCATGGAGGGATGGGACCCGGTCATCGCCGCCCCCGGCGAAGCGCTGGGCGAAACCAACGCCAAGGCCGCGCAGGCGGTCAAGGCGAAGCAGCCCGCAAAGCCATCCCGACCGAAACGCTAGCCCGCATCGAACCAGCCGCCGAGTTCGTCGGCCGATGCAATAGGGCTTTGCGTTCTTGCCGGATTCACAACGCGCCGCTGGCGCTTCCCGGTTGTGAAGTCGGCTTAGGCGGCTTGGGGAATAAGCAGCATCGAGTTCGATTCTGCCCCCATGACGCCCCTCTCATCTTGCCCGTTGCCGCTGGCACTTCGAGGGCAAGATTCAAAGGCTCGCCTGCACCGCATCCGCCGCTAGAACGCCCTAAATAAGGGTGCATAAAAAACGATTTGCATCTACGAAAACCAGATACAGAAAGCTCAAAAAAGCTGCGGTGCGCGTCGTCATTTACTGAAGAATTAGCATATCGCTCGATGCTTGCCGATCGGTTAAACATCGTCTATTGAAAAGTTATCGTAAGAAATTTGATTTCGTTTTCATATCGAGGAATTTGTTATGGAAATCGAAGAAGGTCTCAAAGCTTTCATAAAAGGATTCAGTCGGAACTCGTTTTTCAAAGCACTAGCTTACGGCATAGCTTTTTCAATTTTGATGACTCTCATAATCGGCGGCATCGAGAAGGTTTTCGAATTCCAGCAGACATTTCCGTATATTATCGTCGATAAAAGTAATTATTGGGTAGGTATTATATTTGTATCGTTTTC
>Ga0116227_10006560_pt1 | contig 23484 bp, 24 predicted proteins | sample S1TSphgellanicum_FD_89693 | JGI IMG/M metagenome (GOLD analysis project Ga0116227, IMG submission 89693) | Host-associated microbial communities from peat moss isolated from Minnesota, USA - S1T2_Fb - Sphagnum magellanicum MG | ecosystem: Host-associated > Plants > Peat moss > Unclassified...
CGCCAGCCCCGCCCGTCGATCACCTGCTCATTGGCCAGCACCGTGCCATCGACCGGATCCCAGTTCACCGATGCCTCGCGCCGGTCCACCAGGCCGGCGGCAAAGAATTTCAGAAACAGCCTCTGCTGCTGGCCGTAATACTCGGGATCGCAGGTGGCGAACTCGCGCGACCAGTCGATCGCCAGACCCATGCGCTGCAATTCGGCGCGCATGGCCGCGATGTTGTTGCGGGTCCAGACGCCCGGATGAATGCCGCGCTCGCGCGCCGCATTCTCCGCCGGCAGGCCGAACGCATCCCACCCCATCGGGTGCAGCACCTGAAACCCCTGCGCCCGCTTATAGCGCGCCACCACATCGCCGAGCGTGTAGTTGCGCACATGGCCCATGTGAATCTTGCCGCTCGGATAAGGAAACATCTCGAGCACATAGTATTTTGGTACACCGGGCTTCGGCACGTCGCTGACGGCGAAGCAGCCGGCCGCTTCCCAGGCGCGCTGCCATTTCGGCTCAGCAGCGGCAAAATCATACTCACTCACCGCGCACCTCCGAAGCCAAAACGCACAAAAATCTTCGCTCTAAATCCATTGGCCTTGCGCTGTGTTCTCGACCTTGGGCAATCCGCTCTTCCTGAGCATCCTGATTTGAAAAACAAAGACACGAAGGACGCGAAGGTACACGAAGGTGGCGCAAGGAAAATTCTCCGTTTGCACGGACGTATATGGGTTCGGCCTTCGTGTACCTTCGCGTCCTTCGTGTCTTCGTGGTTGACTAGGATGCTCCAAAAAGGCGCACGTCCAACAGGATTGGCGATGCAACCAAAGCCGTGTCGCGGCATTTTCAAAAAAGAAGTTCATTTCTGAAGAAAAGAACCAAAAGACTTTTGATCATTTGGCTGCGGCAGATTCGGCGCGCAGCTCGCGGGCTCTGGCCAGCACCTTGTTTTCGATATCCACCGCGGTGGCTGGGTTGACCGGGGCGTCGGCCCAGGCACCGCCGTCGCGCACCTGGCGGAAGATGGTGATTTTCACGCCGTCGGCCCGTAGCTGCCGGCCCAGCACGAAGGCCGTCGCCTTGAAGCGCTCGCCGCTCGTGGTCGGCGGCGAATACCAGTCGGTCACGATCACGCCACCGTAGGGGTCGGCCGAGGCCAGCGGCATGAAGCCCAGCGTATCCAGCGCGCCGCGCCACAGATAGACATTGACGGCGAGCTGGGCGCCCGCCTCGGTCTGCTTATTGTCGCGGTCCGGGTTCAGCCCGGCGCCGGCGCCCCCCGCATCGACATAGCCGGGGTCCGACACGGCCGTCACATTTTTATGGCCGCCACAGCCGGCGAGCGCCAGGGGCATCACGAACATGGCCACGATGGCGCTACGGCGAAGGCTCAACTGCATGGTGTCCTGACATCACAATCCGGCCCGGTCCGGGCAAGCGCGCACATCTATCCCGCCCCGTCTCCGCCGCCAAGCCCGCCTTGACCAAGCGTCGCAAGTCGTAGGGTGGGCTTCAGCCCACCACCGGGCCGATCAACGCCCACCAGCTTGACCGCGCGCCCCCAGCCCATCAGCCTCCGCCCCATGACCGACCAGATCGCCGCCGCCCTCATAAACATCAGGCAGCGCATCGCCCAGGCCGCCACCTCCGCAGGCCGGCACCCAGACGACATCACCCTCGTCGCCGTCTCCAAAACCCACCCCGCCGAAGCGGTGCAAGCCGCGCTCGCCTGCGGCCAGCGCCATTTCGGCGAAAACCGCGTCCAGGAAGCGGCCGCCAAATTCCCCGCGCTGCGCGACGCCGCCCCCGATCTGCGCCTGCACATCATCGGCGCCCTGCAAACCAACAAGGCCGAGGATGCGGTCGCCATCGCCGACACCATCGAAACTTTGGATCGCCCCCGCCTGGCCGACGCCATCGCCCGCGCCGCCGACCGCCACGGCCGCCTCCCCACCCTGCTCGTGCAGGTCAACATCGGCGACGAACCACAAAAAGCCGGCATCCCCCGCGCCGACGCCCCAGCCTTCATCGCCGCCTGCCAGGCCCGCTTCGGCACCTCCCTCGCCGGGCTGATGTGCATCCCCCCCGCCGAGGGCGATCCCGCCCCGCATTTCGTGGCCCTGGCCGCCATGGCCAAGGCGGCGGGCCTGCAAACCCTGTCCATGGGCATGTCCGGCGATTTCGAAACCGCGATCGCCCATGGCGCCACCCATGTGCGCGTCGGATCAGCTATCTTCGGCAGCCGTTAACGCCACCTTGCAACGCAGCATGGGAACGTCGTAGCAGGCTGCCGGCGCAAAGGAAGGAAGGACTTCTTTTTTGAAAAAAAGAAGCAAAAAACTTTTATTCCTAAGGCAAACGGGGCAAGTATGAGCGCTACGACACACGCACAGACACGCAGCGCCCTGCCTAAGGTCGGCGCGCTCATTGGCGTGCTGGGCATCGTTTATGGGGATATCGGCACATCCCCGCTCTATGCCTTTCAGGCGACATTGCAGCTCTTCGGCACGCGGCCGATCTCCGACCTCGAAATCCTCGGCTGCCTGTCGCTGATCTTCTGGTCGCTGATCATGATCGTCACGGTCAAATACGTGATCCTGGTCATGCGCGCCGACAACCGCGGCGAAGGCGGCATCCTGGCCCTCATGGCGCTCGCCCTGCGCTCGGTCAAAACCGAGCGCATGCGCCACCTGGTCGCCCTGGTGGGCATCGGCGGCGCCTGCCTGTTCTTCGGCGACGGCGTCATCACCCCGGCCATCTCCGTCCTCTCCGCCATCGAGGGTCTGGAGGTCACCATCCCGCAGGCGACGCAGGTGGTGATCCCTCTCGCCGTGGTGATCATCATTCTCCTGTTCGCCGTGCAGCAGCGCGGCACCGGCACGGTGGGGCGCATTTTCGGGCCCATCATGGTGGTGTGGTTCGCCGCCATCGGCTTGCTCGGCGCCGAGCAGGTGGCACTCCACCCGTTCGTGCTCGAGGCTTTGTCGCCCACCCACGGCTTCATCTTCTGCCTACGCCACGGCTGGCTGGCCTTCTTCGAACTCGGCGCCGTAGTGCTGTGCGTCACCGGTGCGGAGGCGCTCTATGCCGACATGGGCCATTTCGGCGCCCAGCCCATCCGCCTGGCCTGGCTGTTCTTCGTCCTCCCCTGCCTGGTGCTGAACTACTTTGGGCAAGGCGCGCTGGTCATGTCCGACCGCAGCGCCGCCGCCAACCCGTTCTTCCTCCTCGGCCCCCACTGGCTGCGCCTGCCGCTGGTCGTGCTGGCCACGGCCGCGACCGTGATTGCCAGCCAGGCGCTCATCTCCGGCGGCTACTCCATCGCCCGCCAATGCATGCAGCTCGGCTTCCTGCCCCGCCTGACCGTCCGCCACACCAGCGGCACCGAGGAGGGGCAGATTTTTGTCCCCCAGGTGAACACGGCGCTCATGATCGGCGTTCTGGTGCTTGTCCTCGTGTTCCGCAGCAGCAGCGCGCTGGCCTCGGCCTACGGGATTGCGGTCACCGGCACGTTCATGTGTACCTGCGTGCTCGCCGTGATCGTCTTCCGCCGCCAGTATCATTGGCCGCGCAGTGCGGCGCTGGCGGTGTGGGGCGGCTTCTTCGCCATAGACTTCGTGTTTTTCTCCGCCAACGTCACCAAGGTGATCGAAGGCGGCTGGGTGCCGCTGGCTTTGGGCCTTCTGCTCATGGCCATGATGACCACCTGGAAACAGGGCCGCGACCTGATGTTTAGCAAATGGAAGCAGGATTCGCTGCCTTTGGCCTCCTTCCTCTCCCGCCTGCCGCAATCGCGCACCATCCGCGTGCCCGGCATGGCGGTCTTCCTCACCGGCAACCCCGACTACGTCCCCGCCGCCCTTCTGCACAATCTGAAACACAACAAGGTGCTGCACGAAAAAGTCCTGTTCGTCACCGTCTCCACCCTGGACGAACCCGAAGCCGGCCCCGACCGCCGCACCGAAGTGATCGAGCTAGCTCCCGGCATCCACCGCGTCCTGCTGCGCTACGGTTTCATGGAGAGCCCGAACGTCCCCCGCGCGCTGGAGGACATGCGCGCCAAGGGCGTTGCCTATGACACGATGCAGACGAGTTATTTTCTCGGCCGAGAAGTGCTGGTGCGCGCCATGGCGCCCAAATTGTCGCTATGGCGGCTGTGGCTGTTCCTGGTGATGGCCCGCAATGCGGTGCCGGCGACGGAGTTTTTCCGAATCCCTAGCGACCGGGTGGTGGAGCTTGGGGTCAGGGTCGCCATCTGAGTTCATTAAACCAGCGTAAATACTCCTTGACAAAGTTACATTTATGGATCCCCGACTCCGCAAGCCATTTGCGTACCCGCCAATAGGGACCAAGAGTCAAGAAAAAACTTGAACCCAAGTCCATCAGCGATTAACATGAAGAGAGTAGATTTATGACTGATCAAGGCTAGGAGTCACGCATGGCATCTCTGACCATCGAGGAGATTGCGGCATTTGCCCGCAGCCATCGGCCCACGCCGCAGGAGTTGCGGGATCGGCAAGTCAGCATGGTGGTTGGGCTCCTCCCCCAAAACTCTACCTTGACGGCCCAGGTTGTGGCCGGCGCGGTCAGCCAAGTGGACGGGACTGTCGTGACCGTTCAGGGCAACGCCGGGAATCATTAACAAATTGACTAACTGAGAAGTGCCTCCAATACTTGGCCTGGTGACGAAAACGCCGGTTCTATTGTGGGGGTGAGTGTGCTGGATGTTAACTGGGAGACCATAAACGGACCGGTCGCGCATCAGATTGAACTGACGAACGCGGCGAACCAGGCTAATGTCGTCAAATGCCTGATCAGCTTTCTCCTGGCACACCGGGGACCAAGCGGGGCGTGTCCGCCTCCACCTCCAGATGAACCGGCGCTTTTGACGCTGCATCATGCGGGAACACTATTTTTACTGGCACATCCCGGCGCCTATCGGAACCATGACGTTCAAGTCTATGGCAAGCCCGGCGAAATATCCTTCACACCAATGTCCTGGCAATTTGTGGAAGGCGCGATGAAGCGGTTTTTCCGCGATCTCTACGCCATTTGGCAGACCGGGGACGCACTTGAAGCCTCCGCGTACGCGCTTTGGGGAATCAACTATATCCACCCTTTCCGAAATGGAAACGGAAGAACGGCAAGAGCCTTCAGCTATGCCTGTCTTTCCTTACGCATTGGTGCCGAGTTGCCAGGGTCTATAACGTTGATGCAGATGATGACAGAGCAACCACACAGCAGCCGATACAAATCGTTGCTGACTGAAATAGATAAGACATACTTGTCTGGGTCCTTGAATTTACAACCGATAAAAGACTTCCTGCTGGAGTTGCTGAATCTTCAGATTGCGAGCGCGAATCCGGTGGTTTAGCGAACCGATGAGTAAATCGGCGGAGTAGCAATGATTCGCATCAAGCTCGCAGCAATGTCCGCGCTTCTTATCACGGCACCCGCCCTGGCAGCCCCGCCGGCTCTGACCGACCTTGTGCCGATCCCCTTGCAGCCAGGCGTCAACGCCATCCCCGCGCTATCGCCGGACGGCCGCGCCGGCATCATCGTTCTGGGATCGCGCTCCAACGGCAACGCCCACGGCTACGACCTGGCCCTCGTCCTGATCTCGGACGGACACGGACCCGCTTCAGATATTATACACATCGACATGAACCCGGCCGTGCCCAACGATGAAGGCTCGGACTCGGTAACCAACGAGCCGCACACCGGCGAGGACGTCGTCCGCGCCTTCCGCTTCGCCCGCGGACGGGTTGACGGCAAGCCGGCCACGCTTCTTCTCGTCGCGACCCGCGACCTGGGCCAGAGCATTCCCGCACCCTCTCTGGTGACCTGGGATGCGTACAGTCTGGAGCACACGGCGGACGCCATCGGCACCACGCCGGACCATTTCACGCCCATCCTGCACGACCGCTCGACAAGCCCCTATTGCAACGCAGACATGGCGCTCGCCCGCCGCTTCCGGTTGCCCCTGCCCGCGTTGTATGAGGGCTCCATGACGTTGAGCGGCTGCATCGGGGGTTAGCGATCGTAGGGTGCAATGCGCTTTCGTATCGCACCAACTGGCGCGCAGCGGGGACGTAGCCTGCACCGCGATACTTGACTTGGACTCACCAGCGCAGTCGGGACACGAAGAACCCACATCAAGATGCGGGCTACGCTTAGCTAGTGCAACCTAAATTGCCCCGTTGTTAGGACTGGGCAGCTTCTTCTTCAACCCGGGCTGTGCATCTAGATCTGAGATACAAATTTGATTCGCTATGCTGTCGCCTATTGAGCCGGGCGGAACAAAGGACCAGTTACCGGGACTATCTACTGCAAATAGTAAGCTCCCATTGTTGTTCCTCTCATTGTGTCCAGAAGTTTCCAGCACCCGGAATTTTTTTCGGGCGCAATCAAATTCTAATGTCATGGCTCTCGACAAACCGTAGTCAGGAGCCGTTCTATCTCTATATTCCACATGGACGAACACAACTTTCGTGCCAGCTGATGTCGTTACATATCTTGAATTCGCCCAAATTGCTGACATGTCACCAGTGGTAACACCAACGAAAACTTCGTTCTCGGGTGCCACTATTGATCGCCACCAATTCGTCGCCAAGGTTGGGCCTGTGCTAGGACTATTCGGATCGTAAGTAGATGGAACCGACAACGACGTTTCTGGCGGTGTGGCACCGATCGCCGCAACCATCCTGCAAGCCATTTGGTTGCCCTGAGAGCACTCTTGTGCAGCCTTGGCGAGCGCCGTCTGCGGAACCACCCCGGTGTTGTTGTTGCAGGAGGAAAGCGCAATTAGAGCAACCGCAAACGGCTTAGCCATGAGCTTTCTGTCGTGTGTTTGGCTACAGCGGCGAATTGGTCTTGCCGCAAAGCGATGGAAGTATTGTGTAAATAATATTTCCATAGCAAGTGCCCCGTTTACGGTCAGGACTTGTATCATTCCTATACCGCACCGAGCATGTCAACAAGTAAGTTAGGGCTGGCTTCAATCCTCTCCTCCCAACGTATGTCGCTCTTATAGCGTTAGAGTTGGACACGGCGGCGTGTGTGGAGGCAGGAAGAACTCGCGTCAAGATGCGGGCTGTGCTTGGCTTGCCTGTAGAGACAATGACAGGTTCCTGCCTAGCGCGGAGCTACTATTTGTCGGCCTTGCGATGATCGATCGGATGCTGCTGGCCCTGGTATCGGTCACTTGGGCGTGATCCGTACAATGCTGTTGGCGGGACATCGCTCTTGAGCTCAAAGAACGTCAGTTGGCACGGCCTATCCTTGAGGGGCGTAAGGGTGATCACCAAAGGACCATTATTCATGATTTCGAGTACAATGGGCCCGTTCCAACCTGGTTGGATCCAAGGAGCCGTTTGGTGCATGCTGAGGCCCATACGGGCATAGGTGCTACGGCCTTCAACCAAAGCGATAAGATTTTTTGGAATTTGTATCGACTCATAGGTCTTCGCCAATATAAACTCACCGGGATAGAGATCAAATTGTTCGACCTTTCCAAAAGAATCGCGCTCCTGTAATTCTCTGGTCTCCCATATATTCATCTTACCGATTGTACCAAGTCCATCTGCGAGCGAGAACTTGACCCCTTTACATTCAATGATCTTCGTAAACTGAAATCCAAGCCGAAGATCTATGGAAGCCTCGCCCCATTGTTTGTCTTCCAGTGAGGGGGAAAATCCTATGTCACCCTGCTCGACGGCTCTGCGCAAGTCAGTTTGAGATAGGATCATGTTTCCTCTCGCTAGGTGATTACGCGATCGCTTTTACGTTCCGCTGTGCCCAGTCCGCAGAAAACTCCGCAAGGCCGTTTGTAGTAAAGTAAGATCCAGACAATTGCACAGCTAAACCTTTGGCTGTCGATTCGACAACCACTGCTTGGATGGTTCTATGAGAATCAACCATATCCTGATCCCGCACAAATCCGGATATCGGACCCGACAGGGTATCTAGGGTCACAAGATGCTCCCCCGGGAATGCCCCCTGCTGTACGGTCGCGGGTATCGCAACGGTATCTCCAGGTTCGAAATGCGACATAACTCTGTCTCCCTTGGTTGTGAGAATCCATTGGATAAACCCATGCTCGGCGTAGCCGTTTAATTAGTCACCGAGTCCAAAAGCGGAACTCCAACTTCATCCCCAGAAATTTTGCCCATGATGCAGCTATCGACCGTGTTTGTAAACAAACAGAGAACGTCGTGTAGAAATTTTGTAGGACTTGGGGCTGAGGACCCATACTCCGATAGCACGCCAGCCATGCGGCTCATGTAGAAACAAAAGAACATCATGCTATCAACACCTTAGCGCCATAAGGTCAGCCCTCGGGGCAAGCCTCTCTCGGAGAGACCCACGGCTCAGCTCCAGGTGTGGTTCCCGATGTGGAGGACACAACACCACCAAAGTACCATGCGGCTCTTAGTTCTCAGCCCGCGTTAAAATGGCGGTCTGCTTCCTGTATGTCCTTTCACAAGAACGTAGCAAAAACACCCACACACGCGTATAAACCCCCCATGGAAAACGGCCCCACCCTGCTGGAGCTAAGCCAATCCGACGATTGGCCCCAGGCGCTAGCCCGCCTCGCGGCCTTGCCCAAGGCAGCGGCACCGGCTTGGCCGGTGATCCACCTCGACGAAATCCTCGCCCGCCCCACCCGCCTGACCGATCGCATCACCCCGCAAGCCGCCGCCAAACTGCTCGCCTACAAGCAGGCTGTCGAAGCAGCCCTGCCGGGCATGGTCGAAACCCTGATCCTCTTCGGCAGCCGCGCCCGCGGCGATGCGCACGATGACTCCGACTACGACGTCGCCATCATCCTACGCGGTAAACTGGCCGACGACCGAGACATACGGCGCCGCGTGGCCGACGTAGCCTTCGATCATCTGTCCGACGACATGGACATTCAGGCGCTGCCGCTGAACGCGGAAGCCTTCCGTCCCGCGAAGACGGAGCTTGCCATGCGCATTTCCATGGATGGCGTGCCGGTGCTGTGACCGAAACATCGCCTGAGCAGACCTGGGCAACGGCTTTGCAGTTCCTTAGTGAAGCCGAGCGTTCCCCCGCAGCCGACGCGCCGCGTATGGCGATCCACGCCGCCTACTACGCCGCATTCCATGCCGCCCGCGCCGTGCTGCTTAGGCTCGAAGGCGACCAAGCACCGAACAAGCACAGCGGTGTCAGAAGCCGCTTCGGCTATCACGCCAACCTGTCCGGCAACCCCAAACTCGTCGCCGCCGGCCGAACCCTGGTCATGCTCCAACAAGAGCGGCTGCTGACCGACTACAACATCAGCGCGGACCCAAAATCCCTGGACGGCGTTGCGGCGATCCACGAGGCGCGGGAGTTCCTGGAGGCCTGCGCCACCTGGCAAAATCTCCCGCCACCCTGACCTGCCCCGCGCGGGGTGGCCGAAAGCAGCCCGCCCGGCTATATGTTACAAATCATGGACGGAACCCGCCCCCAAACCGCGCGCAAACCCGTAATCGGCATCGTCGCCGACGTGCATACCGTCGGCAAACACACCTCCCACACCGTCGGCCAAAAATACCTGGACGCGGTGACCGCCGGCGCGCATGCCCACGCCTTCATCCTCCCCGCCCTGATCGACCGCCCAGGCGCCGCATGGACCGAGCCCTCCGACATTGACGGCGTGCTCGACCGGATCGACGCGCTCTTCCTCACCGGCGCCGTCTCCAACGTCGCCCCGCACCACTACGGTGCCACCCTGCAAGACGACACCCTGCCGGCCGACGCGGCGCGCGACCATGTCACGCTGGCGCTGATCACCGCCGCCATCGCACGCGGCATGCCCATCCTGGGCATCTGCCGCGGCTTTCAGGAAATCAACGTGGCCCTCGGCGGCACGCTGCACCAGGCCGTGCACCAAACGCCGGGCTACGCCGATCACCGCGAACCGCCAGGCACGCTCGACGAGCAATACGCCCCCGCCCACGACGTCACCTTCACGCCAGGCGGCCTGCTGCACACCGTCACCGGCATGCAACACGCCCGCGTCAACTCCCTGCACGGCCAGGGCATCGAGCGTCTGGCCCCCACGCTCGCCGTCGAAGCCACCGCCCCCGACGGGCTCATCGAAGCATTTTCCGGCCAGAACCGGGAACATTTCTTGCTTGGCATCCAGTGGCACCCGGAGTGGGCGTTTCGCGATAACCCGCTCTCGGTCATCATTCTCGACATTTTTGGTGAGGCGGCTCGCGCTTATCAGAAGCAAGAAAGAATGTTCTTTTTTGAAAAAAAGAACCAAAAAACTTTTGCACATTTGCCGCCGCGCCAGTCGTCCTAGCACGGCTCCAAACAGATAAAAGTTTTTTGCTTCTTTTTTTCAAAAAAGAAGTCTTACTTACTTCCCTCGCAACAACCACGGACCCCGCCATCTTGGATTTCCTCCCCCAGCCAACCTCCTCCATCCCGGCCCCGCCCTCCGCCCGCAACCCCGCCGTCCTCGAAGCTTTCGTGGTGGACGTGAACGGCATCGCCCGCGGCAAATGGGTGCCGGCCGACCGCATTCCCGAAGTCATGCGCAAGGGCGTCGCCCTGCCACGCTCGGTCTATGCGCTGGACGTATGGGGCTGCGACGTGCCGGAAGCCGGCCTGTGCATCGGCACCGGCGACCCGGACGGCATTTGCATGCCCGTGGAAAACACGCTTCTCCCCGTCACCTGGCTCACCCGCCCCACCACCCAGGTGCTGCTGCGCATGCTCCAGCAGGACGGCACCCCATTTTACGCCGACCCGCGCCAGGTGCTCGCCCGCGTCGCCGCCCGCTTCGCCGAAGCGCAGCTCACCCCGGTGCTGGCCACCGAGCTGGAATTCTACCTCATCGACCGCCGCCGCACCCCGCGCGACCCGGTCTCCCCGCCCATGTCCCACGAGGGCCGCTGGCAGGGCTGGCAGACGCAGGTTCTCTCCATCGCCGAACTGCACTCCTTCGAACCCGTGCTCGCCGACATTTTTTTCGCCTGTGAATCGCAAAACCTGCCTGCCGACACGGTGGTGCGCGAAAACGGCCCCGGCCAGTACGAAGTAAATTTGAAACACGTCAGCGACCCGCTGGCGGCGGCCGACCACGCCTTCCTGCTCAAGCGCATCGTCAAGGGCGTCGCCCGAAAACACAACCTCGACGCCACTTTTATGGCCAAGCCGTACGGCGACCTGGCCGGCAGCGGCATGCATGTGCACATGTCCATCCTGGACCGCGACGGCCGCAACATCATGGCCGAGGCCAATGGCGCGCCCTCAGAAAAACTGCGCCACGTCGTCGGCGGCATGCTGGAGACGATGGCCGACTGCATGCTGCTCCTCGCCCCGCACGCCAACTCCTACCGCCGCCTCTCGCCCGGCGCCCACGCGCCCACCAACGTCACCTGGGGTCTGGATAACCGCACCGCGTCCGTCCGCGTCATCACCGCCGGCGACGCCACACGGGTGGAACACCGCGTCGCGGGGGCCGACTGCAACCCCTATCTCGCCATCGCCGGCATCCTCTCCGGCGCGCTACACGGCTTGAACGGCGCCATCGACCCCGGCCCGCCGATCATCGGCGAGGAGCGAGAGGGTTTTGCCACCCTGCCGATCAACTGGGACGACGCCATTGACGAGTTCGACCGCTCCGACGTGCTGGGCGAGTTTTTGGGCCTCGACTACCAGGATCTGTTTTCCGCCTGCAAACGCCAGGAACAGGCCGAATTCCGCCGCCGGGTGACGGATGTGGAGTATGATGCCTATTTGCAATCGGTCTAAGCCAAGCGAGGTATCTGGATGTTGCCCTATAGTTTTAAGGTGAACGCCAACACCGCCCGGCTGCTCGATGAGCTGCAACTCGCCTTCGGCGTCGATAGCCGGGAGCATGCGATCCGGCGGGCACTCGCCCTGGCCCGCATTATCGTCAACCACGCCGGCGCCGAAAAGAGCGTCGTCGTCAAGGGCGCAGGCGAGGCGGAAGACCAGGCCGAGACCATAAGGCTGGCATTCTGAGCGACGAATGACCGCCCAAGCGACACTGGCAAGTGACGAGCAACGGCTTGGCGTCGCGCCAACCGCACTCGACTGGCTGCAATTCCTCCTCCGTGCCGGCGTTTGCATCGCCATCGTCTGGCTATTCTGGCGCGTCAATGCGCATGTGCTCGATGTCATCGACGCTTTCGCGAAAACCGACGCGCAGCAGATCGCCGCCAAACAGATCGCGGCCGGCGACCGTGTCATATCCGCCAGCGTCATCATATCGCTGATCGCAGGCACCGTGGCGCAGGTCGCCATCATCCTGCTCGGCATCACCCGCTATCTCTTTCCGGCAACAGCATGAGCAACCGTCTCGCCCAGCACGCCCCCAGCTACTACGCGGCCACCCGCAACCCCTCGCCGGAACGCCCGCCGCTGCAAGGCGAGCACCAGGCGGACGTCGCCATCATCGGCGCCGGTTTTACCGGCATCTCCGCCGGCCTGGAGCTCGCCGAGCGTGGCTACAAGGTCGCCGTTCTGGAGGCGGCAAAAGTCGGCTGGGGCGCCTCGGGCCGCAACGGCGGCCAGATCGTCAACGGCTACAGCCGCGAGCTCGATGTCATCGAACGCCGCTACGGACGCGACGCCGCCCGCGGCCTCGGCGCCATGGCGCTGGAAGGCGGCCACATCATCCGCGAGCGTGTGCGCAAATACGCCATCGACTGCGCCCTCGTCCCCGGCGGCGCCATGACCGCCTTTACCGCCAGGCAGATGCGCGGCCTGGAGCACGCGAAAAAAACCTGGGAGAGCTACGGCCACACGCAACTCGAACTGCTCGACCGTGCTGCCCTGCCGCGGATCGTGGCCAGCGGCCGCTACGTCGGCGCCCTTCTCGACCATTTAGGCGGCCACATGCACCCGCTGAACCTGGTCCTCGGCCAGGCCGCTGCCATCGAAAGCCTGGGCGGCACGATTCACGAAAACAGCCGCGTCACCTCGGTCGAGACCGGCACATCGCCCAGCGTCAGCACGGCCGCCGGCACGGTGCGCGCCAAATTCGTGCTCGTCTGCGGCAATGCCTATCTGGGCGATCTGCTGCGCGCCGAAATCGGCTCGAAAATCATGCCGGTCTCGTCACAGGTGATGGCCACCGAACCGCTTGACCCTGCCATGCTGCAAACGCTTCTCCCCGCCAACGCCTGCATCGAAGACGCGAACTACTTCCTCGACTATTTTAGAAGGACGCCCGACCATCGTCTGCTCTACGGCGGCGGCACGGTGTACGGCGGCCATGACCCGGCCAGCATCGAAGCCAAAATCCGCCCGCTCATGCTCAAAACTTTCCCTGGTCTGGCCAGCGTCAAAATCGACTACGCCTGGAGCGGCAATTTCGCCCTCACCCTGCCGCGCATCCCGCACGTCGGCCGCATTTCGCCGACCGTGTATTTTTCGCATGGCGACAGCGGCCATGGCGTGACCACCACCCATCTGCTCGGCCGCCTGCTCGGCGAAGCCGTCGCCGGCCAGGCCGAGCGTTTTGATGTTTTTGCACGGTTGCCGTATTTTCCGTTTCCCGGCGGCCGCACTTTTCGAGTCCCGCTCACCGTGCTGGGGTCCTGGTATTACCGGCTGCTGGACAGGATCGGCTGATCATTGCGCTCCCGCCGTAGGGTGGGCTTTAGCCCACCGCTTTCTGTATCCGGGCGACCCTATGGTGGGCTGAAGCCCACCCTACGGTTTTTCAATTGTCTCGGCTGTCCCAAAATTTTCAGCTTGCTTTGCGAACCTTCGCGTTCTTCGCGCCTTTGCGGTTTCGCGCTGGATGTTGACACAGTCACGCATCTAGCCGGATTGGGCACAGAAGCGTGCTAATCATCGAAGTCACCAACGTCGATTTCTCGCTCCGCCACTTCCTGCTCCCGCTCATGCGCGGCATACGCGACCGCGGCCACGACGTGCTCGGCGTCAGCGCCGACGGACCTTTGCTGAACGACGTGCGTGCCGAGGGTCTGCGGGTAAAACCCCTGCCGCTGGCACGCAGCCTCTCGCCACGCGCCCAGGCCAAAGCGTTCGACGCGCTCTACAAACTTTTCAAAGCCGAAAAGCCGGACCTGGTGCACGCCCACATGCCCATCAGCGGCTTTCTCGCCCGCGCCGCCGCCCGCGCCGCCGGCGTGCCGAAAATCGCCTACACCTGCCACGGCTTTCTGTTCAACCAGCCAGGCCCCTGGCCCCGCCGCGCCGCCTCGCTCGCCATGGAGACCGCCGGCGGACTGCTCACCGACATTTTTCTCACCGTCAGCCAGGAAGAAGCCGCCGACGCCAAACGCCTGAAAATTGCCCGCAATCCGATCGCCGTCGGCAACGGCCGCGACGCCACACGCTTCGCGCCCGACCCGCAAGCGCGAGCACGGATCAGAGCAGAGCTCGGCGTCCCGCCAGACCGCGTCGTCATCACCGCCGTCTCGCGCCTGGTCCGCCACAAAGGCTACCCCGAACTCCTCGCCGCCATGGCGAACGTGCCCGCCGAACTGTGGGTCGTCGGCGAACGCCTGCCCTCGGACCACGGCGAGGACATGGCCCCCTATTTCGCCAACGCCGGCCTCGGCGAGCGTCTGCGCCTGCTCGGCTACCGCACCGACGTCGCCGCCATCCTCGCCGCCTCGGACATTTTTGTCCTCCCCAGCCATTTCGAAGGCCTGCCGATGTCGGTCATCGAAGCCATGCTCTGCGGCCTGCCCGTCGTCGCCACCGACATCAGAGGCCCGCGCGAGCAAGTGGTCCCAGGCGAGACCGGGCTTCTCGTTCCCCCCGCCACAGTCACGCCGCTGGCCGAGGCACTCGCCAGCCTGGCCGCCAACGCAACCCTGCGCGCCCGCACCGGCGCCGCCGGCCGCGCCAGGGCGCTCTGCCTGTTCGAAGAACGCGCCGTCGTCACCAAGACGCTGGACGCCCTCGGACTTTGATGAGCCTGGCCGACGACGTACGCCTAACGTTCCAAATCATCCGCCGAGGGCGGTTCCGCTGGTAGCGGGCTGGCGAACCTGTGTGTTCCGACCGCATCACCGCAGCCCGGACAATGGACCGTGGCTTTGCGATACAAGCCAAGTTCCTGCAATTTGGTGATCACAGGCAGTGCAAGTTTCGCTCCCACCGCCTGGACATCAGGGTCCACTGCGGCGCCCGGCGAAATGGATTGCGCTTCGCCGATGCCGGACGGTCCGGCCAGGAGCTGAAACGCCTGCTCCACCACCGTAATCGCCCCGTTTTGGCCGAGGCTGCCGCCGATCACATCGAGCTTGGACGGACTCGCCCAAAACATTCCAAGCGGCAGCGAATCGCGCGCCTGGATAGTTTTGAGAACAAACCGGACTAACTCCGTTCTCACTTTCGCTGGCACATCAGCAAATGCCACGCTTATGCTTTTGGGGGAGGCGCCGCTGATCAACAGCGCGACCCTGTTCCCGGACCAGGCAGGGCCAGCCAGCACTTCGTAGTTTTTTCCAGCGGCCGGATCCATCGCGGCATTGTCGATATAGAACTTAGCACGGTCGTCAGGAGAGCCGAAATGGGGCATTCCATCAAAGAAGGCGTAATGGTCACCCGATGTGGAAAACACAAAACTCTCAGCCAGCGCCGTGAAATCGTCGGTCTCAGGAAACCAGTTCCCCTGAATACCATTATTTGCTTCTCGCACACCGATAGCAACTTGCTCAGCGCTTAAGGTGATTTTCTCGGCAGAGCTAAGTAGATCGTAAACCACCACCAAGTCGTGATCGGGGTCGCAATTGCCAAACGCCTCGAATCGCGTATTTGTCACCCAAGCGGGGGTCAAACGCTCGCCGCCCTCGAGACTCTCATATCCCCGAAGTGTCCGGATTTTCCGACCCGTCGAGTCGAATGCGTATTTGGGCTGGAACGGGACGTTTGCGATAACCTTGCCGTCTGTGTCCATGACAACAACGCTGTCGCTGGCGTCATTGGGCACGTGGCCGAGAAAGACGAGCTTTGTCCCATCGGGTGAGATATCGGGCTCGGCGCCGTTATTCGCCAAACCCATGGTATGCAACGTCCTTGTCATCCCGGCAGAATTAATGACCAGAATATCTGGCGCAGCGGGCGAAGGCCCAGGAACATAGGCTGCCGCCTGCGCAACAAAGCTGACACCGGCATAAGCGCAACTGGCGCTCGCAAATAGCAGCGCAGCTGCAAGCGCCGAGCAAAATGATCTCACGGTCTCAACCCTTTCAGCATTACTTCCCTGCTCAAAGCATCACGCCTAACTCGATCTGGAAGCGACTGCGGTTGCAACACGGCTGGCCAGTTAATCCAGGACGTATCGGGGGAAACTCCGGTGAAGTTCAGCGGAGCGGGACAAGAATTGTTTATACTCACCCCGCCCGGCGTACAACCAATCACATCAACCTCGCCATTATGGGGCCAGCTCCTGCTCGCTGCTCGCTGCTCGACCGCTACCCACAAAATTATCTATATGATAGCCCTTTATAGCACCTCCGCTATCAGTGCAGGTTCTGTCGCCAATATTATCTATGTGAACTGTGTTGGTTGCATAGGGCGCGATCAGAGCTGTACGGTCGCATGCGACCGACGCATTGGCGACAACCTCTTTTCCATCTGATCCCGTCGGATAGGTTACCGTGACCGTCCTACTCCAATTATAGAGATGATTTCCCTGCTCCTCGTCGTAGAGCATCGTTCCCTGCAACCTGTTATCCGCTAGAGCAGCTGCACACCATGGGCCCGGCCCCGGTAAATTTCGCGGCACCGTCAGCGTGCTTGGCGTATGTACGCCGGGAATTTGTCCGGAGTACGCTACGGAGTGTAATTTTAAAGTACTGCACGGACTTGATGTGTTATTTGCCTGACCCCAGTCACTTTCCAATCCAAGGACATAGGAGGTTTGAAACGCATCTGGCACCGGAAGCTAAGCGGGTGGATCGCTTGTTGGAGGGCTGGCGCCAACAAATATACCGCCTGAGTATATGTTGCATGAGGGAGCTAAAGGATCTGGATTTGCTATAGTTCCCGTTCCAGTAACCCCGGCAAGTTGTTCGTACCCAGAAGCGCTTGGTGGGCTATATACGCCGCCAGCAGCCAATGCCCTACTCGCAGGCCAGTACCCTTGTATATTGGATGCAAAATCCTGGCTCGTCGAAACGCTGCCCGGAAACGAAAGGCCTCCGCGATCACGAACACTACTCTCTTTGCCAGCGCTCTGCCGGCAGCTTTAGCTAGAACAGACGGTTTTTTGAAACGCCAGCGGCGGGGGGGGGGAGGACGATAAGGTAAGGAGAACTCAAGGCAAGCGATCGATAATTACATCCCCCGGAACGTATGTCACCAGAATTATTTATGTCCAGAACACTCCATCGCCGTCCAAGCAAGGCACGGCACGCCGCACCGTCCTGAAAACTGGCAACTCTAACCGGACAACTGTCCCCTACTTCCCAGGCGTCGGAATCGTGGACACTGTCCCGTTCGGCCCGATCACCGTGCTGGTCCCGTTGCCGTTCGGCACAATGATACTCCCATTCCCCGTCGTGCCCCCCAACGAACCCGCACCCAGCGCGGCCCCGCCGAGCGCGCCGGCACTGCCCGGCAGGCGCATGGCGCCGGGCAGGCTGCTCGGCGGCGGGTTCACGTGCACGGTCTGGTTCGGCACGTCATAGCCGGGCAGCTCGGGCAGCGGCTCCAAGGGCGCATAGTTGCCCTGGCCGGAGAACTGCTGATTCTGCTGCTTCTGCAAGTCGCGCAAAGTCGGCGGCGGCACCGGCGGGCCAGGCCAGATATCGCCGGTCTCGGTCAGCAACACCGGCGGCGGCAACTCCACCACCCGCGGATTGGCCCGCACCTTGATATAATTTTCGGCATTGCCGTGCGGAATGTTCGGGTTCGCCCCGGGAATGGTAAACGTATTCCCAAGATAGGCATAAAAACCGGATCCGCCGCAGCCGGTGAGCAACAGCGTGGTAGCAAGGGCGATTAGCCGCATGGGTGGGATGGCTCCGAGCCGACAGTTTTCACACAATGCCCCGCCACGCCGCACCACTCAAGAGACCGTGTACGAAACAATCCGGTGCGCCGCAATCCAGGCAGCGATTTTTTCCGCGGCGTTGAGCGGCAGCCACGGATACGGGCAGTCCGCCGGCGCCGCCGCATCGCTTGCCACCGCGACGATTCCCGCCGAGTCGGGCCACAGCGGCGGCTTGCCCAGCGCAGGCCGGTACACCTCCAGCTTCGCGAAGGGATAATTTTTGAAACCTTCGGCCAGGATCAGATCTACCGGTGCCAGCCGCGCCGCGAGGGCAGCCAGATCGGGCACACCCTGCGTCTCGCGCAGCAGCGCCCAGCGCTGCCCGCCGACCACCAGCACCTCTTCCGCCCCCGCCTCGCGGTGAACAAAACTATCCTTGCCCGGCCGGTCCATATCCAGCCCATGGTGCGCATGCTTGATGGTCGAAACCCGCACCCCCAGCGCCCGCAGCCGGGGGATCAGGCGCGCCACCAGCGTGGTCTTGCCGCTGCCCGACCAGCCGACGATTCCCAGCAGATTGGGCGACGAACTCAGCGCCGCACCGCCGGCGCCGACACATGGCGCAAGCCGGCATTGAGATAGTCCCACCCGGTCACCAACGTCAGCACGGCGGCCACCCACAACATCGCCTGGCCCAGCGCCCCCACCGGCAGCGCCCCCAGCCCCAGTGCGGCCGCCCCACTGTCACCGGCGAGCAGCGTGCCCAGGGCCGCCATTTGCAGCCCGGTCTTCCATTTTGCCAGACCCGTCACCGGCAGCCCGACCGACAGCCCGGCCAGATATTCGCGCAGGCCGCTGACCAGGATTTCGCGGCATAAAATGACGATCGCCGGATACAGCCCCCAGGCTTGCAGCCGCCCCATCCCGGCGAGCGTCATCAGCGTCGCCCCCACCAGCAGCTTGTCCGCAATCGGGTCCAGCATGCGCCCAAGCTCGGACTGAAGCTGGTGCCGCCGCGCCAGGCGCCCATCCAGCCAGTCGGTCATGCCGGCGACGGCGAACACCGCGCACGCGGCCACATCGGCATCCGGCCGGCGCCACGCGGCAAGCCCGACCAGCACCGGAATGGCACCGATTCGCGACAGGGTGAGCACATTGGGAAAATTCGGGTTCATGCACCCCGCACGTTAGGCGCATTTTTGTCCGCGGTCAGCCCCGCGGCATGATGGCAACAGCTGCGGAAATTTCTGTGCGGCAAAGCCTCGCACCCCGTTTCGATCCGCCGCCCCCATCTTGCGCGGCCACACACGGAGGTGTTACGGAACTCTCATGGAAGAAGAACCTGTCCTCCGCGAGGCGCTCAGCCGTCGCGACGCCGCCCTGGCCGAAGCCCGTCGCCTCGACGATTTCGTCCGTCTTTACAACGAGCTGCGTGGCGTCAAGCGTGACGCGGGCTTAGGCAAGTATGGCGAGGTCACCGGCAGCTCGCCGGCGCCGCTGTCCGTCGTCTCAGACAGCAGCGAGCCGCTGTCCGGCGAGTTCATCCTGGACAAGACCCGCCCGCTCTCTCGCTGAGATCATTGCGTCGGCAGACCGCGCAGGATCCGCCTTATATATCGAGGCCGATGTCCAGCACGGCTGCACTGTGGGTCATCCAGCCCACCGAAATCAGATCGACGCCGGAGGCTGCAATCGCCGGCGCACTCTGCCGATCGACACGCCCTGACGCTTCAGTGATGCAGCGTCCGTCCACCATGCCAACCGCTTCACGCAACATGTCCGGCGTCATGTTGTCCAGCAGCACTGCGTCGGCGCCGATGGAGAGAACCTCCGCCAACTGCGCCAGCGAATCGACCTCGATTTCGATTTTCACCAGATGCCCGGCCGCGGCGCGGGCCAGGCGCAGCGCCGGCACGACCCCGCCCGCCACGGCAATGTGATTGTCCTTGATGAGAATGGCGTCATCCAACCCAAAACGGTGATTGGCGCCGCCGCCGCACCGCACCGCGTATTTCTCCACCGCGCGTAATCCCGGCGTCGTCTTGCGCGTGCAGACCACGCGGGCGCCGTAGCCTTCGATCGCTTGCACGATGGAGGCGGTGGCCGTGGCAATGCCGCTCAGATGGCCGAGAAAATTCAGCGCCACACGCTCGCCGGTCAGGATCGCACGCGCCGGCCCGCGCAGCCGGGCCACGGTATCGCCGGGTGCCACGGTGGCGCCATCACCGGCGACCAGCTCCATGGCGACGCGCGGATCGATCAGTTCGAACGCCAGCCGCGCCAGGTCGAGTCCGGCAATCACGCCGGGCTGACGCGCTACGAAAGCGGCCTCCGCCGCGGCCTCCGCCGGCACCAGCGCGTCGGTGGTGATGTCACCGGCGCGACCCAGATCCTCCAGCAGCGCCATGCGCACCAGCGGTTCCAGCATGATGGGTAGGAGGGTCATGGCTTGGGTCCGGTCTTTGTGAAGGAAGGACTTCTTTTTTGAAAAAAAGAAGCAAAAAACTTTTGGATATGGGAGCCGCGCTGGGCGGACTGGCGCGGCTACTTCATCGCGGTTCCTGCCGCGCGGACGCGCATGCGACGTGCCTCCTCCAAAGTCAGCGTCATGCGCCGCGCGAAGGCGGGCGAGGGCGACGGGTAGTCGGTTCGCCAATGACCGCCGCGGCTTTCCTGCCGGCGCAGCATGGCCTGCACCATCATCAGCCCCAGACAGGCCGGATCGGCGGCGGGGCCACCGGCATCAGCAAGATCGAGGAGTGCGGCCGCGGCGGCCTCCAGTCCCGCCCGGTCGCGCAGCACGCCGGCGTACTGTGAGAGAATAGGCCGCACCGCAGACGCATCGGCCGGCCGGGGCATTTCCACCGGAGCCGGCGCCCGTGCCGGCTGCTGCGCACACCCTGCCAGGCTCTGCGCCACCGCGCGGCCGGTGACGGCGGCTTCGAGCAGCGAATTGCTGGCCAGCCGGTTGGCGCCATGCAGGCCGGTGGAGGCCGCCTCTCCCGCCGCCCAAAGCCCCGGCACGCTGCTGCGGCCTTCCGAATCCACCGCAATGCCGCCCATATGATAGTGGGCGGCCGGCCGCACCGGGATTTTGCTCACGTCGGGATCGATGCCATTCGCCCGGCAGACCGCGGCGATCGTGGGGAAACGCGCGGTGAAACGTGCGCCCATGGCGCCTGCGGCGTCGAGAAACACCTGGTGCCCCGCCATCATGTGCCGCCACACCGCGCGGCTGACCACGTCGCGCGGCTCCAGCTCGGCCCGCCATCCGGGTTTTGCGAGTTCCATGAAGCGGTGGCCGGTCTCATCGACCAGATGCGCGCCCTCGCCGCGGACGGCTTCGCTGACCAGCGGCATCGGATCGCGGCCGGTATCGAGCGCGGTGGGGTGGAATTGCACGAACTCCAGATCCGCCAACTGCGCGCCGGCGCGCGCGGCCATCACCAGACCACCGCCGGTGGCACCGGACGGGTTGGTGGAATGCGCATACAGCCCGCCAATTCCGCCCGTCGCCATCACCACCTGGCCCGTGGCGATCAGCGATGGCCCGTCCGGCCCCTGCATAAGAACGCCGGCCACGGCCCCATCGCGCATCGCCAGACGCAAGGCGGAGACGCCCTCGAGCACGGTGATGGACGGGGCGCGCCGGACCGCGGCGATGACCGCCCGCAGAATCTCGCGCCCGCTGGCGTCGCCGCGCGCATGCACGATGCGCCGCCGCCCATGCCCCGCCTCCAGCCCCACCGCAATCCGTCCCGACCCGTCATGGTCGAACGCCACGCCCAGGGCGAGCAATTCCTCCACCAGAGCGGGCGCCGCCGCCACGATACGCCGCGCCACCGCGACATCGACGATGCCGTCGCCGGCCGCCACCGTGTCGGCCAGATGGTGCGCGCAACTGTCGTCCGCGCCGACCGCGGCGGCAAGCCCGCCCTGCGCCCAGCCGCTCGCGGCCTCGCAGCCGAGTGGTGCGGCGCTCAGCACCAGCACTGGCATCGGTGCCAGATGCAGCGCCGTCATCAGGCCGGCGAGCCCGGCGCCGATGATCACCGGGCAGTTCGCCGGCAAATCGGGCCGGCTCATACCGCCAGCATCCGCTCTACCGCCAGGCGGGCACGATCGGCCACGGCGGGGTCGATGGTGACCTCGTGCGTCAGTGTCTCCAGCGTCGCCCGCAGTTTGGGCAGCGTGATGCGCTTCATGTGCGGGCAGAGGTTGCAGGGCCGCACGAAATCGATGTCCGGGTGCAGCACGGCGATATTGTCGGCCATGGAGCATTCGGTGATCAGCACCACCCGGCCGGGCTGCCGGTCCGTCACATACTCCGCCATCGCCGCCGTGGAGCCGGCAAAGTCGGACTCCGCGACCACCTCAGGCTTGCATTCCGGATGCGCCAGCACCACGACCCCAGGGTTCTCGGCCCGCAGCGTGCGGATCTGCGCCGGCGTGAACCGCTCATGCACCTCGCATGACCCGGCCCAGGAGATAATCTTGACCCCGGTCTCGCGCGCCACATTGGCCGCCAGATACCGGTCCGGCAGCATGATCACCTCGGGCACGCCCAGACTCTCGATGACGCGCCTGGCGTTGCCCGACGTGCAGCAGATGTCGCTCTCCGCCTTCACCGCGGCGGACGTATTGACGTAGGTCACCACCGGCACGCCGGGATAGCGCAGCCGGAGCAGCCGCACGTCGGCCGCGGTGATGGAGGACGCCAGCGAGCATCCGGCCTCCAGGTCCGGGATCAGCACGCTTGCCTGCGGGTTCAGCATCTTGGCCGTCTCGGCCATGAAATGCACGCCGGCCATGACGATCACATCGGCCTGCACGCGCTGCGCTTCGCGCGCCAGATGCAGCGAGTCGCCGACAATGTCCGCCACGCAATGGAAAATCTCCGGCGTCATGTAGTTGTGCGCCAGGATGACCGCGTTGCGGTCGCGCTTGAGGCGCAGGATCGCCTCGATATCCGGCTCGAACACCGCCCATTCCATCGGCGGCACGACGCGGCGGACCTTGGCGTAGAGGGCAGCTGACATGAAACGCTCCAGACATATTATGCTCAAAGAGAGCATTTCTTGGCCAAAAAAGGGGACGTTTTCTCTGAACGCCCGCCCTACTTATGCTGGTTATGAGCATAACCTCTGACAAGATGACAATCCGGCGACAGAGAGCGAGTCAATCTCGACGTTCGACGGGAACCAGCGGCAGCTTGGTGCCGGCAATCGCCCTCTCCTCCTGGATGTCGCCACGGAAGCGGAACAGTTTGGCCGGCCGGCCGCCGGTCTCCAGCGACATGCCGCCGGTCTCCTCGACCAGTCTCTGCTGATCGATCAACCGCCTGAAATTCTGTTTGTGCAGCCGCCTGCCGGCCAAAGCTTCCACGGTCTGCTGAAGCTGGAGCAGGGTAAAACTGTCCGGCATCAATTCGAAGAACACTGGCCGGTATTTGATTTTGGTGCGCAGCCTGGCGATGCCGGTGGCGAGGATGCGTCGGTGATCCAGCGTCATCGCTTCGCCGAGTGCAG
>Ga0116227_10006561_pt1 | contig 23481 bp, 25 predicted proteins | sample S1TSphgellanicum_FD_89693 | JGI IMG/M metagenome (GOLD analysis project Ga0116227, IMG submission 89693) | Host-associated microbial communities from peat moss isolated from Minnesota, USA - S1T2_Fb - Sphagnum magellanicum MG | ecosystem: Host-associated > Plants > Peat moss > Unclassified...
CCGTCATCTTCACGGCGCTGAAATCGATCTCGTCAAAGCCCGGTGTATTCATCAGGCCATTGAACAGGGTGTTGACGCCGGTGAATGCGGTGAAGCGATGGCGCTTGAGTTCTGCCACAAAGCCCGGCATGTCGCGCGGGTTGGGGATCAGCACGCTCTTGCCGCCAATGGCGAGGAAGATCAGGCAATTCACCGACAGTGCAAAGATGTGGTACAGCGGCAGGGCAGTGATCACGCATTCCTTGCCCGGCTCATTGAGCACGCTCATCCAGGCTTTCATCTGCGCGATGTTGGACACGATGTTGCCGTGCAGGAGTTGCGCGCCTTTCGACAGGCCGGTGGTGCCGCCGGTGTATTGCAGGAACGCGGTGTCCTGATGCGTGAGTGCCACGCGGTGATAGAGCTGTGCTTTGCCGCGAGCGAGAGCCGTGCGCAGGGGAACCGTGCCGGGGATTTCCCACTTTGGCACCATCTTCCTGCGGTACTTCACCACTGCGTTGACCAGCAGGTTCTTGGGGAAGGGATGCATGTCGCCCAACTGCGTGGTGATCACGGCCTCGACTGGCGTTTTCTCCAGTACCTGTTGCAGCGTGGCGCAGAAGTTCTCGACGATGACGATGGCGCGTGCGCCGCTGTCGACCAACTGGTGTTCGAGTTCGCGCGGCGTGTACAAGGGGTTGACGTTCACCACGATCAAGCCGGCGCGCAGGATGCCGAAGATCGCCACCGGATATTGCAGGAGATTGGGCATCATCACCGCAACGCGGTCGCCCTTGTTCAGGCCGAGGACGTTTTGCAGGTAAGAGGCAAAGTCCTGGCTGTTGCGGTCGAGGTCGTCATAGGTGAACTCGACACCCATGCATTCATAGGCGACGAGATTGCGATAGCGCTCGATGCTTTTTTCCAGCAGGTCGGCAATCGACGAATACTCGTTAACGTCGACCTCGGCGGCTACGCCCGGCGGGTATTCCTTGAGCCAAATCTTGTCACCGGCAGCCAACAGCTTTGCCATGCCTCTCCCCTTATTGTGCGTATAGATTTGATGTCTGCCGGCAGCGAGGCCAGTGTCGCTGGATGATAGGTGAATTCCTCTGGGCGAGGAATCGTCCTGAGCTTCTTTTATGTGGACAAGGTTTACTCAGGCTCTCTGGGAAAATTGTTTTATTATATTTAATTAAATGTAAAATAATTTAATAAAATAAAACTTTCGTGTTTGAGCATGAATCCTTGGGTGATCAGGCATCGCGATCAGGGTGAAGGATGAAGCTGCGCAGGCTCAAATCCTGATGGGCCAGCTCAAAGCGTGATTCCGCTTCATCCAGCAACTGTGACACCGCCACTGCATGTGCCTCGTGGCAGTGGGGAATGGATGAGTTGCCGGCGCGCGCCAGACGCCACAGGCGCGTCAGGCGTATGGCGTCCAGGTCCATGCCCGGATGCAGTTGCGTGCGCTTGCGGCCCGCTTCAACCAGCAGTCCCTGGCGGAGCAGGGTCTCCACGGTTTGCGCGACATGTTCGGGCGGTGCATTGAGCGCGCGTGCCAGTTCTTCCTGGGTGTAACCGGCCTGGCCATCAATGAAACGGCGACCGCTGAGTGCCATGATCATCAGCGTCAGGTACTCCGCGCCACGCCCGGAAAGGGCAGGCACGATGCGTTCTGGCGAAAGCTGCGAGGGATGCTGCAGGTAATACGCCAGCTGGCAGCCCAGCAACAGGATCAACCAGCCCAGGTGCAGCCAGATCAGCAGGAAGATGAAAATGGCAAAGCCTGAATAGATGGCGTTGTAGTTGGTGGCGCCGCTTACGAAAGAAGCAAACAGCACACTGCTGGTTTGCCAGGCCACGCCTGCAAACAAGCCACCGCCCAGCGCCGCGCGCCAGCGCACGCGGGTGTTGGGAATGAAGCTGTACAGGAAACTGAAGGCGCCGATGATCAGCAGATACGGCAACATCTTGGTGAGGCCGTAGAACAGCATGCCAAACGGTTCGATCGAGATGATCTTTTCAACAATGGCGTTGCTGCTGACGCTGGCGGTGAGTCCGATGGCCGAGAACACCAGGATCGGTCCTACCATCAGTACTGAAAAATAATCGCTGATGCGCTGCGAGAGCGGGCGCGGCCGCGAGATGCGCCAGATGAAGTTGAAGCTGGCCTCCACTTTCTGGATCAGCGAGACCGCTGAATACAGCAGCAGGCTGATGCCGAGCGAACCGAGCACGCCAACCTTCATCTTGTCGACGAAACCCATGATGTTGGCGACCATCTCGTCCGCCTGTCCGCCGAGGGGGCGCAGGAACTCGGTGAGCAGCGGTTCCAGCGTGTTGTGCGCGCCAAAGGCCTTGAGCACTGAAAAGGCCAGCGCCAGGATCGGCACCAGCGATAACAGGGTGGTGTAAACCAGGCTCATCGCACGCATCGAGATCTGGCCTTCGAACAGATCGCGGCTCAGTGCAAAGACATGGCGGCCGATATTGACCAGATAGCGCTCGGTGCGGCTGATGGCGCTGTCTTGCTGCCAGAGGCGGGCATGCAGGCGTTCGATGAAATTATTCATGCGTGAACCATACTATTGGTGTGGCAGTGGCGAAACCCCGTGGGCGGCTTATTTTGGCGATTCGTGCGCGCTCGCATTGCCGTCCGGTTTAGAGAAGGTTTTGCGCGAAGCCGGCAAAACGGGCAGTCCCAAAGCCGACCAACGTAGGGAATTTCGATGTGGACGGTCACTTTAGTCCGCTTGTCCCATCGGAACCGCCGCCGGTAAACAAGCGGCATCACGCTGCAAAAGTGGGTGAGAGGATTCTTCCGCCCTCACACAACTTGCAGGATGCAACCATGAAAAAGTTCCAACCCGTTTTACTCGGCGCTGCTTTCTCGATCCTGGCTCTGCCAGCCATGGCAAGCTCGACGGTGACCAACACCTTCCAGGCCAAGATCGTGATCCAGAATACTTGCGCGGTGAACCTCACGGCCCCGACGGATCTGGATTTCGGCACACAGGGTGTGCTCAGCGCCAACGTCGATAACACCTCGACGATTACGCTGACCTGCACCAATGGCGCTACATACAATGTCGGCCTGGATGCTGGCGCGAACCCCAGCACGGCTGGCCTGGTTTCAACCCGCCGCATGACGGATGGCAGCTCGCACTATGTCGCCTACCAGATGTACACCGCTACCGGCCGTACCGGCGCGCAGTGGGGTAACACCATTGGTACGGACACCCAGACCGGCACCGGTACGGGTGCGGCACAGACCATGACCGTTTATGGTCGCGTTCCGCCGCAGACCACTCCTCCTGCGGGTAACTATGCTGATACTGTTACGGTTACCGTCACTTACTAAGGCATCTTGGTCCCATGACCCAGCAGCGTGCATGGCTGCATCACCAGTGGATAGCAGGTCTCGCCGTTTTCGCGGGCCTGCTGTTTGCTGCCACGGCTAGCGCCGGTGGACTGACCGTTTCGCCAATCATGGTGGAGTTCTCCGCCAAGGAAACGGCACAGGGCTTATGGCTCAGCAACAACGGCGATGAGCCGATGCGCGCGCAGCTTCGGACCTATGCCTGGAGCCAGGCGGATGGTACGGATGCGCTGCAACCTTCACAGGATCTGGTGCTGAGTCCGCCGATGCTGACGCTGGGCCCCGGGCAACAGCAGCTGGTGCGCGTGATCCGCGCGGGTGCCAGTGCCTCCCGTGAACAGAGCTATCGCATTCTGATTGATGAATTGCCGGACCCGGCCAAGCCGCAGCACAAGGGCCTGAGCTTCGTCATGCAGTTTTCGGTGCCGGTTTTTGTTTTGGCCGCTGACCAGAATAAAGGAGCGGTTGCGGCTGCCCCGCTGGATTGGCGCATCGAGAATGTCGATGGCAAGCCAACGCTGATGGCCGTCAACAACGGATCGCAACGCGCCCAGGTTGCCGATTTTGAACTGCTGGATGCCAAGGGACAGGCGGTGCAGCAGCAGTCGGGTTTGCTGGGCTATGTGCTGGCAGGCGTCACGCGCCGCTGGTCGCTTCCACTCTCCGCAGCGCAGGCTGCTGCGGCCACTACCATCCAGGGACGGATCAATGGTGAAGCTGTCCGTCAAAATCTGCGCCTGGAGAATAGCCCTCGCTAGCCTGCTGATGGCGCCTGCGGTCTACGCAGCGGCGCCATTGGAACTCAGCGCAGCGGCGGATGGCGGCGAGGACATCATTTTGCCCCGGGGCCCAGGCATCGCAGGGAATGTTGTCGATCTCTATCTCGAAGTCATGCTCAACGATGCCAGCACTCACCGCGTGATGCATTTTGTGCGCAAGGCAGACCAGCATTTCTATGCCTGGACACAGAACCTGCAGGATGCGGGTATCGATACCGATGGCCTGCCCCTGTCGCAGTATGTGGATCTGGCGCAGGTGCCCGGCCTGAGTTTCACCTACGATGAACTGTCGCAGCGCATGCGGTTTGCTGCCGATGCGAGCCGGCTCAACGTGGCCGTGCAGACACTCAATGCAGTCCCCGCGCCGAATTACAGCGCCAGCGCGAGTTCCGGCGCATTGCTCAACTACGATCTCTACGGCAGTGCCAGCGCCGGCGGTTCACGCTCGCTGGGGGCTTACTCGGAGCTGCGCGTGTTCAGTGGCCACGGCATTCTCAGCAGCACCGCGTATTCCAATGTTCAGACGCCGGGTGACGACGTCGGCTATCGACGCCTGGATACCACCTGGAGCCGCTCTTTCCAGGAAGAACTGTTGACCCTGAACGTTGGCGATCTGATCAGTGGCAGCGTCGGCTGGTCCCGGCCTACGCGCCTTGGCGGCATCCAGCTACGCCGGAATTTTGGTTTGCAGCCACAAATCATCACCTATCCCTTGCCTGCGTTTTTTGGCCAGGCGGCACTGCCTTCGTCCGTTGAGCTGTACATGAACGGCGTGCGCCAATACGGCGGGCAGCTCACGCCCGGACCGTACCAAATCTCGGGAGTGCCCAATATCAATGGCGCAGGCCAGGGGCAGGTGGTGATGACCGATGCGCTGGGGCGTCGCAGCACGATCGACTTCTCCTACTACAGCGCTAGCCAGTTGCTGCGCGCAGGTTTGAGTGACTGGTCGCTTGAACTCGGTGCGGTGCGGCGTGCTTACGGACTCGATTCATTTCGCTACGATGACAGGCCGGCGGCAAGCGGCAGTTATCGCCAAGGCATTACCGACTGGTTGACGCTGGAGACCCACGGTGAAGCCACCGACGGGCTCTATCTGGGCGGCGTTGGCAGCGTGGTGGAAATGGGGCAGCTCGGCCTGCTCAGCGCATCCTATGCGCATAGCGCTGGCGCAGGTCATGGCGGCGAACAGGCGGGCCTGTCTTACAGCTGGCTGCATCGTAGTTTCAATTTTGAAATCGGCTCGACGCGCACCTTCGACAATTACCGTGATGTGGCGAGCCTTGATGGCCGCGCGCCACCGCTGCGCAATGACCGCGTGCTGGCGGGCATGGCGCTGGGCGCTCTGGGCAATGCGTCGATCAACTACACGCGCATCGATACGCTGGAGGAAGGGCGTTTTCGTTATGCCGGACTGAACTACAGCGTCAACTTCAGTCGCAATATCGGTTGCTATGCGAGCGCAACGCGCAGCCTGGATGGTGCGCGCGACAGCAGCTTTTTTGCCGGCCTCTCCTGGAGTTTTGGCGGCGCAACCTCGGCGAGTGCCTCGTGGCAGCATTCTGGCGGCCAGGATGTTTTCGGCGTCGGTGCGTCCCGCGCCGTCTCCGTTGATGGCGGTACGGGTTGGAACCTGCGCACGCAGCAGGGGCAGGATCTTCACAGCTACCAAGGTGAAGCCAGCTACCGTGGTGATTGGGGGCAGGTCACCGGCGGTGCTTACGCCATCAATGGCGCAAAGAGTTTTTACTCGGAACTGTCCGGCAGCATGGTGCTGATGGATCGCTCGATCTTCGTCACGCGCCGCATCGACGATGCTTTCGCGCTGATTTCCACCGATGGCGTAGCCAATGTGCCGGTGCAATTTGAAAATCGTACGATCGGCCGCACCGATGCCGGCGGCCATTACCTGTTGACCGGACTCAACTCCTGGCAGCCGAACCGTGTTTCGATTGATGCGCTGGATCTGCCTTCGCAAGTGCAGGTGGGCTCGGTGAGGAACGTAGCCGTGCCGGTGGATCGGGCGGGTGTGCTGGTCGACTTCGCGCTGCGCACCGTGCGCGCGGCGGTGGTGACCCTGAAAGATGCGCAGGGTCATTTGATGCCGCTGGGCAGTCGTGTTTTCCTCAATCGGCAAAAGACCGAACCGGCGATGGTTGGCTACGATGGCCAGGTCTATCTGGAGGATTTGGCGGCCACCAACACCCTCGCAGTGACGAGTCCGGATGGCAAGAGCTGTTCCGCAACGTTTGTCTATCCCAAGGATGCCGGTGCTATCCCTGCGATTGGGCCTTTACAGTGTCAGAAGGAATGATGATGACGCGCAAATATCTGCTGATGCTGCTGGCGCTGTTGCCCCTGCTGATGTTGATGCCGCTGAAGGCTCATGCGGCGACGACCTGTTCGGCCACCATGACGGATCTGAGCTTTGGACCGGTTGTGCCTTCCGGTGGCGCAGTGGCGGCCACGGCAACGATCTCCTGGAGCTGCACTTACACCGGCGGTGTACTGGGCATTCTCTACGGTGACTATGTGCAGATGTGTTTCGGCGCGGGCAGTGGCAGCGCCAGCACCAGCATGGCTCCGCGCAAGATGGTGGAGTCCGTGAGCGGCGAGAACATGTCCTATGACATGTTCAAGGAAGTCGGCCACAGCAATATCTGGGCATCCACACCCACCAGCTCGCAGATATCGGCGCAGGTGAGCTTCACCATTCTGTCCAGTCCCATCACCAAAACCGGCACGGTCACCATCTACGGCCAGGTGCCCACCGGGCAGACCAGCATTGGTGTCGGCAATTATTCGAGCAGTTTCGGCGGCATCCTGAATTATCAGTACAGCGAAGTGCTGTTGAGCCTGGGTGGCTATCCGCCTTCCACCTGTGGTTCGGGAACGGGATCAGCGACCGGCACCGGTAACGGCACGTTCTCGTTTAACGTAACGGCCAGCGTTGCTTCCTCATGCACCGCCATCAGCGGCACCACCCTGGATTTCGGCACCAAGGGCCTGATCACCAGCAATACCGATCAGACTTCGACCATCAGCCTCACCTGCACCAAGCGCTCTCCTTATAACGTGGGTCTGAATGCAGGCATTAATGCCAGCACGGCTGGCGATGTGACGACCCGGCGCATGACCGATGGCAGCGCGCACTACATCGGCTACCAGATGTACAGCGATACCGGGCGCAGTACGGTTTGGGGCAATACCGTGAGTACCAATACGGTCAACGGCACTGCCGTGGGCGGCACCCAGACCTTTACGGTCTATGGCCGTGTGCCGCCGCAGGCCCCGCGCGCGGGCACTTATGCGGATACGGTCACGGTCACCGTGACGTACTAGGCCGTTCTACCGCAGTTGCCGGGTCTTTATCCACGCGGAACCTCGGCCTGCCCCGGCACTCTGAACTTCTGTGACGCAGTTCATCTGAGGGCTTGACATCCCATGTTACCGCCAATATGATGCACTGCAACAAATGCTGCATTGCAGCAAGTTTAGTGAAAGTCTGTTTTATTTCAATTACTTAATGGAGTGCATCATGAACGTAGAAACGATTGTTAGCGATGTGAAGGGCAAGGTTGAACCGATCGTCGCCAAGGGCCAGGAAGTTGTTCAGGCTGGCTTTGAAACCCTCAAGAGCGCTAACAGCATCGTCGTAGAAGGCGTGCAGACCCTCGTGAAGTCGAACGTTGAAGCCGGCAAGGACCTCTTTGCTGCTGCCCAGACCAGCTTCGAGAAGGCCAAGGCTGACGGCATCAAGACCGTTGCTGCCAATCCGGTTGCTTACCTGCCAGAAGGCAAAGAGCGCGTGATCTCGGCTTACAACGACAGCGTTTCGCTCGTCACCAAGACCGGCGACGAGCTGGTGAAGACCTTCAAGTCGGGCTTCGACACCATCAACGCCACCATCACCGGCCAGCCGGTTGTTGCCAAGGCGAAGAGCACCGTCAAGAAGGTTGCTGCCAAGGCCAAGAAGACGGTCAAGGCTGCTGCCTAATAGTCCCCCGCACAGCGTGCAAACGCTGGCACTAAAGGCCGGGGATAAAACCCCGGCCTTTTTTATGTACAGGATGTACGGTACTCCCCGGGCGCAGGAAGCGCAGGAGGGGAGTTCTCACCTCGCTCACTGCCATAAGCAAATGGCCAGAGCAGGATTTGTAAGAAGCAGAAACAAAGCTGCAAAAGAGAAAGACCGGTGATCGGGATAAGCCCGTAGATTGCACCGCCATTGAAATTGAAAGAGGTGGATATGAACCACACAGCAACACTCCCTGACCTGCGTCAGTTCTCGCAGAAAGTCAGCCATTATCTGGATCGTGCCTTCAGCGGCATTGCGCTGGTCGCGGTTCACGAAGTTGGAACCCTGCGTGGCCATTGGGCCGACGTGGATATTCGACTCAAGGTCGCACGCCGCGCACGTGGTGCGGGCGAATTGATTCGTGACCAGATTGACCTGCTGCCGGAGTCCCGTAACCGTGTGCTGCGCGACCAGCGCGTACGCCGTGAACTCTGGCGCGGAGCGGTCAAGGATTTTATGTACAGGATGTACGGTACCTCCGCGGAGGCAGGGATGCCGGGAGCGGAGGCCTCAGCCCAAGTGAGCGAAACCAGTACCTGAGGGTGAGGGCAGGATGCCTGAATGTTCCAAGCGCACGGATGCGTTTGGGGCAGCGAAGGGATTTGCAAAAAGCCGCTGTGGAGCGATCCACAGCGGCTTTTCTATTAGAGCGACGTACGCCTTGTTATTCGTGCTTCTTGGCCCGTTTGCGCACACGAACCTTCTCAACCGGCGCTTCTTCAGTCGATGAATCCTTGATGGTGACCTTGGAGACAATGTTCTTCAGCACATCAAGATTGCTTTTCACAAAACCACCCGCATCAAACTCGCTGGCCTGTCCGACCTTGTCGCGCAGGAAGTTGATGATTTCGTCCTGGATACCGGAAACATCAGGCAGACCCAGGAAGCGGCGGAGTTCTTCGGGCTTGACGTCGATTTCAATTTTGATCTGCATGTCAGGTCCTCGTCAGCGATTCAATCAATTGATGTAGCAGCTTGCTCCGAGAATACAGCTTTGCGCTCTGCGCCGCAGCTAGCGGCAGTGCAGAGGACGCTTGTCCGGATCGGTCTTGAGTTGATGCATGCGCGCGCGAATTTGCGCGGCGCGTGGCGTCTTCGGGTAACGCTTGAGAAAGCTGCCCTGTTCCTTCAGCACACTCTCCGCATCACCGCAGGCGCAGACGCCTTCCACTTCGGTTTCCTCAAGATCCTGAATCGTCTGCTGCACGGTGGCCGTGTAGGCATCGGGAAACTTGCGTGCATACGCCAGCCAGTTTTCGTAGAGCTCGGGGATGATGCCTTCGCCCAGACGCACGCAGGGCGTGGGCTGGGGCAGCGGCTTGAGGTAAATCGGGAACAGGGTTTCGCCCCACAGTTCGCGATAGATGCGGAAGAAGGCAATGTCGGCCGGTCGGCCATGGGCAATCGCGATCGGTTCCAGCACGCGGCCATCGAGCTGCGCATAAACCTCTTCTCCGCGGCTCAGCTGAATCCCGCGCAGCTTGGCCTGTAGTTCGGCAAACTCGGCGTCGGAGAAGTGATCCATGTAAACCTTCGCATCGTTGCTCTCGATGTGAATGAGCGCAGTGCCCGCGGCATCTGCCGCGGCAAACAGGGGCTCCATCGAAACCGGCGTGGTGGATTTCTCCACCCGATCCAATTCTGCAATGTAAGCCTTCACGGGGTCAGGCAGTGCTTGTGCCTGCGCGACGCTGGCAACGGCGAGGAAACTGACGGCAAGAATCTTTTTCAGCATGTTCTTCTTTATGAATGGTGAGTTGGCGGCCAAGGCATTGGCCTGACCACGCGCATCTGTACGCGATTGGGGCGCGCTGGGCAAGCCAGTGGCGCGCACTCTGCTGCCCGGCTACTCTCTGCGCGAGGATTATTGGCCAGCGCTGATGAATCCGCGCCACCTCCTGACTGCAGACTCGTCCAATCTATGAAATCTTTTTACTGCTTGCTTGCCCTTGTGGTGACTGCGCTGCTGCAACCTGCGTTTGCCAGCGATGATCTGGCGCCGACACTGGATGAATTAAAACCTGCGCCCGTGGCTGCGGCCAAACCCAAATGGGAAATCGGTGTTGCTGCCTTGGGTGCTTATATCTCGGATTATCCCGGCAGCAGCCAGAATCATTTCAATACGGTGGTGTTGCCGTACGGCATTTATCGCAGCAACCTGTTCAATGCCGATCAGGATGGCCTGCGCGGCAAGCTGACCAAAAGCAATCGATGGGAATTGAATCTGGGTGCGAGTGCAGGATTCTCCACCCGCTCCAACAAGAACACGGATCGCCAGGGCATGCCGGATCTGGATTACATCCTTGAGCTGGGCCCCTCGCTGGAGTACAAGCTGGGCATCTGGGATCACAGCACCCTGACCGCCATCGGTCAGGCGCGTGCTGCTTTTGCGGCTCGCAGGGACATCAAATACATCGGCGTTACCTTTGAGCCACAGCTGGTTTACCTGCAGCGGACGTTCTTGAATCCGCGCGTACAGTTGCGCCTCAATGTCGGCCCCAAGTTCGGTTTTGATGGCTTCAACGATTACTACTATGACGTTGCGCCACAATATGCCACTGCGACCCGGCCGCAGTATTCATCGAAGAACGGCTACCTCTATACCTCAGCGGGTTCACGTCTTTTCTTTGCAGTGACGCCACGCCTGTCAGTGGGCGTCTCCAGCCAGGTTCTGCTGGGCAAGGGCTCTGCCAACGAGGACAGTCCGCTCTACAAGCGCAACGTCAACTATGCCCTCAGCGCAGGCCTTGCCTACTCGCTGTTTGTCAGCAAGGACGTGGCTTACCGCGATTAGTAAAGCCTGCTTACGGAGTGGTCAGCAGGCGCTGGGCCTTGAGGTAGTTGGCCGCGGTTTTCTCGACCACTTCATCAGGCAGCCAGGGGCCAGGCGCTTTCTTGTCCCAGTCCAGCGTTTCCAGATAGTCGCGAACGATCTGCTTGTCGAAGCTCGGCGGGCTGATGCCGGGACGATAAGTCTCCGCAGGCCAGAAGCGTGACGAGTCCGGCGTCAGCACTTCATCGATCAGGTGCAGCGTGCCGTCCTTGTCCAGGCCGAATTCAAACTTGGTGTCGGCGATGATGATGCCGCGCGCGCGCGCGTATTCCGACGCCTCGCTGTAGATGCGCAGGGTGATATCGCGCAGCTTGGCGGCGAGTTCCTTGCCGACCTTGTTCTCGACTTCGGCGAAGCTGATGTTCTCGTCGTGCTGGCCCACCGGCGCCTTGTCGGCCGGCGTGAAGATCGGCTCGGGCAGCTTGTCGGCAATCAGCAAACCGGCGGGCAGCGGAATGCCGCAGACGGCGCCGGTCTTCTGGTAATCCTTCCAGCCACTGCCGATCAGATAACCGCGGGCGACGCATTCCACCGGAATCGCCTTCAGGCGTTTGACGACGACGGCACGGCCTTCGCACTGCGCCAGTTCTTCGCGCGTGAGGTAGTCGGCGAGGCGAACCTTGGACGAGTGATTCGGGATCAGCGGCGCGAATTTCTGCATCCAGAATTCGGTCACCGCGTTGAGCACGGCGCCCTTGCCGGGAATGGGGCGCGGCATGATGACGTCGAAGGCGGAGATGCGGTCGCTGGTGACAATCAGCATGTGGTCGTCGCCCAGTGCGTAGATGTCACGCACTTTGCCGCGGTGGATGCGGGGGAGGCTGCTGATGGTGGATTCGAGGAGTGCGGATGAGGTCATGTGCTGGGGCCCGGAAACGGCGGCCGCGAGAAATGGGCCGCCAATTTATGCGAGGGGAGGGTGCGGGTCAAAGACTTTGGACAGAAATTTAGCCGGGTCATCGCACTTTGGCTGCCGTGCAGGGGATAATGATGGCCAATCCTGACTCTCAATTTGACCATCAAAGCCATGTCCAAGAGCCCACTCGCTCCCCTGATTGCACCCAGTATCCTGTCCGCCGATCTTGCCCGCCTGGGCGAAGACGTGGAGCGCGTGCTGGCCGCAGGCGCCGACATCGTCCACTTTGATGTGATGGACAACCATTACGTGCCCAACCTGACGTTCGGCCCGGCCGTCGCCGCCGCCCTGCGCAAATACGGCATTACTGCACCGTTGGACGTGCACCTGATGGTTGAGCCCGTCGACGCGCTGGCGCAGGAATTTGCCAAGGCTGGTGCCACCTACATCACCTTCCACCCCGAGGCCACACGCCATGTGGATCGCAGCCTTCAGGCGATCCGCGACGCAGGCTGCAAGGCCGGCCTGGTGTTCAATCCGGCGACGCCGCTGGACGTGCTCAACTATGTGCTCGACAAGGTCGACATGATCCTGTTGATGTCGGTCAATCCGGGCTTCGGCGGCCAGAGCTTCATTCCGTCCGCGCTGAGCAAGCTGGCTGATGCGCGCGCAATCATTGATAGCAGCGGCCGCGATATCCGCCTGGAAATCGACGGCGGCGTGAAGATCGACAATATCGCCGAGATCGCCGCCGCAGGTGCCGACACCTTTGTCGCCGGCTCGGCCATTTTCAACTCCAAGGACTACGCGGCCACGATCAAGGCTATGCGTGAGGCGATTGCTGGGGCAAAATAGGCGTCCGATGACTACTCTGACTACCAAGGTCCGTTTACCGCTGTCGCCCTCGTGGCGATGGCAACTGTGATTATTTGTTTAACAACTAATTTAATTCGTTAAATAATCACACATCGGTTTGCCAACGCTAAAGAGCGCGAGTGGTACCGATGTAGCCAGGAAAACGTCTCAAATGTCATCGTCTCAATACAACCGCGTCGCGATCACCCGCGAACTGTCGGGCGATCTCGACACACCTGTCGGCGCCTATCTCAAACTTGGCAACCGTCCCTATTCCTTCCTGCTCGAATCGATGCAGGGTGGTGAGCAGTGGGGCCGTTACTCCTTCATCGGTCTGCCTTGCCGTGAAGTGCTGCGTGTTCAGGGCCAGCATGTCAGCGTGAGCCGCGACGGCAAGGTCGTTGAAGAATGCAATTCCAAAGAACCCATCGAATTCGTTCGCGAATACGCCAAGCGCCTGCGCGTGCGTCCGGAACCGGCGCTGCCGCGTTTCGCTGGCGGCCTCGTTGGTTACTTCGGTTATGACTGCGTGCGCTACTTCGAGTCCAAGCTCGCCAAGACACAGAAGCAGGATCCGCTCGGGACGCCCGATATCCTGCTGATGGTGGCGGATGAGCTGGTGGTGTTCGACAGCTTGCGCGCAACGCTGACGCTGGTGGTGCATGCCGATCCTGCCGATGCGGCGGACCTGAAGCGTGCACAGACGCGGCTTGATGAAATCGAAGTGCAGCTGGCCCAGCCCGCCACACAGACCCGTGCGCCCTTGGCGCGTGACAGTCGTGCATCGGATTTCGTTTCCGAATTCACGCAGGAGAAATTCTGCGCGGCGGTCGAGCGCATCCAGCAGTACATCGCCGCGGGCGACGTCATGCAGGTGGTGCCTTCACAGCGTCTGACGGCGCCGTTCACGGCCGAGCCTGCTGCACTGTATCGCGCGATTCGCCGGCTCAACCCTTCGCCCTATCTCTACTGCATGCACCTGGGCGATCACCACGTCGTCGGATCGTCGCCTGAAATCCTGGTGCGTGTGCAAGACGGTGAGATCACCGTTCGCCCCATCGCCGGTACACGCAAACGCGGCGCGACGGCGGAAGAAGATCGTGCGCTGGAGCAGGAACTGCTGGCCGATCCGAAGGAAATCGCCGAACACCTGATGCTGATCGATCTGGGCCGCAACGATGCAGGGCGCGTGTCACGCACCGGCACCGTCAAGCTCACCGAGAAGATGGCGATCGAACGTTACTCACACGTGATGCACATCGTCTCCAACGTCACTGGCAAGCTCAACCCCGAGATCGATGCGCTTGATGCGCTCGCAGCGGCATTCCCCGCAGGCACCTTGTCCGGCGCACCGAAGATTCGCGCGATGGAAATCATCGACGAACTGGAACCGGTGAAGCGCGGCATCTATGGCGGCGCGGTCGGCTATCTCGGCTGGGACGGCAATATGGACATGGCGATCGCGATCCGCACCGCCGTGATCAAGGACAGCAAGATCTATGTGCAGGCGGGTGCCGGCATCGTCGCGGATTCGGTGCCTGATTCCGAATGGGAAGAAACCATGAACAAGGCGCGCGCGATGATGAAAGCGGCTGCCCAGGCGGGAGCATCGTCATGAGCGAGACCTTGAAAGTCAGCGCCGTCGATGGTCATACCTTTGATCTCACGCTTTTTCACACAGGCGTCAATGCGCCCGTGCTGCTGATCGGCCCTGCGATGGGAACGCCCGCCCGCATCTACACGCCGCTGGCGGAAGCGTTTGCCGCCGCCGGTGCGAATGCCGCGGTGATGGAGTTGCGTGGCATTGGTTCCAGTAGCCTACGCGCGGGTAAAAGCGTGGATTACGGTTATCGCGACCTGATCGAGAAGGATTGGGCCGCTGCGTTATCCGCGCTGCGTTCGCGTTTCCCGGCTTCGCCAATTTATCTGTTCGGCCATAGCCTCGGGGGACACGTGTCGGTGATGTACGCGGCGACCAGGCCGAACGATGTCGCTGGTGCCGCCATCGTGGCCAGTGGCAGCGTCTACTATCGCGGCTGGAAAGGTACGAAGGCGCTGGGCATCCTTGCCTTCACGCAATTTGCAGGCGCGCTCAGTGGCGTGCTGGGATATTTCCCCGGCAAGCGTGTCGGTTTTGGCGGCACAGAAGCCAAGACGCTGATACAGGACTGGGCCCGCTTCGGTCGAACCGGGCGTCTGGATCTGGCCGGCGAGGGCGTGAATTACGAAACCGCGCTGGCTACGCTGAAGAAGCCCGTGCTGGGCCTGAGCTTTGACCACGACACGCTGGCGCCACATCGTTCGCAGGAGAATCTCCTCAACAAACTCACGCAGGCGCGCGTGACGCATCTTGCCTTGGGCGAGAAGGACGGCGGCGCGCGCCTGAATCATTACAACTGGATCAAGCAGAACAAGGCCGTGGTCTCTCGCGTTGTTCAGTGGATCAATAGCAATGGAGTAGTGTCATGATCTTGATGATCGACAACTACGATTCCTTCACCTACAACCTCGTCCAATACTTCGGTGAGCTGGGTGCGGAAGTGCAGGTGCATCGCAACGACAAGATCACGGTCGATGAAGTAGCCGCGTTACGGCCCTCGCACATTATTTTGTCGCCGGGCCCGTGCACGCCGAATGAAGCAGGCATTTGTCTCGAGTTGATTGACCAACTCAAGGGCAAGTTCCCGATTCTCGGTGTTTGCCTCGGGCATCAGTCGATTGGCCAGGCTTTTGGTGGCACGGTCAAGCGCGCGCGCGAGGTCATGCACGGCAAGGTCTCGCCGATTCATCACAGCGATGTCGGCGTGTTCAAGGGCCTGCCGAGCCCGTATACCGCGACGCGTTATCACTCGCTGATTGTCGAGAAGAGCGATCTGCCGGATTGCCTGGAAGTCACAGCGTGGACGCAGCACGCCGATGGCTCGCGCGACGAGATCATGGGCATGCGCCACAAGACGCTGCCGATCGAAGGCGTGCAGTTTCATCCGGAATCGATCCTGACCGAGCACGGCCATGCGCTGCTGCGCAATTTCCTGGAGCAGAACAAATGACGCCACAGGAAGCCTTGCAGCGGACCATCGAGCATCGCGAGATTTTCCACGATGAGATGATGGACCTGATCCGCCAGATCATGCGCGGTGATGTCTCGCCGGTGATGACGGCGGCGATTCTCACCGGCCTGCGTGTGAAGAAGGAAACCGTCGGCGAAATTGCTGCCGCAGCGCAAGTGATGCGCGAGTTGTCGCGTCCGGTGAAGGTTGCTGATAGCCAGTACTTCGTCGACATCGTTGGCACCGGTGGTGACGGCAGCAACAGTTTCAACATCTCGACCTGTTCCATCTTTGTCGCCGCAGCCGCGGGTGCGCGCGTGGCCAAGCATGGTGGGCGTAGTGTGTCTTCAAAGTCTGGTAGTGCCGATGTACTCGAAGCACTCGGCGTTGCCATTGATCTCACGCCAGAGCATGTGGCTGAATGCATTGCGGAAACGGGTATTGGTTTCATGTTCGCGCCCAATCACCATCCAGCGATGAAAGCGGTCGCTCCGGTGCGCAAGGAAATGGGCGTGCGGACCATGTTCAATATCCTGGGGCCGCTGACCAATCCTGCCGGCGCGCCGAACATCCTGATGGGCGTGTTCCATGCGGACCTTGTCGGCATCCAGGTGAGGGTGCTTGAGCGTCTTGGCACCAAACGCGCCATGGTGGTCTGGGGCAAGGACGGCATGGACGAAATCACACTCGGCGCGGCGACCATGGTCGGCGAGCTGCGTGATGGCGTTGTCCGCGAGTATGAGATCCAGCCTGAAGATTTCGGCCTGGGCATGTCGTCCAGCCGCAATCTTGCCGTAGCGGACGCCAACGAGTCACGCGCCAAGATCCTCGAAGTGCTGGACAACAAGCCGGGCGTTGCGCGCGACATCGTCACGCTCAACAGCGGTGCTGCGCTCTACACCGCAGGCCTTGCCAATACGATTGGCGAGGGCGTGGCCAAGGCGCGCGAATCCATCGCCAGCGGCGCCGCCCGCGCGCGCCTCGACCAATTCATCAAAACCACGCAGCGACTGAAAGCATGAGCGACATCCTCGACAAGATTCTGGCGGTCAAGAAAGACGAAATTGCCGCGCTGAAAAAGCAGTATTCAAAAACCGCACTGCAGGACCTGATTTCCGAGCAGAGTGCGCCGCGTGGTTTTGCCGCCTCGCTCAACGCCAAGGTCAAGGCGGGCGGTGCTGGCGTGATTGCGGAAATCAAGAAAGCCTCGCCGAGCAAGGGCCTGATCCGTGCCGATTTTGACCCGAAGTGGATTGCCAACGAATACGCCACCGGCGGCGCAGCCTGCCTGTCGGTGCTGACCGATGTGCAGTTCTTCCAGGGCCACAACGATTATCTGAAAGCCGCGCGTGCGGCCTGCACGCTGCCGGTGATTCGCAAGGATTTCCTGATTGATCCGATGCAGATCATCGAGGCCCGTGCCATCGGTGGTGACTGCGTGCTGCTGATCGCGGCGGCCTTGGGCAAGCAGCAGCTCAATGAACTGCACGCCTGTGCGCGCGAACTGAAGCTGGACGTGCTGGTCGAGATTCACGACCGCGAAGAGCTGGAACAGGTTCTGGATGCGGGGCTGGGCAGCGAATACCTGCTCGGCATCAACAACCGTAACCTGCGCACCTTCGCAACAAGCCTGGAGACGACGCTGGACCTGTTACCGCTGCTGCCCAAGGGTTGCGAGGTCGTCACTGAGAGCGGCATCGCCGCGCCGGCCGACGTTGCGCGCATGCGCGACTCGGATGTGCATCGCTTCCTGATTGGTGAGTCGCTGATGCGCCAACCCAGCCCGGGGAAGGCGCTGAAGGATCTGATCGCTTAAAGCCGAAGGCCGCTCAGGCCTCGATGGCTTTCTCATTGAAGACGAGAATGCTGCGGCCCTTGCTGCTGACGACGCCGTCTTCTTCCAGCTTCTTCAGTACCCGGCCGGCCATTTCGCGTGAGCAACCGACGTTGCGCGCCAGTTCCTGGCGGCTGATCCGTACCGAAATGCCGCGTGAGTTTTGTACCGCTTCCGGGCGCTTGCACAGGTCCAGCAGGGCGCGGGCGATGCGTCCTGAAACATCGAGGAAGGCCAGGTCACTCAAGCGGCGGCTGGTATCACGCAGACGCTCGGCCAGCTGGCCGGCGACTTCAAACATGATCTCCGGGTGGCGCTGGTTGAACAGACGAAAGTTCTGGTAGCCGATTTCGGCCACCAGGGCAGGCGTGCGGGTACGGACAATGGCCGTGCGCGCCGTTTGTTCCGGAAACAGGCACAGCTCTCCAAAGAAGGAGCCGGCGCCCAGATAGGCGAGCACGATTTCACGGCCCTGATCGTCTTCCAGCTGGATCGCGACTGATCCTTCCAGCAGCAGATACAGGGTCTGCGGGACGTCCCCAGTATGGATCAGGGTGTGCTTGGCAGGGTAACTGCGTTTATGCGCCTGGGCGATAAACGCTTGCACGATGGGCTTGTCAAGCATGCAAAAAATTCTCCGGCACCTGGATTCAGGCGCTTGTTTTTTTGGAAAATAGCACAATAGTTATTCCTCACCTTGTGGAGAAAATCTGGTGCAAGCCCGTATTAAGTGGTCAGAGAACGCCGCCTTCATCGGCGAAACCGGCAGTGGCCATGCCATTGTGATTGATGGCCCGCAGGAGATTGGCGGCCGCAACCTCGGTCCGCGTCCGATGGAACTGTTGCTGCTGGGCGTAGGGGCCTGCTCCTCGGTGGACGTGATGATGATCCTCAAGAAGTCGCGTCAGAACGTCACCGACTGCTATTGCGAGCTGACCTCCAAACGCGCCGATACCGATCCCAAGGTCTTTACCGATATTCACCTGCACTTTGTGGTGACCGGCAAGGATCTGGGCGAAAACCACGTCAAGCGGGCGGTGGAATTGTCGGCGGAGAAGTACTGCTCGGCCTCGATCATGCTGGCCAAGGGGGGCTGCAATATCACCCACGATTACGAAGTGCGGCAGGCGGCTTGAGCGGCTGTCCCTAAACCTTCATACATCGCCGCGCGATTTATTGGATAATAGCGGCAGTGGGCGCGCTGACAGGCGCGCCTTTTTATTCTGTCTCTGAGGGTTCCTGCATTGGCCAAGCCCAAGCCCAAACCGACCAATAATCCGAAACTCAAGCTGCTGGGGTTCAATAACCTCACTAAGTCCTTGAGTTTCAACATCTATGACATCTGCTATGCGCGCAGCAAAGAGCATCAGCAGGAGTATCTGGAATATATCGACGAGGCCTATAACGCCGAGCGTTTGACCGCGATCCTGACGGAAGTGGCCAATATCATCGGCGCCAATATCCTCAATATCGCGCGCCAGGACTACGATCCGCAGGGTGCCTCGGTGACGATGCTGATCTCGGAAGGCCATCACGATGGTCTGCCGACGCCGAAGAATTCGGTGGTCAGCCATCTGGACAAGAGCCACATCACTGTCCACACCTATCCGGAAACGCATCCGGATAACGGCATCTCGACCTTCCGCGCCGATATCGACGTTTCCACCTGCGGCAAGATTTCACCGCTGAAGGCGTTGAACTACCTGATCAAGTCGTTTGAGAGCGACATCGTCGTGCTCGACTACCGCGTGCGCGGCTTTACCCGCAACGTGCGCGGCATGAAGCACTTCATCGACCACAACGTCGACTCGATCCAGAGCTTCATCTCGGCCGATATCAAGAGCCGTTACCAGATGATCGATGTCAACGTTTATCAGGAATTCATCTTCCACACCAAGATGCGCCTGAAGGAACTGGATCTCGATACCTATCTGTTCGGCGAAGGTGCGTCCGAGTTGCCGCCGCGCGAGGCCAAGAAAATCCGTGAGAACGTGAACCACGAAATCATGGAAATCTATTACGGCAATAACATCCAGCGTTGATTTGCTGCGTGAATAAAAAAGCCCGGCATTGCCGGGCTTTTTTTATGGCCATGAATGGCCTGTACTCCGCGGGCGCAGGATGCGCAGGAGTAGAGTTGCCAATCTTCCTAGAGTGATTCGGTGACGGATTCCTGCACCGCTCGCAGGAAATCCGCTGACAGCGCCGGCTCATCTACCGCGCGCGAAAGAATCAGGGCGCCGATCAGGCTGGAGTAGGTGGCCAGCGCCTTGTCGCGTCGCTCGGCAGCCGTTTTGCCGGGCTCCATCAGCGACAGCATTTCCAGCTGCTGCTTGAGGCCTTCGGTGACTGCGCGCCGCACGGCGGGCCCCTGGCGGGTGGAGTCGACTGCGAGTGCGGCGATCACGCAACCATTGTCCGGGTTGTCGCGATGCTGTTTGGTCAGGTAACCATTGGCGAAATCGACCAGCGGCTTCTCGCTCTTGCGAGCCAGCGGGGCGTTCCAGGCGCGACGCTTCTCCTCAAAGGCGTAGCTGCAGGCCTGCGCCATCAAATCCTCCTTGGATTTGAAATGGCCATAGAACCCGCCATGGGTCAGGCCGACCTGTTTCATCAGGTCCGCCACGCTGATGCCCTCAAAACCGCGTTCGCGGAACAGGGCGGATGCTGCAGACAGGATTTTCTCGCGGTTTTCGGCGGCCTGTTCTCTGCTGACTTTCATTTTGAGTCTCCTCAATCCAGTGCTTGACATTATACATGATGATGATCATATAATTATTCATGACGATCATCATATAAAAGATGGCCGGCAGGAATTCCTCGGCAACTGGAGAATGGAAATGACGAAAGCAGCTCACAAGGGTTATGCCCTGATTACTGGCGCCTCCTCGGGCATCGGCGCGGTCTATGCGGATCGCCTGGCGCGACGCGGCTACGGCCTGATCCTCGTGGCCCGGGATGTCGAACGCCTTGAGCAACTGGCGGGCCGCTTGCGTGCAGATCCTGGCTACGCCGTCGAAGTGATCCAGGCCGACCTCACCAAGCCTGCCGAACTGGCGCGGGTGGAAGAAGAACTGCGCCGTAACGAAAAGATCACCCTGCTGGTCAACAATGCCGGTGTCGCCATGAGCGGTGAACTGATCGATGCCGACCCGGACCGTCTGGAGCAGATGATCCGCCTGAATGCGATCGTGCCTTCGCGCCTTGCCCGTGCGGTGCTGCCAGGCCTGGTGGCTCGTGGCGGCGGTGCGCTGATCAACATCAGCTCGGTGCTGGCGCTGGCGCCGGAACTGTTCAACGGCGCCTACAGCGGCACCAAGGCTTATCTGCTCAACCTGACGCAGAAGCTGCAGCAGGAAGTGGGCGGCAAGGGCGTGCAGGTTCAGGCCGTTCTGCCTGGTGCAACGCGTACGGAAATCTGGGATCGCTCTGGCGGCAGCATTGACCAGTTACCCAAGGGAATCCTGATGGATGTCGACGAGATGGTCGACGCCGCGCTGGCAGGATTCGACCAGGGTGAACTCGTCACGATTCCTTCGCTGCCGGATGTCGAGGACTGGAAAACCATGACGGCTGCGCGCCTCAGGCTGGGCCCCAATCTTTCGCGCGATCACGCAGCAAGCCGATACAAGATTCAGTGATTGATGAAGTTCACCAGGAGATGTCGATGAAAACCTCAAGACGAGTTGCGATTCTGGGCGGTTCACGTATTCCTTTTGCACGCCAGAACACGCAGTACGCGGATGCCAGCAACATCGAGATGCTGACCGCAGCGCTGCGCGGCGTGGTCGACAAGTTTGGCCTCAAGGGCCAGCGCATCGGTGAGGTCGCCGCCGGCGCAGTGCTCAAGCATTCGCGTGACGCCAATATCAGCCGTGAAGCCTCGCTCGACAGCGGGCTGTCACCGCAGACGCCTGCGTACGACGTGCAGCAGGCCTGTGCGACTTCACTTGAAACCGCCATCGCTGTCGGCAACAAGATTTCCGCGGGCCAGATCGAAGTCGGCATCGCCGGCGGTGTTGATTCCTCTTCGGATGCGCCGGTGTCGCTGCAGGATGGGCTGCGCAAGCTGATCCTCAAGATCAACCGCGCCAAGACCAATGGCGAGAAGTTCTCGCTGCTCACGCAGCTGCGTCCTTCCATGTTCAAGCCTTCGGTGCCGAACGTGAACGAGCGCCGCACCGGCATGAGCATGGGCGAGCACACCGAGCTGATGGTCAAGCAGTGGGGCATCACGCGCGAGGCGCAGGATGAACTGGCGCTGGCCAGTCACCTCAATGCCGCGCGCGCGTACAACGAGGGTTTCTACAGTGACCTGCTGGTGCCGTTCAAGGGCCTGGAGCGTGACAACAACCTGCGTGGCGACAGCACCGCAGAGAAGCTCGCCAAGCTCAAGCCGGCTTTTGACAAGACTTCCGGCAAGGGCACGCTGACGGCGGGCAACTCGACGCCGCTGACCGATGGCGCTGCCTCGCTGTTGCTGTCATCGGAAGAATGGGCTGCTGCCAACGGCCACAAGGTGCAGGCCTTCCTGGTGGATGCTGAAACCGCGGCCGTGGATTTCTTTGGCCCGGATGCAGAAGGCCTGCTGATGGCACCTGCCTACGCCGTGCCGCGCCTGCTCGCGCGCAATGGTTTGACGCTGCAGGATTTCGACTACTACGAAATCCACGAAGCGTTTGCCGGACAGGTGCTGTGCACGCTGGCAGCGTGGGAGAGCGAAGCGTTCAGCAAGAACAAGCTGGGCTTGAACGCCGCGCTCGGCAAGATTGATCGCAGCAAGCTCAACGTCAATGGGGGTTCGCTGGGTTTGGGCCATCCGTTCGCTGCGACGGGCGCGCGCGTATTGGCGGGCGCTGCCAAGCAGCTCGCCATTCACCGTGAGAAGACCGGCAAGTCCGGACGCACGCTGGTTTCGCTGTGTGCCGCAGGTGGCCTGGGTGCCGTTGCGATTCTGGAAGGTGCGTAATGGCCGGGCTGGCTGATGAAGTGGCGCCTGGGCTGGACGGTCTGGCGCAGCTACGCGCGCTGATGGCGTCTGGCCGCAAGCCCGGCATTCTCACCGCACTCGACTTCGATTTTGTCGAAGTCGAGTTGGGATTCGCGGTGTTTGCCGGTGTGCCGGGCGAGAAGGCCTACAACCCAATTGGTACTGTGCACGGTGGCTATGCAGCGACGCTGCTCGATTCCGCCTGTGGCTGCGCCGTGCATTCGCGCCTGAGCCCAACGCAGGGCTATACGACGCTGGAATTGAAGGTCGCGTATCACAAGGCGATCAGTCATGACTCTGGTGTGCTGCGCGCTGAGGGCAAGGTGCTGACGATCGGTCGTCGCGCCGCATTTGCAGAGGCGCGCCTGAGTGATGCGCAGGGCCGGCTCTATGCTTCTGCGACTTCGACGCTGCTGGTTTTCGAGCGCTGATCAGGATTCGGCCAGCAATTTCTTCACCGCGCTGTCGATGGCCTGTGCATTGGCATCGCCAGCGTGGGTTTCGCCAAAAAACTGTCCGCGGATCTGGCCGCGCCTGTCGATCAGGTAGAACGCCGGCCAGTAGCGATTGCCCAGTGCATTCCAGTACGAATAATCGTTGTCGAGCATGACTGGATAATCGACGTGAAGCTCGTCGAGCTTGCGCACCACATTCGCACGGACATATTCCTGCGCCAGCTCGGGCGTGTGCACGCCAATCACGCGCAGGCCCTGATCGTGATATTGCGCTGCAAGGCCATGCAGCCAGGGCAGGGAGCGGTAACAGTTCCAGCAGGCGAAGGTCCATACATCCACGATCACCACCTGTCCGCGCAGGTCATTCCAGCTCAATGGTTTTGAGTTGAG
>Ga0116227_10006562_pt1 | contig 23475 bp, 26 predicted proteins | sample S1TSphgellanicum_FD_89693 | JGI IMG/M metagenome (GOLD analysis project Ga0116227, IMG submission 89693) | Host-associated microbial communities from peat moss isolated from Minnesota, USA - S1T2_Fb - Sphagnum magellanicum MG | ecosystem: Host-associated > Plants > Peat moss > Unclassified...
TTATGGAGGATATTAGTTTACACAAATTATATGGGGGGTAACAAAAATCATTCCGGAACTTGCCAGAGCAGCATGGAAGGTCATGGAGGTTAGTAGAAGGTCATGGATCATTGGGGAAGGTAACGGAACCTTGTGGAGCTTGGTGGAGGATCAAAGAAGCACGTAAAAAATCATATGACATGAGTGGTAGAAATCTTGGCAAAAAGTGAGGTTGTGGAAAGCTGCATTCTGAGTACTCTCAAAATACCTTCCTTCGTTTTTTTGGTGCCATATGTATGATGTATTAGATTATAAAATGCTATGGGACCAAAAAAAAATATTGAATATCAGTTTATGGAGAATTATTAGATTAAGTATGAGGCCCGCCACGGGCCTGTGCCCGCATACTAGTTTAGAGAGAATATTAGTTTACACAGTATTAGTTTAAAGAGAGTTTACTATATTGCAATGCAAGCTACCTAGAAGAAAAACCACCTCAACCTCACACAAGTAGAACTCAAGAAAAAATCAAAAGCTTGTAGTTGCTTGATTAATAACTTTGTTGTTGTTGAACCCCAAAAACTAGTCCATGAATATCCAAAGTTGTGACATCAATCTTGGACAAAAAAAAGGATTAAGGTCAAGGTTAGATGGAAAGGAGAAAAAATTGCAAGAACTAAAACTAATGATTTAAGGTTTATAGGAATCAACTAATCTCTATCAACCTATAACTATATATTTAGCTTCTTCAATCAATTCATAATTTTTTTTATAGCTAAAACAACTTCAACCTTGATATAGTCCTTTAGTTCTACATTTGGTTTACAATTCAAGCATTAGTCATCACATTAATTTTTTACCATTATGATAATTTGATCCAAATTCTCCACTTGCAAATGACTTCAAATTGATCAAGACATTAGCCAAGCTAAATAATCTTTTTATTTTAATTTGAAATTCGAGAATCTCAAAAATTCATTTGCTAAGAAAGCTTACATTTGGAAATTGACCCTCATGGTTTTGCCACCAAGCAAATGGATTTGCACACATAGATGAAAGGATAGATAACCTTTAAAACAAAGATAATTCACCAATAATTAGTGCCCATAAAGATTTTTCCATGGATGCCTCAACATCAAACATGAACTAGTTTTTTTCATTTTCACCCTCAAAAACAAATTCGTCAACTAAAGCAAGTGATTGAGCTTGAATAATAAGGTTTAACCATTCAAAAGTTGTCATCAAAAGGGGTATGACTTTTTACACATAATAATTGTGAAATGGATTGCATTTCCACACCCCACATAATTTTCAACAACCCACAAGGGTTTGAAATGGGGATCCAACATTAGAGCTAACATATTGTGAACTTAATGAGAATCAAATGATTTCAAAAATTGTAGGAAAGGATTAATCACCTTCCAACTTCCTACTGCATGTTTTTGTTCAAGAAATGGAATTTAACTTCAAATTGGTCAAATGTTTCACCCCATCAACAAAAGGATTTGGCATAATTCCATGGCCATAGTCAAATTAATTACAATAGTCAAGGCATCAAACAACAACCAATGACACATGGATTGATTCATGACACATGAACTCACCACAAGATTCAAACACATAACAATAGTTTCAGTAAGGCCCAAAGGGCCCACATTTGGGCCTTCAAGACTTATTAAGGCAAACTTATTGTCTTTTATTTCCCATAACACAATAAAATTACTTGCTTGAATTCCAACGCCTTTTCAAACATTATAATTTTGTTGACAAACCTTGTTTTGATGGGAGTTTTTAGCTTTTGATGTTGCTTTCCACTTTCAAAGCAAGTGTTCTCCCGTTCGTGCTTCCATTTCTCTTTTTTTTTTTTCACATAATTATTTTTTGCAAAACAATTTGAAATTTTTTCACATTCACCAAAGCCAAACCCATAGAAACCTTATCATTATTTGTCACATACTAACATGTTTTAAACATCACATGTTCAGAGCAAGTATCCTTATAAACTTGGAACAACTTCGAAAGCTCACAATCAATAATAGACTACAATGTTTAAGCCATAGATCCCAAGTTGTTACCTTTATTTTTCACAAATGCAATCACACAATGGATTATTCCAAATTTTTCCAACAATGCATGGAGTTGCAAAGCCATGGTGCTGTTGGTTGTTTCATGCACTTCAAATAGTTCACAACAATCTGCCTAGGGGTCCAACTTCATCCAAATAATTAACAACCAACCAATGAAAATGTGTCTATGCCACCTTTGGACATTTAAAGATCAAAACTAACAAAAACTATGGGTGTAATTTCAAAGTTAAACAACACATGCAAGTCCATAGTCTTTTAGGCCATTTTAGGTAACACCTTTTCCACAAAGGTTGAATAAGACAAAAAAAAACCGAATGAGTACCTTAATACAAGACTAACCTATGTAATTAGGTGTTTTTGCATATGGGAGGAGACATATCATGAATCACCTTAGCAAATCACATCTTGGTTGAAAAAAACATAAAGTTTATCAAGAAACCTTTGTTGTGATTCATCTTCATGCTTGTAAAAAATTGTTGAATAAAAAAATATTGTGATTTAAAACCTAGATGACCCAACCCTTTTCTTCCTTCACTACTAAATGTGATATGTTTAAAAAATGCTTAGCCATAGATTTCACAATTAGTATCATTTTTTAAAAAAAACCAAGTGTAAATGTGCAAAACCAACATAAGTTTGTATAAAGTAATGCCATTTATTTTACTATATTTGATGAACCCCTTTTGAATAATAGAATTTTGGTTTAAAATGTTACCTATTGTTAGGTAAGACTTGCACATGATAGATCTTAGCATCTATGGGTTTACAAAATCAATAAACATGTTGTTGTTGACAACAAAAAAATCACAACCACTTGAGTTCTTTTGGTGTGCTTTCCACTTTTGAACTTGAGTTTTTATAATTGTAAGTTGATCATTTTATATTAAGTTAGTGTCACATTCCAAGTGGATGCTTTCAACATTCCACAAATTAGTAGCCAAGTTCATGTTCATGTCACAAATATATTCATCAGCACCCACAATTTCAACAACAACCATTTCATTTTCAACAATTGTAAAAATATACACAATGAGACCTAATCACAAACAACAAATCCATGTAAACAAAATCAACAAAAAATGGAAAGGAAAAGTTAATGTATTGAGTAAGTGTAAACAATTGAAATCAAAGGATGAAAGTGGAAAGGAAAAACCCAATGTCATGATGGTGTCGGATTGAAAATGTGATGACTTATGGCTTTCGTTGGTTGCAACTTCCAAAGTTCAATCCAAGCTCAAGGATGAGAAGTTTTGAGAAAAAATTAGTGATTTAACAAAAAAAAAAAATCTCTCAAAATAACCGGCCAAAAAGACATATATGGCCAACACATCTTTGGAAGGGAAAACCCAACAACAACAACAAAGCATTACAGTTACCAGAACCAGGGTCAAGCTCAGCTCCACCTTGCACGGTCCCTTATTCACAGCCCCTTATTCTGGTAACGGCCTCTCCCTTAGGGCCTGCCCTACCACATAAGTTGAAAGGATTCAAGTACTCTTATGACAAATGCAATTTGAACCCAAAAAGTTGAAAGGGCTTTGCAGAGTACTTACACCCCCTAAGCTTGCCACCTGTTGTAGGGTTTGCTGCACAGGTGTAGGTGAAACTGTTTGAACATGTTAGTTTTGCCAGAGAGCCACTCATGGTTGGTGTTACTGGGAACAACACACCATTAGCACACTTTTGAGCTTTTTTGCCTTTGTTATTTGACAAACCTTTTGAGGTGGGAATGGGGCTCCAGGTTCTCACCTTCTTGGAAAACCCAAGGTTGTCCAATGGGTCTCCATTTTCACAGAAGGGACCTTCATGGAAAACACAGGTCGTCCAATGGACCTCCTTTTCCACAGCAGGGATCTTCACGGAAAACTCAAAGGCGCCCAAAAGGGTCTATGTTTTCACAAAAGGATCTTTCATGGAAAACAAAGGTCCTTCAGTTTCTATCATGCACTAGAGTGTCACACCAACTGAAACTGACAAAAATCATACACATAAAAACATGCACACAAATTTGTAAAGCATTATTACATTTTTATATTTATTATTTATTCATTTTTTTGTTGGGCTAAGAAAATCTTGGTTGTTGATGTCATAATGATGTCATAAGAACAATAACTTACACAATTCAAAAAATATTTTTCAAAAAATACTCTTCAACTTGTCAGAATAACTTTCACTAAGTAAAAATTATTCATTAATTTGTCTCTTTTCATTGTCTTTATCATTGCAACATTGTCCCTTTATAATATCACTATCATCACGACACTCTACTTAGGAAAAGGGTCTATTGAATAGACTCTTTTTGAATTCTTGACCCCTTTTACCTGTTGGCCTGGGGAGGATCTCAAATCTGAAAGTGTCTGTTGTTGATAGACCCTTCTCCCATACTAAAAGATTTTTCAATGTGCATATATAAGAGAGAGGAGAGGAAGGCCTCTTTCCTCAACCCTCACAAAGGTTCCCCTCTAGGATCATCATAAGAGGAAACATTACGGTCTTGGGTGGCAGATTATGTCATTATCTTGATGACATTATATGACATAATCTTTCCATTGATGATCATGCACTCGTAATAGTGACCAAAATGTCTGTTGAACATGAAATGTTTTTTCAAAATTGTTTGAAATCTGTCATCCCAGACCTTATGTCATGGAATGGCCTCACCCCTGCCCATTATGTCCAACAATACATATGCTTATGGATGATCACCCACTTGAGCAACATCACAAAATTGGGGGAAAAAAAAAAAAAACATTGAATGGGCTTGAGTATTCCATACCATAGTAATTATGAGGATTAGGTTAGGCAATAATTTACAATTTTTTGGATTTTCTTTTTTCTTTTTGAAAAATGCATGCTCATATATTATTACTAGGCAGCTTGCTGTCGAACCAGCCTGGGTAAAATTTAAAATTTTAAAGAAAAAGAAAAACCCAAACAACTGCCGGGGACACTAAAATATTTAGGATTGGCAGGTGTCGGTGACCGACGGGTTTGGAGTTTGGACGGGACGGGTTCTCATGGCAAGGCTTGCCTGACCTCTTCTGTGTCTGTCTTTTCGCTTGCTTGCTGTCTCCTGGGCGCTCGCCTTCGCTCCTCTTCTGTAGTTCGCGCGCGGTCCTCTTGTTCTCGACTCGCGAAGAGCTTTGCACTCTTTGCTTGTCTTTGTACGCGCTTCTCTCTCTCTCTCTCTCTCTCTCGTCGATTCTTCAGGTTTTTTTGCCCAAAAGTTGTGAGAAAAAAATGGCTTCGGAGTCCAGAGAAGAGAACGTCTACGTAGCGAAGCTGGCCGAGCAAGCGGAGCGGTATGACGAGATGGTGGAGGCGATGGAGAAAGTGGCGAAGACTGTAGACGTGGAAGAGCTTACCGTAGAAGAGCGGAATCTGCTCTCTGTTGCGTACAAAAACGTTATCGGGGCGAGAAGAGCGTCGTGGAGGATCATTTCTTCGATTGAGCAGAAGGAGGAGAGCAAAGGCAATGAGGAGCATGTGGCTGCTATCAGGGATTACAGAGCCAAGGTGGAGCAGGAACTCAGTACTATCTGTGACAGTATTCTCAATCTTCTCAACACTCACCTCATCCCGACCTCGTCCACGGGAGAATCCAAAGTCTTCTACCTGAAGATGAAGGGCGACTACCACCGGTATCTTGCTGAGTTCAAAACAGGCGCTGAGAGAAAGGAGGCTGCCGAAAGCACTTTGTTAGCCTACAAGTCTGCTCAAGTAAGCATCACTTCTTCCCGATGCACACTCTAAGAACCGAGATCTGTAGGAACAGAGTTGCTTGTGGTTCCGTCAGTTTGCCCTCTGCCACGCCTGCCTGTGTTCCTGATGTTGCATCTACTTCTTTCTTTTGGTTTTTTTGCTGTAGAACTGCGGACAAAGGATGTATGATCTTCTTCTTCTTCTTCTTCTGCTTGGCTTGCGGTTGATGTGTTTTAGATCTCAGATTTTGCGATCTGGCCGCGTCCTCAGCTCTATAGGCTGCCATATCAGAAACGAAAGTACTATAGTCTATAATACCTTTTTGTTCTGCACGGCAATCACATTTTGTGCTGCTTGTGTGTGTGTGTGTGTTGTACCTTCTCTACCAGGACATCGCTCTGACAGAACTGGCGCCAACTCATCCTATCAGACTTGGACTGGCGCTGAACTTCTCAGTGTTCTATTACGAAATCCTGAACTCACCAGACAGGGCTTGCACTCTAGCTAAGCAGGTAAAATGAGACTCTAGAGCACCTCATCTGGATAGTGTTTTTTTTCCTCGAGAGCATTTGATGTTTCTGTCCTTACATGATCGCTTTTGCAAAAAAATGTATTTGAGACTGTTATTTCCATTGCTGATGGGTTGAGAAGAGGTGTCTTTGAATGCAGGCATTTGATGAGGCAATTGCTGAGCTTGACACACTAGGTGAAGAGTCATACAAAGATAGCACACTTATCATGCAGCTACTCCGGGACAATCTCACATTGTGGACATCAGATATGCAGGTATATTGAAGTTTGTCAAGCACTTCTCCACATGCCTTTTCTACCTCCAATCCTCTGGCTATATAGATTGGCTTTCTGGGGATTGTTTCTTGACCTATAATTAGCAGATAAGTAGATAAAGCAGCATATCCCTTCTGCAAAGACACTGGTCAGGTTCCAGATCTGTTCTATTTGACATGTGCAAGATCTGTTTTGAAGCCTTCTGACTGATGCCCATGATGTTGGTGAATTCAATTTATGTAGCATCTCATTTGTTGTTGATGTTGTTGTCAGGAGGAGGGTGCTGAAGATGGTAAGGATGGATCCAGACTCGAGGATGCTGATGATCAATAAGCGAGTAGCTTTTTTGTTGCACAAGTAAACTCAACTTTCTGTTCACACAACTGCTAGCCTAGCTTGGCAACTGTTCTGCAGTGCACCTTTTCCCCCACTTTTCTTCTAGGCTGCTTATATTATAGGGATTGCTAGGAAAAGCAATGCTCCAAGGAAATGGATGTGTACTTTCCTACTTTTGCAGACTGTGGTGCACACTTTTGAGATCAAAATTGTGCAACTCCTGTTGCCAGTACTTGATAGTTGAGCTGCTTGAGTGCAAAGTGATGTGATTGAACTGTGTCAATCTCCAAGTGTTGCTTTAGAGATTTTGAATGCAATTTTTTGTGTTGTTCTCAGACAAGCAATTCAATGCATTTATTGGATACTTGGGTCCGTGCAATATTGCTTTCTGCACTGAAAAAATAGTTGTATTTGAATGGGTGCAGGCCATTTGAAACCCTAAGTCATGTATTCTTGATGAGTTCTTTAAAGCGATTTAGGAGAACAGTGGCCCACTTGACATCCATCAAGTGAGAAGTAGAGGATTTTTGAAACATCTTTTGAGGGGAAGTCATTAGAGGTTCACCCTGGAGGCCCACTAATGGATTTGTGCCATGGGATTGTGCTCCGTATTAGGACAGTAGCAGTTTTGGATACTGGATGCCGATTTGGAGAGTGGCTGTCATTTTGGTGCCTAGAAAAGTGGACTCTGGTAGAGGCCCACAACCCATGTCTGGGTGGATATGCTCTATCTTCAGCAGTGCCCCTTCAGCATCTCCAGCAATGGGCTGGTATTACTGACTGGCATAGTGATGAGTGTTCCCCTAAACATGAATTTTGAATTAGACGAACACTGTACATTTTGATACCTGGGCCAATCAAGGGGACCGGCCATACTGCTCATGTGAAACAATGCAGTATGAGGCGCAAAAGTTCAGTGTCAGTTTCAATTTTCACAGTATTGAACTGTTATTCCTCTAATTTTATCTCAATTTTGTGATACAGCCCATTGCTGGAGATGCTTAGAGCAGCTCCACCTTGTTCTTGTTTTATCTTTAATATTGTAAACTGGCTTGCATGGGACATTTTGGATGAAGTTTATAGCCTTTATACGTTATGGTTTTGGCCAACAAATGGGGTTTGGGTTATTATTTTTTTCGCTGCTCCTGTTACCTGAACTTAATGATTGGCCCACATGGTTGCATTTAAATGGTCTCTCATCTTATGATGATATCTGCCAAGTACTCCCCATCAGCATTTTTTTTTTTGGGGCGAAATTTCGTGAAAATGTGAAAAATAAAATTGTTAAAAGGAATGTTCTGTCGCAGATTCCTTGAAGTTTTTTTTACATCGCCAAAAAAAATAGAGTTTTTGAGCTGGTTTCGCCAGATTTAGAGGCCCTCCTCCTGTGGGTCGCCAAATAAAAGAAGGAATACAAACAGATTCTACTGCCCTGCCTGTCCTGTTGCCATTTAATGCTAAGTCCTTCTTGGGATGCTAGCCATGGTGCTACATGATAAAATTGAAAAAAAAATCACTACTCCCCATGATCATCACCTTAATACTTGTCGCCATACAGTGAGCGCATGAGCCATTAAATGAGCATAAGAGAGCATTCATCCACAGTGAAACTATGAGTATCCTTTGATGAATTAAGTATCGTAAAATCATGCATGAAATACCACTTTCAAACCCCAAAACAAAAATTTTAAGCCTTATTCTCCCCCTTTCAATGGACGAACTCTCTTGCGAAATCACAAAGGGAATTGAAGCATAATATTGGCCATTGGAACTAGGTACTCTCAAACCCAAGTCTCCAAAGTTTTTAAAACTTCTTTTTGTGATGGGGCCAATCAAAGATGCTTATTGCAAAAAAAAAATCTGAACTTGCAGGGCACCCCCCAACAAAATAATGTGGAACACAGTATCCATGTTATGTGAAAGCTTACAACACTAGTTCCCCATTACTTTCCTTCTCCTGACCGCCTACCCAGTTTTAAATCCATTTATTACACAAATAATGTCGATTTACATATCCCCTCTTTGGCTCACATAATATCCCTATTGAATTAAGCCCACACACTTAATCAAAACCAATTGTAGATAGAAATTTCTTTTTGTCTGGATCTATGTATCTTATCTACCAAGGAGAGGTTAAATAGATGGATTTGGTAAGAAGAAGTTGTTTACAATATAAAATTAAAGTAAGAGGCAAGAGTTATATGCCATAACCTAGGGTCAGTTTCCACATTGACAAAATGAATAATTTTTTTTCTTTCAAAAAATAACAAAAAAAAAGGGGGGGCTAGTGATTTTTTTTTGTGATTCTTGATGTTGGCAACCATTGGTCTAAGGATGGTGGTTTTATGTGGCAATTTCCAAAAGCTAGGTGTTGCTCACATGGCTATACGTATTTTGGATTCTAACAATATAGCAATTATTTAGACAAAAAATTCACTGTGCATGGTGATGTTCATTTGGGATGAATAGAAGCAAATGTGAATAAAATTTTGAGTTAAGGTTTAAGACTCATGTTGCTACTACTTAAGGTTAAGGTTTCATGTTGTTGTTGTTGTTATTTAGTTTCATATTATTGATGCTGCTATAAAACCCCACCACCCTCTCTACCTTCTAAGGGAATCGAACCCTAATCCATAAATGGATTTTGCCATATCAATGGAAGGTGGACTTACAAAACAAAACACATAAGTACTGAAATCCTTGTCTACAAATAGAATTGACAAATCAAATAGTCTCATATTGCATACACAACTTACAACTCCAACCCAGAGCAAGATTTCTCTTCATTCCACTCAAGGATAGTTGTGTAGAATGGGAAACTCTGGAATGTAAAGAATTCTTGTGCATACGTTTTCACAACAAGATCAAGATGGGTGGTTAATCGATTTTTCAACTTTGATTTCATGAAAGTGAGAGTAGAGAATGTTCTTTCATCTTCAACATTCCCCAAAACCATAACAATAATAATCCAACAAAGGGGGATGGCAAACAACATTTGGTTGCATGATCCTAGCGTGGCAATAATGTGTTTTTAGGATTTGCAAATGACCAAGGAACATTGAAACAACTTCTAATTGTAGCTAGTATTGAAGGTAGATGATGCATGTGGCATTCATCAAATTTTGAGCTGGGAGCCATCTGTCCAATTCTCAATCAAACCTTTGGCAACAGAAGTGCATTGATTTTTGACATTTTGGTAAACATGTACCCAATCAACTTTAGTTACCATTAACACCTCCTTGGTTATCTTGTCAATTTTTCGCAACATGTATAAACGTTAAATGAAGAAAAAACCAGCAAATTTCACATGTGATTTTAAATAAGTCCACCACTCAACACATAAAACATCACTCTTGAATGTCACCAAATCCATGAATGCCTAAAATTGATTTCGAAAATATTGCTTTTCAAAATCCACATACATGGTGTAGATCTCAAACTGACATAACTTCACAACTAAACAAAATCACATATGAAAGTGTCCTAGTTTTGAGCAAACTTGCTCAAACTCTACATAACTTCCAACATAGGCATCACACACGTCAGTCCCATAATTGTTTCCACATCACATAAAAGTTCATAGTTAATATTAGTAGATGCATTACTAGTAGCATCATCACACATCTTGACCACTAATTTTTATACTTTTCAAACATTCGTTTAGAAGGGGCAAACATGGAAATCCACCTTGTTTTGATATTCTTCAAAAAATTTAGACCCTTAAACTCAATCACTTTAGCCAACTTAGTGCGTTCAAGGTGCCTTTTAGGGACTAACTATAGTAAATGTACACAGAAAAAATCAAAAGCTCAATCTTTACAACCACAGACAAGGATGAGAGAGTTTGCACTACCAAGTTGCACCAATGTGCCATGCAATGGATGCCAACAAAAAAAGGGATGGCTTGTTCATGAGCTGCTTGTTCATGAGCTAGACATTAATACTTGTTTTCAAGCCTTGAAAAATTGTTACACCATCAACACCAAAGCATACAACCTTGTTAGCAACATCAACCACTAACAGACCACCCAAATCAATAAGAGAATGAATAATAACAGTAGTAAGATTATTATATGTGCCTCTGTCCACAACTTTTTCAAGATTCAAAAGGATTGGTTGCCTTTTTCAATTTTCAACATAATCATGCATCGAAATCTAGGACTGATTATCTAGAGTGGTTACTTCATCACAATTAATGGAAATAAATTTGTTTTGCTACAAAACCATTTTTGTTTGTTTTAAGACCATATTGTGCTTGGCTATTGCCATACCCCACCCACTTGAATCTATCCAATGTTTTTTGGGAACATTAACAAATTTTTAAAACTCAAACAACTCCTTTAGACTTTGAAAATCTGTCATGGGCCTCCCATTTTTTAAAAGGTGGAAAATTGCCACAAACTGATTTTTTTTTTTTTTTTAGCCCTTCTTTCATTCAACATTAATTGAAGAATTGACTCTAAACCTTGAATAACATGGATCCTTTCATTTTTTTGATGTCAGTTTTCAAAACTTTGGTAATATTCACCCATTACAATTCTTGGATGAGTAACCAGAGCTTTCCTTTTACCTAAGTGCTTCTTGAAACCATCAAGTTTAAGGTTTGGAAGCTTTTCCTTACCTTCCACAACTGAACAAATCCTAGAACACACTTGTTGCACCTTACCATCAAGATCAACCACTAACTCAGCCCATGGAAACTTGGCTGTTTAATTGTCCTTGAAAACCCACTAAATGTCACATTCAAGTTTTTTTTTTCTTTGGCACTTCTAAAGAAGTTGCAATGACATGCACATTAAAAACCACAACACCAACTGACCCTAAATTATAAACACAAAGCATACCAAAAGTGGATGCACTAGGTGTGGTGTTGGCTGACTTGCCTAATGAGGTACAAGTAATTGGTTGATCACAACCACCAACAATAACCACCCTTGTAACATGATCAACCATAAGAACCACAAAACCAAAAAACAAGCACAGATCTGGAAAAAAAAAGTTTGTATTTGAAATTTACAGGAGGTTCAAAAGGAGACATGATGTTATGACAATGTAAGCAATAGTCAGAAGATTGTGGAAAACTTTAAAACTTTCAACACCTCTACTCGAAAATATGTTGCTCAAGTCACAATGAAAAAAATCAAATGGGTTGGGATGCACTTCAAAATAGACCTTCATCAAAAGCACATTGTTCAAATCACACTGAAAATGTCGCATTATGTTTGGCAAAGACATGTTTTTAAAGCTTCTATAAAACAAGGTTTGAAACTCACAAGTCCTCAACAGAATCTGAAGTTTCAAAAATCAGCAATGAGCACAAACAATTGAACCAGCTCGCTACTCAAACAATGGTTGAAACCTTGACCTAATCACTCACAAGTTTTAGCTTGTTCATACAATCAAAGCTCCTCACAACTTGCTGCCACACTACTGGAGTCTAAAACCCACCCAAAACATAGTGCAAAGAGTTGTTGAGCAATAACGCAAAGAGTCATTGAGCAAATCACAACTACATTGCAACAATGCTTAAACAATCAAGACTTAGAAGCACTTACCTCATGCTCCAATGTCACTTCTGATGGCAATAAAACCTTAGCCCGCAACAATGAAGGTGGTGAAGGACATTGAGGAGCTTGAGCAAGATGGCAACGAGTTTTGCGTTCAGTAAGCAAAGTGGCAATTAGAGGATTGTGGCCATTGCTTTTGGGCGGCGAGGAATCCAAGCCATCCATGGTTTGAGCGGCCTCCTGGTCGGCACAATGGTTGAAATCTGGCAAAAAAAGAAAAATAGCAGCCCTAAATTAAAAAAGCCTTTTGCTGGCCCCTTTTATTTTTGCAATTTTGCAAAATTTTGCCACAGAAAAAAAAACGCTGGTGACACACATGAAAATGCAAATTTTAAAAGTTGCAAATGTATGCCTTCTTTGGCAGATCAAGAAGTAATTAAGTGGGAAGTCACTGAGGGATGATGGTTCAGTGGTATAACCCTTCTTTGATACCACAAAGATCTCAGGATCAAACTCACTGGTGAGCAGGTGAAATCTTAATGTGTTATTTAGCACATTGGCCCTAATTTAGGGTATTACCAACAAACAACCTGTCAGTTGGGTCTTATTGTTGTGTTCCCCAAAAAAAAAAAACAAATGAAAAGTCTAGTATTTGAAGGAAAAAGCAAAAGGGGGTGTGCAACACTGTGGCCTTGCCATTTACATTAAAAAAGTATCTTAAGGCAAAAGTAGAATTATGGAAACTCAAATATATTTCACCATGTAACAAATATAATCTTCAAAAAATCCTCTAAAAGAAACCAAAAGCCTTCAACAAGATGTTATGACTCTATAACTAACTGATCTCAAGTTTCTCAACACAAGCCAAAATATCATCTTTCAAGAATCCTCATATAAGAATAGACCTATCACCTAGGGGCCAAAATGCATTAAGCTACTATACTCTATAATGAATCTGAACACAAATATCCTGGCCTTGGTAGGCAAGGCCACAAAAACAAGTCGAGGTTGCCCTCGTGACCACTTGCTCGGCAGAATCAGCAACCCATGGGCCTCGTTCTTCTCTAGTCCCTACTTTCAAAACATGTGATCCCCATTTTTTGTAACAAATTAATATTTTATTTTATGAACTTCAAAAGTGATTGGGGGGGGGATACTTGGGAATCTCAGCAGCTTCGTTTCCTGATAGGGTGCAAAACAAATCGGCATATCCTGTCTGAACGGATATTCTAAAGTGAATATCCTTGACCTGGCCAGATAACACCCAAACCAGGAATCCCGGGATTCTTCGAACGCGCAGGAGTCTCGGTGGACGGCGTTGAAAATTGTGCACGATTCCGTGTGATGGGATATACTTGAATATCCCCTCGCCCGGCTCTTCACCGGGTGTGACTATTCTTCCCGGGGCGTGACCCCGCACTAAAGCCCCGGTCTGGTGCAAAATAAGCTCCCCTCGGTGGTGACGCTTTGGGTTGTCGGTTTGAAAATTTTGTTCACCTTACCCTACCCTCTCAAGCAAAGCGTTTTCAGCGTTCAGGGGGTTTCACAAAATTGGCAAGAGGAAGTAGCCATATTTGGCTATAGGTTAGAGAGGAAAGTTTTAAAATTTTAAGAATTTTGCTATATATTTTGGCAACCTGTTGGAATTTATTGTCTAAATAAGATGATTTAAAAAATTATTCCTCGAAATCTGGTGACTTTGAGGGATATGAGTCACACTTTATTTTATTTTTATATTGTTAACAAGTGATGAAAATTTGCCCCAAAATAAATGTTGTTTAGACCTAGCAATTTTTTCTTTTAAAGAACTCGAGCAAGTTAGAATGTGTCCATAGCTTATAACTCAGTTCATACAATTGATTTTTAGTGTAATTTTTGACAAGGCTCATTCAGCAATGAATGTGCTAGCCTAGATGATAATCTACAAAGCCCCCATTGATTCATTCGAGTTCCCAAGATAGCTAATAATCGATTGTGCAATAATGTGTCAAGATAATTTGGCATTTGTTGTCCATTCTATGTCCAACACTCCCCCGGGCATAATTTGTTAATGTATGTATACAAGTGCTGAAATCTTGAAGTTTAAATTTTTTTCCGTGACCAAATCTACTTAAAATTTAATATTTTCTCGCTCCTTAGGTATGAAATCCAATGAAGTCATCAGGTCCACCAAATCTCACTCATTGATGGTTTTCCAACAATATCAAGAGCACAACCCAATCTTCTTTAAAATTAAAATTAAAATTTTATTGAATCCTCAATGACACAATTATTCAATAATTTTTACACTATGATTCGTAGGTCTAAATTCCTATATTTAGATAAAATAGATAAAGTAGAAAAAAAAACTTTCCTTAATAGATAGATCTGCCCCCTAAAAGGCCTTCGGGTCGCCCCCTCTCTAGGAGCGGGTGGGAGAGATCCTGCCTGTCGAAACACAGGCCGTTGTTTCAAGGGCGAAGAAGGTGGTTTCGCTGTTGGTGAAGCTCCTCGGCTAGCTCGTCTGTTTGTGTGCGATCGGCAGAGCCTTGTTTTTTCGGTGGTGTTGTAAACCAGTTCAAAACTTGCAGCAATTTCGTGATAGAACTTTCATCGCCGAGCTCCAATTTTTTTTTCTGAGAGTCTCTTTTTGTTTGTGCATTTTTTCTTTTCTTTTCTTTTTTCTGTTTCTTGGATCTGAGAAGAGGAGTCAGTCCCCTCCGAGGAGGATCTGATGTTCTTTCTATGCATTGCTTTTCTTGTGATCCATGTCCGTCCCCTCCGACGACGGTTTTTATCAGCTTTTTGCACTAATTATTCCTATTCATTCTTGTACGATCATATTCTTGCTTTCTCCACTCCGCTCTACAGTAAACGAAAACATGCAATGAGGATGAGTGTGTTTCCGCCAGTCGTCTACATTTGGCGGATGTTTTGAGAAGAGGAAGTTGAGAGAAAGAACAGAAGGCTGAACAGCGACGCGACATCAAGATGTCTGTGACCAGCATGTAGTTGAATCATATCTGAAGATGAACCTGCAGATTCTCTAAGGATCTCACAGAAACAAGGCTGCGGAGGAAAGCTGACAGAGCTTCTTCCGTTACAGCTGTGCAGTTTTCAGGCAGTTCTGCACTCCACACAGGTACTACCTACTGTACAACCTCGTGCATCGTCTCTTTCGATTCTGTCTTACAAAGGTGAAGGCCGAAGACAGGTAATATAGATTTCAGTTCAGCTAGACAAAAGCCTGAAGTTGCTTGAATGATTCTGGTGGAAGGATAGTCCGCAGTAATATTATGCTGCTGCATGGCTCTGATTGTCGCCGATTTCAGAAGATCCATGGCGGCATTGCGCGCTGGTACATGAAAAGAGTGTAGGACTTCTTGTTGCTTTTGTGCTTGCACATGCAGTCGGCGAACTGTGGTCGCTGGCCATGGCGTGTCGCTGGCAAAGCGCTGCAACTTAGAGAGTCTGATTATAACGAATTCGAAAGAAGCTTCAGGTTCTAAGGAAAACAGTGTGCTGTCATTCACAAGCGTAATCTGGACAAAATATCAGGAGTGAAAGTCTTAAACAAGTCGGAAGTTGAGGTGTTGCAGAGAGAATTGTATCAATGCGGATCAGTTCTGATGACCAAGATCGTGAAGGAATTGTACTGCGCCACAGGACAGAGAATTCAGTTATGCTTTGTTCAGGATTTGGCCAGTGCTTACGTGCGTTTTGATCGCAAAATTATTGCAGAAAGTTTACTCGGCCCTGCCTGTGTATGAGAGGAGTCTGAGCATGGAATCTCCGGCTGACCTTACCTTAGGCAGTGCTCACACCGCAAGCAGTAGTTACACCGACGCAACAAACACTGTGAATGGGCTCAAAAGCAGTCTGTCTTTTGTGGGGGACCATCTGGAGCGCATCCGTAGAATTGAGGAATATTTGCAGGCTCTTGAAGATGAACGCCGCAAGATTGAAGCCTTTAAACGTCAACTACCCCTCTGCATGCAGCTTCTTGAAGAGAGTAAGTAACTTGGACCATCTTTTTGTTTGCCAGAGTGAACTTCGTACAATAGCACCTTCCTTCCTTCCCCATGGCTTGTCGCATCTTGCCTACAACACACATGATCTTCGCAGACCAGAAGCTCTGTGTGTGATATCTACACAGATTCACAAAATTCCTACAGTCTAATGATGGATCCCTGGTTTTGACCCGCAGCCATTGAGAGTTCCAAGGAGCAGCTTGCTGAGAATGGAGTCTTGCCCACAACCCAGCTACCTGTGGGAGCTGCTGCTGTCTCAAGCCCCAGTTGCCTGCGAGGACTGGAGTTCATGCCCCTGAAGGCTCAGGCATGGGAGAGACAGCAGCAGAAAGATGAAGGTGATGATGATGATCAGGAAGGAGATGGAACTGAGTGTCCAGGTGGAGTTGACAATGAAAAATTGACATGGATGACAGAAGCACAGCTTTGGACCCAACAGTTGGAACCAAGTTCGGAGCTTCACTGTGAGGTACAGAACTTACTGCAAGAATGTGCATTGTCCAATCTGTTTTGTACTAGGTTTTGGATCTTATACTCTTGACCTTCTGGACAGTAGCATCATCTGTGGAGTTGCTGCATCTAAACAAACAACAGTGCTTATAATCCAGACTCTCAACCCTTTTTTGCAGAACGATAGGATGTCAATGGAAGAAGATATGGGAAGGCAACCAAACTTTGACCAGTCTGAGCAAGAACAATGTTCAGTGACAAGCTCAAGGTTTGAACTCTTCAGTTCCAAACAGCTTCCTGCAGGAGCTTTCTTGCCATTCGTCGGAGAGCAGCAGGTAGTTACTGCTGCTCCCGCTCCGTCAGGCTCTACAACTGGGACTACTGGGAGTGGTGCTGATTTGAGCCTCTCTTCACAAGATCATGTGTCAAGTCCCAACGGCAATGGCTTTGGAGGAGCTGAGTCAGAGGTTGGCAGCATTGATGTGACTCACTTGAGGACACCAGACCAAATCTTAGATGCACAGGGTTGCAACCTGGGGATCAGGCCTCAGTCTAATGGAGTCTCAGAAGCTGGGAGTACCAGAGTGTTTGGTAGTCAATCACAGCGCAAGTCACGGAGGTATTTCCCCTTGAACATTGTGTCGAATGTTGCTTGAACAACAATTATCAGGGAGCTTTAAGGACTGTCTTCTGTGAAACTAGAGTATGTATTGCTGTCTTGAGTCTTCACTGGAGTTAACCTTGTATTTTTTACTGATACAGGTGCTGGACACCAGAGCTTCATCGACGCTTTGTTGGTGCTCTTCAGCAGCTTGGTGGTTCACAAGGTTGTCCACCTTTCATTTCCCATCACTTGACCTTCGGAAATGTCTTGTTGGCTCCTGCTGTGATCTCACAATGCTTAGAAATTTGGAGGCATTTGCACTTTTCTTCCTCAAAAGGAGTCTTTGAAGTTTGTACTGGCTACCTGTTTGACACAACTTGACATGTTAGGATTTTGCTACTTCAATGTCACTGATTCAATGATGCCTGATTTGATGCAGTTGCTACCCCAAAGCAAATTCGTGAGCTCATGAAGGTTGATAGCCTCACTAATGATGAAGTCAAGAGCCATCTGCAGGTAACCCCTTCACCCATTTGAATGAATTTTTGATTACTTGTGTTTCATCCCTTGGAAGAGTGTTGCCTAAGATGATATCTGCAAAGCATGTCATTGAGTTGGATACATATTTTGCAGAAATACCGACTGCATACAAGAAGGCAGAGCACATCATCACAATCAGCATCCCTGGAAGCACCCCAGATGGTAGGCATGTGGGTTCCTCCAGAGTGTGCAGTAGCACAAGCTGCCACACAGCCAACTTCAGGAGTATATGACCCTTTTCCGCCATCTTATTGCCAGCCTTCCCATCCCCAAGACTACTTCACTTGTAACATGAGTACTGGATCATCAGGTGGACAGCTCAAGCAACATCCCACAACTTTTGAGCCACAAAAATCTGCTTTACTTTCCCAAAGTTCACCTCAGGTTAGCACCTATTGTGAGTAATGAATTTGACATGGATCATGGATTATGGGCTTTCCATCACTTTCGTGCATGCATGGAGTGCTATAAAAGCATATAGATTTCTCCCTCACCATGTGGAAAGTGATTGGCTCTCTTGGGTTGGTTTGTGATTTCCAGAAGTGGAGAGTTGTGCTTATGCTTATGAAAGAAATGGGGATCTATTTGCAGGGGCCTTTGCAGTTAAGTAGTCAGCTCTCAGGAGGTGCACAGGAACTGAGCAATGAAGACAGTGGTGGAGGAGATGTGAAGTCAGATAGCACAAGCTGGAAGAGCTGCCAGTTGGATGACATTGAGGGAAAGAAGGAGATTGGAAAAGTACACAGCACACTGTCAAACAGGATAACAATGGGCAGCAAATCAAGAGATAACATGAGCAGTGAGTCTTTTTCTGATCACAATAGTCCAGTCTTAAGACTTCAGATATGAACATGGAAGCACAAGATGTTTAGTGGAGGGAATGGCTGAGCAGTTGTGGTCAGTCATTGTAAATAGAGAGTACTCAATTGCATCTCAAATGAGTATGGAGACTAGGGGGCATACTTTCTAATTTAGAGTTGATTTGCAGTGAATTTAAAACTGCAAAGGTCATTGTAAAAAACTGCAATTTGCTTAAAGGTTGGAATTCTCAAGTTATGATATATGTAGTTGTGTATGTAAGCTCCTGTACAAACTTGCGAGGGACCATATTGAATTTCTAATAGGTATCATGCAATCTCACACGATATGAATCGTCTTCAAAAAGGTATAATATACTCAGTAAAATTGGGATGTTTTTCACAAAGGGTGCATGTTGCATGTACAATGTGGTCCTGACCCACTGGAGACAAAAAAATTTGCAGAAGGAAATGAAAGTTTAAAAAGGTTACCTGAAGTTTTGCCATGATACAGAGCTCTTGGTAAGGAAGATGTAAGGTCCTGTATGACTTTGACAGCAACCTTATGAAACCCTAACTGTTATCACGCAATCTTGCACCATAAAATAATCCTCAACAAGCACCATGCAAAATTTGAAAGTTTTCTTTTTATACATGCACATGTTCCATAAACAAGTTGAACTGTAAACAAGGTTGGGGAGGGAATACACTAGAGAAATCAAAGGAGGTCTTTGTGTTAAAAATGTTGCCTATACTTGGGGTTGATTCCACAGTTAGAAAAGGGAGGGAAATAAGTATATAATGGGGGTATTAGTCCGGGTTGAAAATGGTGACAAACTCTTTTGAAACTAGAAATTTCATCTAGCCAATGAGAAGGTTCCTTTGTTGTTTTCTTTTGGGTTTGGGTAGAAAATGTTGTGGAGCTAATATGAAAGTGAAAAATGTTCCATGTAACAACGAATGTTGTGTAGGCATTGATTTTTAAAAGAACATCTTATCCCATGTGTATATTGTATATTTTATAACTTTGATTACCCTTTCAAGTAAGGTTTTGAATATTTTGTCAAAAATTCCAAATCTTTGATTTATTTTTCCCAACTCATGGCAATTATAGGGTATAAGGTTTAGGGTTGTTGAAGTGAATGTAGGTTTAGCCACAGTTAGGATTTAAGGGTATGATTTCAAAAGTTTTCATTTGATTCAAATTGACATGGATTTCATAATTTAGTTTTCCTACACATCACACATTGTCACAAAACTTACAAAAAGACAAAAAAAAACACTAAATACATATTACATACGTGCATAATGCATAGTATGTTTGTAACCAAAAAATGAAATATAATTTTTTTATAGCTCAAAGTTTTAACATCCTATGATCATCCTTGAAAATGACTTTTTATTCAAGGTTTTAGTTGAATCTACCTTCAGCTTTGCAAAATATTTCCTTAGAAAGGGTTTTTAAGCACAAACCAAAAACTAAAGACTCACAAAATACAACCTTAATACTCAAAAGAACCACAACAAGTTGAGATGTATGAGATAGAATGCATGATTTGACAATTGTCTTGTCATAGACAAAATGGACATACCTACATAATTGGACACAATGAATAGAAATGGACCAAATGGCCACAATGGATAGAAAGGATAGAAAATGGACAAAATATATAGAAATGGATAGAATTGACAATTAACCTATAATAAATGGGAAAAAATCTCAAACTTATTGGCAATGGCAAAAAAAAATTGAAACTTTCAAAAACTCAAACTATAATGCATAGGACAAAACAACACACACTTACCTTAATCAATGTTCCCCATGAGCAACACCCACATAACTGCCATCAAATGATTTACACATCATAAAATTAGAAGTAATAAAACCAACAAATAACTTGAAAATGACATCATATGGACAACATGTAGGTGAAAAATAAAACACAGCAAAATTGACCTCACATTGTCCAATCATGTTTGAAGATCATCAAGGTTCTTCATAATTATGTCCATGTTATCATTGGATTATTGTAAAAAATTGGAAAATGTTTTCAAATGCAAATAGCTTGCCAAGGTTGATTGTTGAATCCACGCCACCAAAAATTCATGTGTGTCTATTGTAATTAAACACAAACCCACCATCAAAACATTTTTACAAAAAAAAAATGAACATGAAATTTTTTAAATGAAAAAGAATAGGAATACCTACAAAATATTAGAAATTTAAATCAAGGTCCTTTTCAAAAAGGCCTCGCTCCTCAATGAACTTATTGTTTTTTTCAATTATAATAAACTTTGAACCAAAAAAAAAAAGTCATGTTCATAAATTTCTAGGCGCCATCATAGTCAACATGAATGTAATCAAGCCAACTTTTTATCATTAAAATGAGGTGATGTAAATTTTCATCACCCATCATGACTCCCAAAGGATTGTGATGACACCAACACCACTAACTATACTTTATCTTAAATAGTGACCCGACAATGCCAAGTGCTTGAACCAAGAAGGAAACATGAGGAAAATACATCACATGTTGTGCCCATCAAGCCAAGGGGTTCTCGTGAATTATCAATTGCACATGTAACCATCAAAATAATTATAGCTCATTCTTCAAAGATGAAATGATTACATCATCAACAAACACAACTTGCCCGAAGAAAATATCATCCTCTTCATTTGTCATTAACTTTGTTAGATCCTTGGTAAGGTTTAAGTGATTGTACACTTGTGATAAAAAAGGACACACAATCTTAACATCACATTTTGCAATAAATTCAACAATAATTGAATTACCCATGAAATCTCAAATACATTTCAACCATGATCATTAACATGTTGTGGGCCTTAAAATGATTATTAGCCATTGAAATTATTAAGAATGACATCAATATTCTCACAACTTGCATCACCATCTTTCATTTAAATTTTTATAATTTTAAACCAAAATCACGATTCGAAACTTTAATGTTGGCCACACTAGTTTTCATAATAATGCACAAAGTGAAAGCAAAAGTAAAAGCATCTAATAACAACAAATACCCTTAGATTTGGTTTAAAACACAAGAAGCAATGTACTAGCAATTGCTTGAAACACAACCCAAGTTTGGCCCATTGGCATTTTAAAAAACAAATGTAAAACCTATTATCATCCATAACATATGGAGATTTTTTTTGGTATACAAAAATTTCTTAAAACGTGATAATTCTTGAAGCAAATCACATTTTCATAAGAGTTTTGAACATTTTCAAGGTAGCTTTGAAATGATACAAGTATCTTTGCATTCTTGCCTCCCCTTCTTCGATTTTTTAATCCACATGTAATAGTTTTTTGCAATGATGTTCAAATAACTTTCAAATTACTTTTGAAAAACCTGAACAAATTTTGGTGTCATCAGTGGCATAGTGAACTACTTTTGACATTACATGGTCTTACAAATGGGGTAGATAATTGAAGGGGAGAAGAAGAAACTACATACTTCAAAGCATTGGTCAATGTGTTCAAATTTGGACCTTCCTTTTTAACATAAGTAATGACTTTGTCAAGCAAACCAAATGAATCAAATAGAATTTTCACTTGATTTTCCATGGTTCCATCAGTTGTATTTTGCACCTCAAAACCCTAACAATCACATGGGTGGGCTCCCAAAACTTATTGATAAAACTAACAATCATAACAAATGTGTCATAGCCAACACGTGACATCCAAAGATCAAAGAGGTTGTGCATGTAATACAAGAAATTGGGAAAACATAATTTTCCTTGGTTTTTGTCACAATATTTAAAAAGATTTCATTCACCAACTATTGTCAAGATGGAAATTATACTCGCTCACATGGATGGAGAGCTAAATGTTTTAGCCATGGATTTTCAACAAATGACAAAAGACGAGATCCTTTAGTAATGTACAACAATAAATCCTCAAAAAAATCTTGTTGTGTTGGGTCAAATATGGTATAAGATTTATGACTTCCAAAACAAATTATAATCTAAGAAGAAAGGATAGTTCTCGTTTTCTTTGCAACTTGTCTCTTGTTAATAATTTCCACCATTCTTTGTAATAGAAACAACCCCCACCTCCTATACACCTCAAGATATTCATTCATTGTAAGTGTGTTTTTTCAATGAGTTCTATGAAAAATGTAACTTTATTCTAAAAAGAATGAAACACCTACAAACATATAGAATAAAGTTACTTCAAAAAAAAAAACCATGCACACACACTTGCAAACATACAAAATAGAGTGTATACAAAACAAAATTACACCATACAAAAAATTACACACAAACATAAAATCATTCGTTCTTTGAAACTCGTCGATGAGCATAATAAACACAAAAAGAAGATGAAGCTTCAATGAAAGACCTTTTGTGCAAGTCCAATGTTTTGAAATGCAAATGTGATGCTTCAAAGTGAAATTGTTGTTACAAAGCACAAATGTAATTGGGCTCCGCAAACACAAACACAAATGTGCAAAAGGCTACAAAAATAGTGAATGTGAATGCAAAAAATTGTTGCAAAGTTGCAATAAGAGTAAATCTCTCAAAAAGAAATGCAAAGAGGAAGAGATGTTGCAAAATGCAAAATGCAAAATGCAAAATGCAAAAAAAAAAAAAAAAAAAAAAAACAAAAAAAAAAAAAAAAAAAAAAAAAAAAAAAAAAAAAAAAAAAAAAAAAA
>Ga0116227_10006563_pt1 | contig 23473 bp, 30 predicted proteins | sample S1TSphgellanicum_FD_89693 | JGI IMG/M metagenome (GOLD analysis project Ga0116227, IMG submission 89693) | Host-associated microbial communities from peat moss isolated from Minnesota, USA - S1T2_Fb - Sphagnum magellanicum MG | ecosystem: Host-associated > Plants > Peat moss > Unclassified...
GAGTGCGCCTTGGCGATGTTGTTGATGAGCTCCATCATGTTCACGGTCTTGCCCACGCCGGCGCCGCCGAACAGGCCGACCTTGCCACCCTTGGCGAACGGGCAGATCAGGTCGATCACCTTGATGCCGGTTTCCAGCAGCTCCTGCGAGGGCGACAGTTCGTCGTACGCAGGCGCCTTGCGGTGGATGGAGGCGGTGAGTTCCTGGCTGACCGGGCCGCGTTCGTCGATGGGCGCGCCGAGCACGTCCATGATGCGGCCGAGCGTGGCCTTGCCGACCGGCACGGTGATCGGGGCGGCGGTGTTGGTCACCACCAGGCCGCGGCGCAGGCCGTCGGACGAGCCCAGCGCAATCGTGCGGACCACGCCGTCGCCGAGCTGCTGCTGCACTTCGAGCGTCAGGGTCGAACCTTCGAGCTTGAGAGCGTCGTAGATCCGGGGCATCTGGTCACGCGGGAATTCCACGTCGACCACGGCGCCGATGCATTGCACGATCTTGCCCTGCGCGCCTGCTTGGATGTTGGCTTGAGCCATTGTTTGCTCCAAAAATGTGTACGTGACTTGCGGGCCGTCAGACAGCCGCGGCGCCCGAAACGATCTCCGAAAGTTCCTTCGTGATCGCGGCCTGGCGCGTCTTGTTGTAGACCAGCTTCAGTTCGCCGATGACGTTGCCGGCGTTGTCCGTGGCGGCCTTCATGGCCACCATGCGGGCCGACTGCTCGGACGCCATGTTCTCCGCCACCGCCTGGTAGACCAGCGACTCGGCATAGCGGACCAGCAGCTCGTCGATGACCGTCTGCGCGTCGGGCTCGTAGATGTAGTCCCAGGCCGGGGCGCCCGGCTCCTTCTTGAGCGTCTCGGCGGCGAGCGGCAGCAGCTGTTCCACCACCGACTCCTGCTTCATCGTGTTGATGAAGCGGGTGTAGCAGAGGTAGACGGCGCTGACGCGGCCTTCCGCATAGGCGTCCAGCAGCACCTTGACCGGGCCGATCAGCTTGTCGAGGTGCGGCGTGTCGCCCAGCGCCGTGACGTGGGAGACCACGCGCGCGCCGATGCGGTTGAGAAAGCCCAGCCCCTTGTTGCCGATCGCCACCGCCTCGGCCTGCACGCCCTGCGACTGCAGCTCGCGCAGCTTGGTCGTGACGGCGCGCAGCACGTTGGTGTTCATGCCGCCACACAGGCCCTTGTCGGTGGTGACCACGATGAAGCCGGCGGTCTTCGCATCGTTCGTCTGCATGAACGGGTGCGTGTATTCCGGATTCGCCTCGCCCAGGTGGGCGGCGATGGCGCGAACCTTCTCGCTGTACGGGCGCGCCGCACGCATGCGGTCCTGCGCCTTGCGCATCTTGGACGCGGCCACCATTTCCATGGCCTTGGTGATCTTCTTGGTGTTTTCCACCGATTTGATCTTGCCGCGGATTTCCTTGCCTGCTGCCATTGGGACTCCTTAGACCTTCACCCGACCGGAATCAGGCGAAGGACTTCTTGAACGAGGTGATCGCGGTGGTGAGTTCTGCCTCAGCGTCCTTGTCCATGGCCTTGGCCTTCTCGGGCTTGTCGAGCAGAGCGCCATGGCTGGTCTTGAGGAACTGGTGCAGGCCGTGCTCGAAGGACAGAACCTTCTTCACGTCCACGTCGTCGAGGAAGCCCTTGTTCACCGCGAACAGCGTGGCGCCCATCAGGCTGATCGGCAGCGGGCTGTACTGGGCCTGCTTGAGCAGTTCGGTCACGCGGGCACCGCGGTCGAGCTGCTTGCGGGTGGCTTCGTCCAGGTCCGAGGCGAACTGCGCGAACGCAGCGAGTTCACGGTACTGGGCCAGGTCGGTACGGATGCCGCCGGACAGGCTCTTGATGAGCTTGGTCTGCGCAGCGCCGCCGACGCGCGACACCGAGATACCGGCGTTGATGGCGGGACGGATGCCGGCGTTGAACAGGCTGGTTTCCAGGAAGATCTGGCCGTCGGTGATCGAGATCACGTTGGTCGGAACGAACGCGGACACGTCGCCAGCTTGCGTCTCGATAATCGGCAATGCGGTCAGCGAGCCGGTCTTGCCCGTGACGGCACCCTTGGTGAAGGCTTCGACGTAGTCGGCGTTCACACGGGCGGCGCGCTCGAGCAGGCGGCTGTGGAGATAGAACACGTCGCCAGGGTAGGCTTCGCGGCCTGGCGGACGGCGCAGCAGCAGCGAGACCTGGCGGTAGGCCACGGCCTGCTTGGACAGGTCGTCATAGACGATCAGCGCGTCTTCGCCGCGGTCGCGGAAGTACTCGCCCATGGTGCAGCCGGAGTAGGCCGACACGTACTGCATGGCAGCCGATTCGGACGCGGACGCCGCCACGACGATGGTGTAGTCCATGGCACCGGCCTGTTCCAGCGCGCGCACCACGTTCTTGATCGACGATGCCTTCTGGCCGATGGCGACGTAGATACACGTCACGCCCTGGCCCTTCTGGCTGATGATGGCGTCGATGGCCACGGCGGTCTTGCCGGTCTGGCGGTCGCCGATGATCAGCTCGCGCTGGCCACGGCCGACGGGCACCATGGAGTCGATCGACTTCAGGCCGGTCTGCAGCGGCTGGTCAACGGACTTCCGTGCGATCACGCCCGGCGCGACCTTCTCGATGACGTCGGTCATCTTGGCGTTGATCGGGCCCTTGCCGTCGATCGGCTGACCCAGCGCATTGACCACGCGGCCCACCAGTTCGGGGCCGACCGGCACTTCCAGAATGCGGCCCGTGCACTTGACGGTGTCGCCTTCGGAGATGTGCTCGTATTCGCCCAGAATCACGGCGCCGACGGAGTCGCGCTCGAGATTCAGTGCCAGGCCGTACGACGGCTGGCCGTCGGAGCCGGCCGGGAATTCCAGCATTTCGCCCTGCATCACGTCGGACAGACCGTGGATGCGAACGATACCGTCGGTCACGGACACGACCGTGCCCTGGTTGCGGATGTCGGCGCTGCCCGCCAGCCCTTCGATGCGGCTCTTGATCAGTTCGGAAATTTCTGCGGGATTGAGTTGCATGACTCTTTCCTTCTCTTTGAGGTTAGCGGGAAGCCCGGGCCGCGCATCACGCGGAGAGGGCCACCTTCATTTGTTCAAGACGGGCCTTGACCGAGGTGTCGAGCACCTCGTCGCCAACCACGACGCGCACGCCGCCGATCAGCGCCGGATCCTGCTGCACGCTCAGATTGAGCTGGCGGCCGAATCGCTTCTGGAGCGCCTGGCCGAGTTCGGCCAGGGCTGCGGCGTCGATCGGGAAGGCGCTGTAGACCACCGCGTCGGAAGAGCCGCCCTGCGCATTCTTCAGCGCACGGAACTGCGTTGCCATTTCGGGCAGCGCCGCGAGGCGGCCGTTCTCGATCACTGCGCGCAGGAAATTGCGCGCCGCGTCGGGCAGCGGCGTACGGGCGACACCAGAGATCAGGTCAAAGACCTTCTCTGCCGTCACCTTCGGGTTGTCGGCGAACTGGGCAAGCTGCGGGTTCGCAGCGATCGCGGCCAGTTCGTCGACCCAGGCCGCGGTAGCGGCAAGGTCGCCGCCGGCAGCGGACTTGAACAGCGCTTCGGCATAGGGGCGCGCAATCGTGGCGAGTTCAGCCATGGTGGTCGTCCTTCTACAGCTCGGTCTTCAGGCGCGACAGCAGGTCGGCATGGACGCCGGCGTCGACTTCCTTGCGCAGGATCTGCTCGGCGCCCTTCACGGCCAGTGCTGCCACCTCTTCACGCAGCGCTTCACGCGCACGGACGGTCTGCTGCTCGGCTTCTGCACGGGCGGCGGCAACGATCTTGTTGCCTTCCTCGGCGGCACGGGCCTTGGCTTCCTCGATGATGGCCTGGGCGCGGCGCTCGGCATCTGCCAGGCGCTGCGTGGTTTCGTTGCGCGTCTCGGCCAGTTCCTTCTCGACGCGCTGGTTGGCAGCGGTCAGTTCGGACTTGGCGCGATCGGCAGCAGCGAGGCCATCGGCGATTTTCTGGGCTCGTTCATCAAGCGCCTTCGCGATCGGCGGCCACACGAACTTCATCGTGAACAGCACGAGGATCAAGAAGACGATCGCCTGAACGAACAGGGTCGCGTTGATACTCACGGCAACACCTTTCTAAAGAGGGCGTTGGACGGGAATCAGGCCAGAACGAAGGGGTTGGCGAAGGCGAACAGCAGGGCGATGGCAACGCCGATCAGGAAAGCAGCGTCGATCAGGCCGGCCAAGATGAACATCTTGGTTTGCAGTTCGTTGATCAGCTCGGGCTGGCGTGCCGACGACTCCAGGAACTTGCCGCCCATCAATGCGATACCGATCGAAGCGCCGATGGCGCCGAGACCCACGATCAGACCACAAGCCAGAGCGACGAGACCGAGAACGTTTTCCATGATGATTCCTTTGGTGAGATTGAGAGAGTTGGAAAGGGAACGAAGAGAACTAGCGTGAACTAGTGGGCTTCATGCGCCTGGCCCAGATAGATCAGGGTCAGCATCATGAAAATGAATGCCTGGAGCGTAATCACCAGAATGTGGAAGATCGCCCAGACCGTACCGGCGATGATGTGCCCGATAGGCAGCAGCACCCCCGACAACGACGCCGCAGCCGCGCCACCCATGAGCGCGATCAGCATGAAGACCAGTTCACCCGCATACATGTTGCCGAACAGCCGCATGCCGTGGGACACGGTCTTGGCGACGTACTCGATGATCTGCATCAGCAGGTTGACGATGCCCAGGATCACGGCGAACACGGGGTTCTTGCTGGTACCGAACGGGGCCGACACGAGCTCGTGCGCCCAGCCGCCCACGCCCTTGATCTTCACGCTGTAGAACAGGCACAGCAGTAGCACGGAGGTCGACAGGCCCAGCGTGGTGGACAGGTCGGCTGTGGGCACGACGCGCATGTAGGCGTGGTGCGGATCGTTGCCGGCGGCGCTGTGGGCGGCCTGCCACACCAGCGGCAGGAAGTCGACCGGCAGCATGTCCATGGCATTGAGCAGGAAGATCCACACGAACACCGTCAGGGCCAGCGGCGCGATGAAGCGGCGGCTCTTGGCGTTGTGGATGTTGGCCTTGGCCTGGTTGTCCACCATCTCGACCAGCATCTCGACGGCGGCCTGGAAGCGTCCGGGCACACCCGAGGTGGCCTTGCGCGCGGCCAGCCACAGGATGAAGCAACCCAGCGCCCCCAGCACGGCGGCATAGAGGATCGAGTCCAGGTTGATCACATTGAAATCGATGATCTTGATCTGCTTGACAGGCTCAAGATTCCAGTTGACCTGCCAGTGCGTCAGGTGGTGAACGATGTATTCACTGGCGGTCGGGGCGTGTCCTTCTGCGGCCATCTCAGTAATTTCCTTGAACTCTTCTCGACAATGAACGATCCATCAACCGGTTGTGCGCTTCGACCGCACCAGCAGTGCGATCCAGTACGCCTTCATCGTCAACACCATGCCCAGCAACAGCGCGAGCCAACTGAGCCCCGGAATCACCCGGGGTGCCGCCGCCAGCAAGGCGACGGTCAGTACGATCTTGACGATTTCCCATCCCAGAAACCCGGCCACCGCGGCAGCCGCATTTCCTGCAGTCCGCCGGCGCGTGATGCCCCGCGCGAACAAGGCTGCGGGCACCACCACGGCCAGCGCACCCCAGGCGGCCGACCATGCCATGCGTGACTGCCCGGTGACCAGCCAGGCCCCCAGGGCCACCAGCACACCGACGATCACCTGCCCGGCGATCACCCGCCAGGGCGATACCTGCGGATGCCGTTCGCGCAGCCTTTGCGCCTCTTCGGCGGTCAGCGGCTTGAATTCGGGCTCGTCTGCCTCAATGTCGGAATCTGTAGCCACGGGTTTCATCTGTCGGCGAAGCCTGTGTTACGGTTTCCAAAATTCAGCAAAGCCATTGATTATAGGTATAAGCCCAGGCACTTCCTCCATGACCCGGCAGGTTATGGGAGAAGACAGCGCGCGCGGGCTCCTTTCGGGGCCGCGCGACAATGCCATGCAGAGCCCCTGGCAGAGGGGTTTTCAGCCCGGAGGCCGGCATCTGCCGGCAGCCCGGCTCCGACCGCACCGCCAACCTTGAACCCCTACTACGACGCGGACAAGCCACACCATCGCCCGGATGGCTTCCAGAACCGCTACGGCGACTTCACGCCGCGCAGCGTGCGTGATGTGCTGCGCTGGAAGCGCGAGGCGAAGCGGGCAGGACTGCCGCGCGCGCCCCTGGATGCACCGCCTGTCGTGCGTCCCGACCACGCCTTCCTGCGGGCCAACGCAGGGGCTGGTGCAGCCATGCAGCCGGCACTCACCTTCATCGGCCACTCCACGGTGCTGGCGCAGTTGCCTGCCGGCACGCGCGGCCTCACGGTGTTGACCGACCCGATGTTCTCCGACCGTGCGTCGCCTTTCTCCTTTGCAGGTCCGCGCCGCCTGCAGCCGCCCGCCTTGACGGCAGCGCAGTTGCCACATGTGGACCTGGTGCTGATCAGCCACAACCACTACGACCACCTGGACACGGCATCGGTGCGCGCCCTGGCCGCGCAGGCCGGCGGACCGCCCTTGTTCGTCGTGCCGCTGGGCATCGGCCCCTGGCTGGCGCGCCACGGGGTCCGGGGCGCCGTCGAGCTCGACTGGTGGGACACGCACCTGCTGGACACCGGCGGCGCCGTGGCAGAGGTCACCCTCACACCGGCCCAGCACTGGAGCGGCCGCGGCCTGTCGGACCGGCTTGCCACGCTGTGGGGCGGCTTCGCGGTGCTGGCGCCGGAATTCCACCTGTTCTTCGCTGGCGACACCGGCTACTCGCCCGACTTCACCGACATCCGCTCGCACTTCGCGGCCCTGCAAGGCGCGGCACAAGGCGGCGGCTTCGATGCGGCACTGATTCCCGTCGGCGCCTACGACCCACGCTGGTTCATGCGCGAGCAGCACGTAGACCCGCCCGAGGCGGTGCAGATCCACCTGGACCTGGGCGCCAAGCGCAGCATCGGCATCCACTGGGGTACCTTCGCCCTTACCGACGAGGCGCTCGACCAGCCACCACGCCACCTGGCAGCCGCCCGCGCGGCGCAGGGCCTGGCCGAGACGGATTTCTCGGTCATGGCCATCGGCGAAACACGCCGCCTGCCACGCCGCACCACCTCGCCCTCTCCCACCAAGGACAACGCATGAGCACTACGCCCCCTGCCCCCGAAAGCGACCCGCGCAAGGACTCGCTGATCGAATATCCCTCGCTGTTCCCGATCAAGGTCATGGGCACCAAGGTCGATGGCCTGGTGCATGCCATCACGGCCATCGCCGAGGAATACGACCCACAGTTCGACGCCTCCACCATCGAACTGCGCGACAGCAAGGCCGGCAACTACCTGGGCATCACCATCACGGTGACGGCGACCAGCCGCGAGCAGCTCGACAACCTGTACCGGGCGCTGTCCTCGCACCCGATGGTGAAGGTCGTGCTGTGACGGCACTTGCCGCCCCATGAGCCTCGCAGCCACCAGGCTGGGCCGCGTGGACTACGCTGCCACCTATGCCGCCATGCAGGACTTCACCGCACAGCGCACGGCGGAGACGGCCGACGCGCTGTGGATCTGCGAGCACGAGCCGGTCTTCACCCAGGGTCTTGCCGGCGGGGCGGAACACGTGCTGAATCCCGGCGCAATCCCCGTGGTGGCCACCAACCGCGGCGGCCAGGTGACCTACCACGGCCCTGGCCAGGTGGTGGCCTACCCCTTGCTGGACCTGCGGCGGGCCGGCTACTACGTCAAGGAATACGTCTACCGGCTCGAGGAATCGGTGATCCGCACGCTGGCGCATTTCGGCGTCACCGGCCACCGCGTGGCGGGGGCGCCCGGCATCTACGTCCGGCTGGACAACCCGTTCTCGCATGCGGCCCTCGCCGGCCCGATGCCGGCCGGCGACCCATTCCGCGGCCTGGGCAAGATCGCCGCGCTGGGCATCAAGGTGAGCCGTCACTACAGCTACCACGGCATCGCACTGAACGTGGCGATGGACCTGGAACCCTTTCTGCGCATCAACCCTTGCGGCTACGCCGGGCTGCAAACGGTGGACCTTTCTACAATCGGCGTTACCGCCTCCTGGGACGAGGCCGCGTCGGTGCTGGGGCAGAAGCTCGGCATCTACCTCGCGCCCTGATCCCACTCCTCCCGCCGGAACCGCGCCATGAGCACCACAGAAGTCGTCCGCGAAGCCCAGAGCCTCGCCACCTACAACCCCCTGGCCAAGCAGAAGGCCGGGGCCAAGCTCGCGCGCATCCCGATCAAGGTCGAGCAGGGCGAGGTGCTCAAGAAGCCCGACTGGATCCGCGTCAAGGCCGGCAGCCCGACCACGCGCTTCTACGAGATCAAGCAGATCCTGCGCGAGAACAACCTGCACACGGTGTGCGAGGAAGCCTCCTGCCCCAACATCGGCGAGTGCTTTGGCAAGGGCACGGCCACCTTCATGATCATGGGTGACAAGTGCACCCGGCGCTGCCCGTTCTGCGACGTCGGCCACGGCCGGCCCGACCCGCTGGACAAGGACGAGCCGCTGAACCTGGCCCGCACCATCGCCAAGCTGCGCCTCAAGTACGTTGTGATCACCAGCGTCGACCGCGACGACCTGCGCGACGGCGGCAGCGGCCATTTCGTCGAATGCATCCAGAACATCCGCGAGCTGTCGCCCCTGACGCAGATCGAGATCCTGGTGCCCGACTTCCGCGGCCGCGACGACCGCGCACTGGAAATCCTCAAGGCCGCACCGCCGGACGTGATGAACCACAACCTGGAGACCGCGCCGCGCCTCTACAAGGAAGCACGCCCGGGCAGCGACTACCAGTTCAGCCTCAACCTGCTGAAGAAGTTCAAGGCGCTGCACCCGACCGTGCCGACCAAGAGCGGCATCATGGTCGGCCTGGGCGAGACCGATGAAGAGATCCTGCAGGTCATGCGCGACATGCGCGCGCATGACATCGACATGCTGACCATCGGCCAGTACCTGTCGCCCAGCACCAGCCACCTGCCGGTGCGCCGCTACGTGCACCCGGACACCTTCAAGATGTTCGAGGAAGAGGCCTACAAGATGGGCTTCACCCACGCCGCCGTAGGCGCCATGGTGCGCTCCAGTTACCACGCAGACCAGCAGGCCGAACACGTACTGAATCCGACCGCCGGCTGATGCCGGCCGCCCTCCTGCTCGACCCGCAGTCGCTGCAGGCGCGGGTCTCGTCGGGCACCTACACGCGCGGGCTGGAGGTCTACCGCAGCCAACGGGTGCTGGACTATGAACTCAGTGCAGCCAGCAGCAGCGAGTGGCGCATCCAAGGCGAGGTACGCGGTACCGAGGGCCTGCCCTACGACACCAGCGTGGAGCTGGAAGTCGGCGAGAACGGCCGCATCCTGGTGTTCAACAGCCACTGCAGCTGTCCGGTCGGCCACAACTGCAAGCATGCGGTGGCGCTCACGCTCAAGGGCGCCTGCAAGTCGGGCAGCGTTCTGAAGCAGGCGGCCGCCCTGGCGCCGCCGCCACCGCCCACCCAGGCGCTGGCGCAGGCGCAGGGCGAGGTGGACCTGTGGCTGGACCTGTTCTGTGCAGCCGATACCGCACCGCCGCCGCCCGCCCCTACGGCGGACCGCAATGTCTACCTCCTGTCAGAACGGCTGCGTCGCGGGCGCGAGGGCGAAGGGCCACGGCTGCTGATGCTGGGCTGGGGCCGCGCGCATCCGCTGCGCCATGGTGGCTGGACCAAGGTCAAGACCCCGTACTACCAGCCGTACGGCGGCAGCAGCCAGGCGGTCGGGACCACGGAAGACCAGGAGTGCGTACGGCTGATCGCCTCGCTGGAGCAGCAGGGCTACGGCACGCTCCAGGGCTTGCTGCAGGGCCGCGCCGGCGTACTGGCGCTGCAGCTGGCGGCAGGCACGGGCCGGCTGTTCCTGGCCGATGCGCAGGGGCAGATCAGCGGTGCCGCGCTGCAGTGGGGCCCGCCGCGCGCCATCTGCTGGCAGTGGAGCGAGATCGCCCGGCCGTCGGACCCGGAGCCGCTGTGGGCCCTGCGCCCGCAACTTGCCGAGGACGCCCCCGAGGCGCGCCTGTTCACCAGCCAGCCGCCGTTCTACCTGGACACGGCGGCCAGCCTGTGCGGCCTGGCAGAGGCGCCGGGCATCGCCGAGCAGCACCTGCCGCTGCTGCTGAACGCACCGCCCATCCCGCAATCCGCCTTCGCCCGCCAGCAGGCTGCGCTGCTGGGCCGCCTGGCCGGCCTGCCGTTGCCGCCGACCGTGACGCCACCGGAGACGCTGCGGGATGTCATCCCCGTCCCGCGGCTGCTCCTGGAACCGGTCCCGCCGCAAGACACAGCGCGCCTCGGCCTGCTGCGCGCCACGCTGCGCTTCGACTACGCCGGCCTGCGCCACTACTGGCCGCACCATGAAGGCCGGGTACTGGTGGAGCAAGGCGGGCGCCGAATCGTGCTGCAGCGGCACATGTCCACCGAACTGAGTGCGCAACTGGCGCTGAACCGCCTGGGTCTGCTCGACGACGGCCAGGGCCAACACCACCTGGTGTCCGGCACCGGACCATCGCCCTGGCTGGACTGGGCCGACCGCGACTACGCGCCACTGCGCGAGGCCGGCTTCACGCTGGAGCTGGACCCGCGCCTGCAGGGCTTCATCCAGCACGCCGATGCGCTCGATGTGCGCCTGGTCTCCTCCGCCACGGGCGAAGAACTGGAGCCTCCTGGCGAGGCCTTGGAAGCGGGCGGCAACTCGCCCTGGTTCGACCTGTCGCTGGGCATCGAGATCGACGGCCGGCGCCAGAACGTGCTGCCCTGGCTGCCCGAACTGCTGGACCAGCTGCGTCCCACGGCCGAAGGCGCCGAGCTGCCCGAGTGGATCTGGCGCCCGCGCGCGGACGGCGGCTTCGTGCGGCTGCCGTCAGCGCCGCTGCGCCCCTGGCTGCAGGCCTTGCTCGACCTGGTCGGCGAGCGCAGCGTGCAGGACCTGCAGGGCGATCTGCTGCGGCTCTCGCAGATGGAGGCACTGCGTCTGGGCGCCTCGCTGGGCGAAGGGGCCCAATGGGAAGGCGCGGCGCAACTGCGCGAGATGCTGCGCCAGCTCGGCGGCCATGAGCGCCTGCCCGAAGTACCGCCGCCAGCCGGCCTGCAGGCCACACTGCGACCCTATCAGCGGCGTGGCCTGGACTGGTTGCAGTTCCTGCGCGCGCATGGCCTGGCCGGCATCCTGGCCGACGACATGGGCCTGGGCAAGACACTGCAGACCCTGGCTCACCTGCTGGTCGAGCAAGAAGCCGGCCGGCTCGACCGGCCCTGCCTGGTCGTGGCGCCGGTCAGCCTGCTGGGCAACTGGCGGCACGAGGCCGCGCGCTTTGCGCCAAGCCTGCGCACCCAGGTCTGGCACGGCAAGGAGCGGCACGCGGCGGCCGATGCGCTGGCGCAATGCGACCTGGTGATCGCGCCCTACTCGCTGCTGCAGCGCGACCGCGCACTCTGGCAGACCCAGGCCTGGCACCTGGTCGTGCTGGACGAGGCGCAGAACATCAAGAACGCCAGCACCCATGCAGCGCAGGTGGTGGCCGAACTCGATGCGCGGCACCGCCTGTGCCTGTCCGGCACGCCACTGGAGAACCACCTGGGCGAGCTGTGGAGCCTGTTCCACTTCCTGATGCCCGGCTTCCTCGGCAGCCAGGCGCGCTTCAAGGACCGGTTCCGCACGCCGATCGAGAAGCACGCCGACCCCGAGCGCATGGACCAGTTGCGCCGCCGCATCACGCCCTTCATGCTGCGGCGGAACAAGCGCGAGGTCGCCGACGAGCTGCCCGCCAAGGTGGAGAACACCACCAGCGTCACGCTGGACGGGGCGCAGGCCGACCTGTACGAGACCATCCGCCTGGCCACCGAGAAAGCGGTGCGCCAGTCGCTGCAGGACAAGGGCCTGGCGAAGTCGCAGATCCAGGTGCTGGACGCGCTGCTCAAGCTGCGCCAGGTCTGCTGCGACCCGCGCCTGGTGTCCTCGGTGCCGGCGGCGCAGCACATCCAGCAGTCCGCCAAGCTCGAACTGCTGATGGAGCTGCTGCCCGAGATGCTGGCCGAGGGCCGGCGGGTGCTGCTGTTCTCGCAGTTCACCACCATGCTGGGCCTGATCGAGGACGCACTGAAAAACCGCAACATCGCCTGGACCAAGCTCACCGGCCAGACGCAGCAACGCGACCGCGCCATCGCGCGCTTCACCTCCGGTGAAGTGCCGCTGTTCCTGATCAGCCTGAAGGCCGGGGGCACAGGCCTGAACCTGCCGCAGGCCGACACCGTGATCCACTACGACCCCTGGTGGAATCCGGCGGTGGAAGAACAGGCCACCGGCCGCGCCCATCGCATAGGCCAGCGCAGCCAGGTGTTCGTCTACAAGCTGGTGGCCGAGGGCACGATCGAGGAGCGCATCCTGGCGCTGCAGGCACGCAAGGCCGCGTTGGCCGAGAGCCTCTACAGCGGGGCCGTGGCGCGGCGCGAGCCCTTGTTCACCGAGAGTGACGTGGCCGAATTGCTGCGACCGCTGGGCGACTGAGCCAAGGCTCAGTCGGCCATCGCCGCCGCCGGGTCCTCTGCCTGCACCACGCGCTGCGCCCAGGGTGCCAGGCGCGCGGCATCGGCGCGCAGCACCTCCTGCTTGACGGCCAGTATCTGCGCTGGGTGCATGGAGAAGGTGCGCAGGCCCAGGCCCAGCAGCAATCGCGTCATGCTGGTATCGCCCGCCATCTCGCCACAGATGCTCACGCCCTTGCCCTGGCGCCGGCATTCCATGATGGTATCGGCCACCAGCCGCAGCACCGCCGGATGCAGCGGGTCGTACAGGTGGGCCACGGACTCGTCCGCCCGGTCGATGGCCAGTGTGTACTGGATCAGGTCGTTGGTGCCGATCGACAGGAAATCGAAGTAGCGCAGGAACAGCGGCAGCGTGAGCGCGGCCGCCGGGATCTCGATCATGGCTCCGATCTGCGGGTTGCCGTAGGCGATGCCGGCGTTGTCGAGCTCGGCGCGCGCATGGTCGATCAGGGCCAGCGTATGGCGGATTTCGCTGCCGTGCGCCAGCATCGGGATCATCATGTGCACCGGTCCATGCACCGCGGCACGCAGGATGGCGCGCAACTGGGTACGGAACATCGCGGGGTCGGCCAGGCTCCAGCGGATCGCGCGCAGGCCCAGCGCAGGATTGAGGTGGGCGTTGTCGCGCCGCGTGTCGTCCAGCGGCTTGTCGGCGCCGACGTCCACGGTGCGGATGGTGACCGGCAGCCCCTGCATGCCTTCCACCGCACGGCGATAGGCGTGGTACTGCTCCTCTTCATCGGGCAAGTGGCCCTGCCGCCCCATGAACAGGAATTCGCTGCGGAACAGGCCCACGCCCGCGGCGCCGGCCTTGACGGCCGACTCGGCGTCCTCGGGCATCTCGATGTTGGCCAGCAGCTCCACCCGCTCGCCGTCGAGCGTGATGGCCGGGGTGTGGCGCAGCCGCGCCAGGCGCTCGCGCTCCAGGTCGCCACGCCGCTGCTTGAAGCCGTACTCGGCCAGGATGATGGCCGACGGATCGACGATCATCACGCCGGCATCGCCGTCGATGATCACCCAGTCGTCCTGGCGCACCAGCTGGCTCGCGCTGCGCGCGCCGACCACGGCGGGAATGTCCATGCTGCGCGCGACGATGGCCGTGTGCGAGGTCTTGCCCCCCACATCGGTCACGAAGCCGGCGAAGACGCTCTGCTTGAACTGCAGCATGTCGGCCGGCGACAGGTCATGCGCCACCAGTACCAGCGGCACGTCCTCGGTGTCGCCCAGCTGCAGGTCCTGCTGGCGCGGCGCCGGCCGCGCGGGCGGCGGCGCCACCGGCGAGGCCACGCCCTTCATGTAGCGCAGGATGCGCTCCACCACCTGCTCCAGGTCCGCCTTGCGCTCGCGCAGGTAGGGGTCCTCCATTTCGTCGAACTGGCGCGAGATCACCTCCAGCTGGGTGGTCAGCGCCCACTCGGCGTTGTAGAGCCGGTCGGTGATCCAGTGCTTGACGCCCTCCTCCAGTTCCTTGTCCTGCAGCAGCATCAGGTGTACATCGAGGATCGCCGACAGCTCCTGCGGCGCCTCCTTGGCGCTCATCAACGCCACGGTCTGCTGCAGCCGCAGCAGTTCCTCGATCACGGCATCGCGCGCCGAGCGCACGCGCGCGATCTCGGACATGACGCGCCCCGCATCGACGAAATAGTGCGCGACATCGATCCGGCTGGACGCGGCCAGCACCGCCCGCCCTATGGCAATGCCACGGGCGACGGCGAGGCCATGTACGGCGAAGGTCACGGAGCCTCTCCACGGCAACGCAGCGCAGCCGCGCCGCACACGGACCGGAAAGGGCGAGAGCGGGTGAAGATCACTCGCCCTCCCCGAACTTGTCCTGGATGAGCGCCAGGATTGCGTCCATCGCCGCCTGCTCGGAGGCGCCATCGGTCTCGATCCGGACCTCGGTGCCAATACCTGCGGCCAGCATCATCACGCCCATGATGCTCTTGGCATTGACCTTGCGGTCGCCCCGTGCGATCCACACGTCGCACGGGAAACTGCCGGCGAGCTTGGTGAGCTTGGCCGATGCCCGGGCATGCAGCCCGAGCCTATTGCTGATGGTTATATTCGTCTGGATCATGTTTGCGACGGGCCTGGTTCTGCGGTGCGGTGATGGCAACCTGCATCACTCCCTGCGTGCCGCCGACCACCGCCCGCGCGACCAGCGCGTCGAGCGCCTCATGGCGGTAGGTGACGGTGCGCAGCAGCATCGGCAGGTTGACGCCGGTCACGAGCTTGGAGCGTACGCCATCGACCAGCCGCTGCGCGACATTGCAGGGCGTGGCGCCGAACACGTCGGTCAGCACCAGTGTCCCGCCGCTGCGCTGCTGCTGCAGGATGATGCGTGCGGACGCCAGCGTCTCCTCGGGGGAGACGTTGGGCTGTACATCGAGCGCCATCACGCCATCGCCACTGTCCGGGAACACGTGGAGCACGCACTGGCGCAGGGCATGGGCCAGCGGCGCGTGGGCGATGATGAAGATGCGGTTGGGCGTGGCGTTGCGGTGCACCGTCCGATTATGAGCCGGTCATCAGGGCACGTGCAGTCCGGCCAGAAAGTTCTCTGCCGTGGCCAGTTCCGGGCGTGGGCTGTACATGGCAGCCTGGTAGGCATAGGCCTTGCCGCCGCGCGTGCTGGCGAACCAGGCGGCCTGCACGGTGACGGCGCCCCGGTCATCCGGCCGCCGCCCGCTGGCCGTAAGGCGTACCGACTGCGGCAGCGAGATGGCGCCCACGGGCGCGAAGGATTGCCCGGCCGGTGCGTCAGGCCCGGGCACCAGGCCCATGCGGGCCAGCGAGGCATCCTGCCAGGCCCCCAGCACCGCCCCGAGCTGGGCCGGCTCGCCCACCTCGACCCAGGCCAGGGTGAAAGTGGCGCCGGCGGCATCGCAGCCCACCATGTGCATGCGCAGGGACTGGCCCGCAAGCAGCACGGGCCGCTCCCCCTCGTCCGGCTTGCAGGGCAGCAGCGCCTGCAGGGGCGTGGGCGGCAACGGCACTTCGCGCCAGTTCAGGTCCGGCGTACAGGCAGCGAGGAGGACGGCGCAGGACAACGGGGCGCAGGCGGCGGGCAATCGCATGCATGGATTATCGGAGGGCCGGGCCCCACGCGCATGGTATGCCCGCGAGCCACGGAACCTTTGCAGTCCGCGACACCTCAACTCCCCTGCGCCAGCCCGGCAAACGGCCTACACTCCGAAGGCTGCGCCCCTGAGCAAAGCACCAGCCATCCGCCATGAAACGCATCCTCTACGCCACTGCGACTGCTGCCGTACTCGGTCTGGGTGCCGCCGCCTTCTGGAGCAGCGGCGCCTCTGCGGCGCCGGCGTCCACCTTCGTGCTGCTGGACGGATCGCAGCAGACCACCCGCGATCTGCATGGCAAGGTGACCTTCGTCAACTTCTGGGCCACCAGCTGCGTCACCTGCGTGGCCGAGATGCCGGAAGTCGTCGCCACCTACGACAAGTACCGCTCGCGCGGCTACGACACGCTGGCGGTGGCGATGAGCTACGACCCGCCCAGCTATGTCGTGAACTACGTGCAGACTCGCAAGTTGCCGTTCAAGGTGGCGATCGACAACACCGGCGCGGTGGCCAGGGCCTGGGGCGACGTGCAACTCACGCCGACCAGCTACCTGGTCAACAAGCGCGGCGAGATCGTCAAGCGCTACGTCGGCCAGCCGGACTTTGCCGAACTGCACCGGTTGATCGAGAAACTGCTCGCCGAGGCCTGAGGCCGCCGCCGCGGCCAGTTGGCGCACCGGCCGCCTGCTGCCGCACAGGCGACCGGCGGCCTGGATCGGTGCAGCCGGCGGACGTTAAACTGGCCGGCCGACCGTTTCATCTCGTACGCGTGTCTTCAGCCCCTCCTCCGCAGATCCAGCTCCGCTCCCCTGCCACGGCCGACGAATGGGCCGCCACCCGCGACATCCTGCGCGAGTACGCCGAAAGCCTAGAGATCGAACTTGACATGGCCGCACTCGGGCAGGAACTGGACGGCCTGCCCGGCGACTATGCCGAGCCCCGGGGTGGTCTGCTGCTGGCCTGGGTGGACGGTCAGTTGGCCGGCTGCTGTGCGCTGCGGCCGCTGGACACGACGGACTACCCAAATGCCAGCGAGATGAAGCGCCTCTACGTGCGCCGCGCCTTCCGGGGTTTTGGCCTGGGCCGGCAGCTCGCCGAGGCCACCATGGACCTGGCGCGTCGCGGTGGCTATGCCTGTGTGCTGCTGGACACCCTGGATGCCATGGAGGCGGCGCGGGCACTCTATGCCGACCTGGGATTCGAAGAGATTCCACCTTACTACCTGAGCCCCTTGGCCGGGGCCCACTACCTCAAGGCAAGCATCTAAGGCTCGCCCCAGGCTTCGCGCACTGCGAGTCCCTTACCGGAGGCAACACCTGTGTCCCGGCGAAGCTGGTTCCAGAGTGCTTTTGGCATGGGCCGTGCTGATTTCACTCACGGTGACGCGCGAGAGTGCCGAAATAAAAACGGCGCCTTGCGGGCGCCGTTTTTAAGAGAAATCCAGCCAAAGCCCTTTATTTACCAGGGCCTATAGCTATTTAATAGATAGCGAATCTCAAATTCACGCCGCCTTGGCTTGTGCCAGCAGCGTGGCGGCATCGCTCACCTCGAACTTGCCGGGGGCTTCGATGTTGAGCGTCTTGACCACCCCGTCCTTCACCAGCATCGAGTAGCGGTTGCTGCGCAGGCCCATGCCGCGGCCGGCCAGGTCCAGCGTCAGGCCGGTCGCCTGGGCAAAGGCGGCACTGCCATCGCCAAGCATACGCACCTTGCCGCCGGTCTTCTGGTCGCGCGCCCAGGCGCCCATCACGAAAGCGTCATTCACCGACAGGCACCAGATCTCATCCACGCCTGCGGCCTGGAAGGCAGCAGCATTCTCCACATAGCCGGGCACGTGCTTGGCCGAGCAGGTGGGCGTGAATGCGCCCGGGACAGCGAACAGCGCGATCGTCTTGCCGGCCGAGGCCTGCTGCACGTCCACGGGGTTCGGGCCGATGCTGCAGCCATTGCCTTCGACTTCGGAATATTCCATCAGCGTTGCCGCCGGAAGCTTGTCGCCAACCTTGATCATGTTTCACTCCTTGCAGTTGCAGGGTGCCGGGCATCGGCGCCCCAGAAAGAAAAACGGCCCACCGAGGGTGGGCCGCTTTCATACGGTACGGGACCGAAGCCGGGTCAACGGCTTCAGACCACCGCAGCCTTTTGAACCAGGCGGGTTGCGACCCAGTTCTTGGTGCGGGAGATCGGGCGGCTCTCGGTGATCTCGATCAGATCACCCAGGTGGTAGTCACCGTTCTCGTCGTGCGCGTGGTACTTGCTCGACTTGGCAACGATCTTGCCGTAGAGCTCGTGCTTCACACGGCGCTCGACCAGCACCGTCACGGTCTTGGCACGCTTGTCGCTGACCACCTTGCCGATCAAGGTGCGCTTGAGGGATTTTTTAGCTTCCGTCATGGTCACTCCTTACTTGGCAGCCTGGGACTCGGCCTGCTTTTGGGCAAGGATGGTCTTGGCACGGGCGATGTCGCGGCGCGTGGTACGCAGCGTCGACAGGTTGTTGAGTTGTTGCGTGGCCTTCTGCATACGCAGACCGAAATGGGCCTTCTGCAGGTCCTTGATTTCGGCTTCGATACCGGCAACATCCTTTTGGCGCAGTTCAGCAGCTTTGGTCATGTCCATTTCTCCTGATCAAGCGCCAAGCTGGCGGGCGACGAACGTGGTGCGCAGCGGCAGCTTGGCAGCTGCCAGGCGGAACGCTTCACGGGCCAGTTCTTCCGGCACACCGACAATCTCGAACACGATCTTGCCGGGCTGGATTTCAGCCACGTAGTACTCGGGGTTGCCCTTGCCGTTACCCATCCGCACTTCTGCGGGCTTGGTGGAGATCGGCTTGTCGGGGAACACACGGATCCAGATACGGCCGCCACGCTTGACGTGACGGGAGATCGCACGGCGTGCGGCCTCGAGCTGGCGGGCCGTCAGGCGGCCGCGGTCGGTGCACTTCAGACCGAAGTCACCGAACGCCACCGAGTTGCCCCGGGTGGCGACGCCGGTGTTGCGGCCCTTCTGCTCCTTGCGGTATTTGCGGCGAGCGGGTTGCAGCATGATGTTTCTTCCTTATGCGACCGATTACTCGGTCTTGGCACCGTCCGCTGCTGCAGCGGGCGCGGCTACCTTGCGGACGCGCTTAACGGCTGAGGGGTCGGCGGCACCGCCGGCACCGGCGGGCTTGTCGCTGCCATCGGCAGGCGCCACGTTACCGCCGGCGGGGCGGGCATCGCGGCGCGGACCACGGCGGTCTGCACCCGGACGGTCGCCACCCGGGCGGCCATCGCGGCGCGGGCCACGCGGACGACGCTCGTCGTCACGCGGCTCAACCACGGCCGGCAGGTCGTTGCGGCCCAGGGTGTCACCCTTGTAGACCCAGACCTTGACGCCGATGACGCCGTAGGTGGTCTTGGCTTCGGAGGTACCGTAGTCGATGTCGGCACGCAGGGTGTGAAGCGGCACGCGACCTTCGCGGTACCACTCGCAGCGAGCGATTTCGATGCCGTTCAGGCGGCCCGACGACATGATCTTGATGCCCTGCGCGCCCAGACGCATCGCGTTCTGCATGGCGCGCTTCATGGCACGGCGGAACATGATGCGCTTTTCGAGCTGCTGGGTGATCGAGTCGGCGATCAGCTTGGCATCGATTTCAGGCTTGCGCACTTCTTCGATGTTGACGGCGACCGGCACCTTCAGGCGGGCGGCGAGTTCCTTCTTCAGGTTCTCGATGTCCTCGCCCTTCTTGCCGATCACCACGCCCGGACGTGCCGAGAAGATGGTGATGCGGGCGTTCTTGGCGGGGCGCTCGATGAGGATGCGCGAAACCGCGGCATTCTTCAGCTTGGCCTTCAGGAACTCGCGCACCTTGATGTCTTCGGCCAGCATGCCGGCGAAGTCGCGGTTGCTGGCGTACCAGCGGCTGGACCAGTTGCGGCTGACCGACAGGCGGAAGCCGGTGGGGTGGATTTTCTGTCCCATATTTCCCGACCTTTAGTTGCCGACCGTCACGTACACATGGCACGTGGGCTTGCTGATACGGTTGCCACGGCCCTTGGCACGCGCGGTGAAGCGCTTGAGGGTGGTTCCCTGCTCGACGTAGATGGTCTTGACCTTCAGCTCGTCGATGTCGGCACCGTCGTTGTGCTCGGCGTTGGCGATGGCCGACTCGAGCACTTTCTTGACGATCCCGGCGGCCTTCTTCTGCGTGAAGGACAGGATATTGAGGGCTTGGTCCACTTTCTTGCCGCGGATCAGGTCAGCGACCAGACGACCCTTGTCGACCGAGAGACGGACGCCGCGGAGGACTGCACGTGTTTCAGACATGTCGGTGCTCCTTACTTCTTGACTTTCTTGTCCGCGGGGTGACCCTTGAACGTGCGCGTCAGGGCGAATTCGCCCAGCTTGTGGCCGACCATCTGGTCGGTGATGTAGACGGGCACGTGCTGCTTGCCGTTGTGCACGGCGATGGTCAGACCGATGAACTCGGGCAGAACCATGGAGCGGCGCGACCAGGTCTTGATCGGCTTCTTGTCCTTCGTCGTCACGGCCTTGTCGGCCTTGGCCACGAGGTGGTGGTCAACAAACGGACCCTTTTTGAGAGAGCGAGTCATTTGCTATCCCTTACTTCTTGCGACGCGACACGATCATGACCTGCGTGCGCTTGTTGTTGCGGGTGCGGTAACCCTTGGTCAGATTGCCCCATGGGTCGACTGCGTGGCGGCCTTCGCCGGTCTTTCCTTCACCACCGCCGTGGGGGTGATCGACCGGGTTCATGGCCACACCGCGCACGGTCGGGCGAATGCCCATCCAGCGCTTCACACCGGCCTTGCCGAGCTGGCGCAGGCTGTGTTCTTCGTTGGCGACTTCACCGATGGTGGCGCGGCACTCGATGTGGATCTTGCGCACTTCACCCGAACGCAGGCGGACCTGGGCATAGGTGCCTTCGCGGGCCAGCAGCGTCGCGGAAGAACCAGCCGAACGCGCGATCTGCGCACCCTTGCCGGGCTGCAGTTCGATGGCGTGGATGGTCGAACCCACCGGGATGTTGCGGATAGGCAGCGTGTTGCCGACACGGATCGGCGCTTCGGAACCGGACACCAGCGTTGCACCGGCTTCGACACCGCGCGGGGCGATGATGTAGCGGCGCTCGCCATCGGCATACACCACCAGCGCGATGTGGGCCGTACGGTTCGGGTCGTACTCGATGCGTTCCACCTTGGCCGGGATGCCGTCCTTGTTGCGGACGAAATCGACCACGCGGTAGTGGTGCTTGTGGCCACCGCCCTTGTGGCGGGTGGTGATGTGGCCGTTGTTGTTGCGGCCAGCCTTCTGGAACTGGGGCTCCAGCAGGGCTGCGTGCGGAGCACCCTTGTACAGGTGATCACGCGTGACCTTGACCACGGCACGGCGGCCGGGCGAGGTCGGTTTCATCTTGATGACAGCCATGATTACGCGGCCTCCCCGGACAGGTTCAGCTCTTGACCCGGTTGCAGCGTCACATAGGCCTTGCGCACGTTGTCGCGGCGGCCGATGGACTTGCCAAAACGCTTGGTCTTGCCTTTGGTGTTGACCACGGACACGCCCTTGACCTGGACCTTGAACATGAGTTCAACAGCGGCCTTGATCTCCGGCTTGGTGGCGTCCTGCAGCACCTTGAACGTGACGGCATTGGACTTCTCGCCCACCATCGTGGCCTTTTCGGACACGATCGGCGCGACCAGCACCGCCATCAGACGACCTTCTTCAAACTTCGCGATGGGGGTGCTCATGCGAACATCTCCTTGAGTTTGTCGATCGCGCCCTTGGTGACGAGCACTTTCTTGTAGTGCACCAGCGACACCGGATCGGCGTAGCGCGGCTCAACGACCAGCACGTTCACCAGATTGCGCGATGCCAGGTACAGGTTTTCATCGACTTCTTCGGCGATCACCATCACCGATTGCAGGTTCATCGCCTTGAACTTGTCGGCGAGCTGCTTGGTCTTGGGCGAATCCACCGTCAGCGAGTCAACCACTGCCAGGCGGCCTTCGCGCGCCAGCTGCGAGAAGATGGAGGCCATGCCGGCGCGGTACATCTTCTTGTTGATCTTCTGCGAGAAGTTTTCATCAGGCATGTTCGGGAAAATCCGGCCGCCCCCACGCCACAGAGGCGACGAGGTCATACCGGCACGGGCGCGGCCCGTTCCCTTTTGCTTGAAAGGCTTCTTGGTCGAGTGCTTGACCTGTTCGCGGTCCTTCTGGGCACGGGTGCCCTGGCGCGCATTGGCCTGGAACGCGACGACGACCTGGTGCACCAGATCTTCGTTGTAGTCACGGCCGAACACGGTTTCCGGCGCGTCGAACTTGGAAGCAGCCTGGCCTTGTTCGTTCAGGAGTTCGAGTTGCATCACTTCGCTCCCTCAGCAGCTTGCGGCTTGGCCTTGACGGCCGGACGCACGGTCACGAAACCACCCTTGGCGCCGGGAATGGCACCCTTGATCAGCAGCAGCTGACGGGCTTCGTCCACGCGGATCACGTCGAGGTTCTGGGTGGTGACGGTAGCGTCGCCCAGGTGGCCCGACATCTTCTTGCCCGGGAACACGCGACCCGGATCCTGCGCCATCGAGATGGAGCCCGGAACGTTGTGCGAACGGCTGTTGCCGTGCGACGCGCGTTGCGACTTGAAGTTGTGGCGCTTGATCGTGCCGGTGAAGCCCTTGCCGATGGAAGTGCCTTGCACGTCCACCTTCTGGCCCACCGTGAACAGCGACTCGGCCTTGACCACGCCACCGGCCTGGTACTGGCCCGCTGCGTCAGCGGTCACGCGGAATTCGCGGATGATCTCGCCGGCTTCGACACCGGCCTTGGCCAGATGGCCCGCCTGGGGCTTGACCACGCGCGAAGCCTTGCGCGCGCCGAACGTCACCTGCAGGGCAACGTAGCCATCGTTCTCTTGGGTTTTGACCTGGGTCACGCGGTTGTTGGACACGTCCACCACCGTGACGGGCACTGCGTCCCCTTCATCGGTGAAGAGACGCATCATGCCCACCTTGCGACCCAGCAACCCGAGGGAGTTGCTCAGACTCATGTGTTTTCTCCAAAACTCCCGCCGCAACGACTGCAATTGGCCGCTGCGTTTGCACGCGCTGGTTTGAGTTGCGCGTGCGCGAAAGAAGGTTGATAAAAATTCCGCCAGACCTGCAATGGACGCAAATCGGGCAGAGCCGCGCATTCTAGCCTGCCTGGAAAATTAGCGCAAGCCAACCTCCCAGGCACCACCGGAACGCACCATTGGAAAAGCCCGTCCGGCACGGATGCCGCACGGGCTTCACGCGGATGGCGGCATGCCGCCAGACCGTGTTACTGCAGCTTGATTTCCACGTCGACGCCGGCGGGCAGGTCGAGCTTCATCAGTGCGTCGACGGTCTTGTCGGTCGGATCGACGATGTCCATCAGGCGCTGGTGGGTGCGGATTTCGAACTGGTCACGGCTCGACTTGTTGACGTGCGGCGAGCGCAGGATGTCGAAGCGCTTCATGCGCGTCGGCAGGGGCACCGGGCCCTTGACGATGGCGCCGGTGCGCTTGGCGGTGTCAACGATCTCGGCTGCCGACTGGTCGATCAGCTTGTAGTCAAAGGCCTTGAGACGGATGCGGATCTTTTGCTTGGACATGATGGTATTTCCTCGTGCTCTCGCAAATTACGCAATGATCTTGGCGACGACGCCAGCGCCGACGGTACGGCCGCCTTCACGGATGGCGAAGCGCAGGCCTTCTTCCATGGCGATGGGGGCGATCAGCTTGACGGTGATCGACACGTTGTCGCCAGGC